>ENA-OSEO01002548-OSEO01002548.1-sediment-metagenome-genome-assembly--contig:-NODE-2548-length-25119-cov-16.484985_pt1 | contig 25119 bp, 21 predicted proteins | sample MGYA00237883_ERZ534232 | MGnify/ENA metagenome assembly ERZ534232
TCATCGTGGCCAAGGGTATGACGGCGGTCGGACCCTACCAGACGTTGGATGACGTAACCTACCCCGACAAGAAAGGTGCCGACATCACCCTTGCGCCGAGGGTTTTTCTTACGACCGAGACCAAGTTCTCAGATCCGGCCTGGCAGCAATATGAGGGTGTCTCACATCGGGTGAAGCCTTTCACCATGAAGATCGGCGGCTGGATTGCCTATGAGATGAGGGAACCATTGTCCGGCCAGAAGATGTGGGTCAAGAAACTCGAGCTGGAAGACAGGCAGGTCAATGATGTGGAGATCTATGAGGCCGTTGCCCTGCGGAAGGATCAGTATGGGCAGGTCCTGCAGTGGGGGGAAGGCAAGCTAAAATATAGTGGAACGGAGGAAGCGCTGGCGAATGCCTTGCGGGACTATTATCCCGTCATCATGGAAAAGGCCTGGACCTACCTGAACACGGACGAAATCCTCGACCTGAAGGAAAAGACCCGGGAGATCCGGGATCGAAAAGTTTATTGATTCTTCCCCGTCTGGGCATGTCCAAGCCAGCTGAGAACATCTTCCCTAATGGGAAGGTTGCGAAGAGTGTATTTTCCATCGCAATGATTCTGGCCCTCTCGGGCTGTGCAGCCTCCACCCCTTCTTTAAAGTCCGATTCGAATTCATGCGACGTCGCTACCTTTACGTCCTCTCGAAAGCTTTACGGGCTCTGCAAAAAAGAAGTCTGCCGGGACGGAAAGGTCGTATGGGTGGAAGACCTGACCCAGACGGCCCCCGTTGATGATTGGGCCGAGGAGAAGTTCTGCCTGCTTCACCCGATCAAATGCTGCAAGGCCTACGGTCTTAAGAAAAAAACGGAGGAATGGCAAAAGAGCCTGGACGGAAAGCACTGGCCCGAAAAGCGCAACGGGTTGGGGGATGCCGTCAGGCATGCCCATCTAGCGTGTGTGCTCGCCGAGCGTTTTGGAGCGGATTTTTCTCGAGGCCTGACCGCCGTCCATGAAGAGGAAAGTGAATATCTGATCTTTTTCCGGAAAGGCGCCCCCGGAAATCCGTGCTGCGAAAAGGTGATGGATCTGCACAACAATGAAATCGGAATCGGACTCGCCGGCAAACCCGGTTCCTGTGAGGAAAAGGTTCTGAAATCCCTGCAATTACTGCGACACTCCTTATGCCCCTATGATAAAAAGGACAACGCCTACTGAACCCTTTCCCTATCTTCCTCTCCATCTCGGTTCTCTTTTCTCAATAAAGGCGCTCATCCCCTCCTTGCTGTCCTCGGAACCATAGAGGATCGATATGGCCTCGGCGGCATCGGCGACGGCTTTGCGGTATTCCACATCCAACCCCCGATAGAAGACTTCCCGGCAGGATTTGATCGCCAGCGGCGATTTGCCCGCCAGCTCTCGAGCCGTTTCCGCCACCTTTGATTCCAGTTCTTCATGGGCCACGACCTTGTTGAACAGACCGATGCGCTCGGCTTCCATTGCCGAGATCGGCTTTCCCGCGAAGGTCAGTTCAAAAGCCTTGTGTTTCCCGATCAGCCGCGGCAATAGGACCAGGTGCAGGCCCGGCATCAGCCCCACATTGATCTCCGGGTAGCCGAACCGGGCCTTCTCCGAGGCGACGCGGATGTCGCAGGCCAGGGCGTATTCCATTCCCCCGCCCAGGCAGAAGCCGTTGACGGCCGCGATGACGGGTTTCCGGAGCCCGGCGATCCGGTCCGCCGACCGCTTCGCTTTCAGGGCGTGTTCTCTTGCGCCGATCGGATTCATTTCCACCATTTCCTTGATGTCGGCCCCGGCGACGAACGCCTTGCCCCTGCAGCCGGTGAGAACGACGGCATTGACCTCGTCGTCCGTCTCCGCCCGGTCGAGAGAAGCAATCAGCATGGCATTGACGTCCCCGTTCAAGGCATTGAGCGCTTCCGGTCGATTGAAAGTGATCAGAGCCACGTTTTCTATCTTTTCATATAAAACCACATCGTTATCCATGTTAATTCAGGTGCCTCCCTTCAACGTTTCAATTTTTTTTCAGGAACACCCCTGTCGGGTCGAGTTCTTCCCTCAGAATCCGGATTTCCTCGACTGTCGGGGGTTCCGTCTCCCGGATATCGTTGGAAATTTTGAGGTCCCAACCGGTATTTGCCCTGACGGTTTCGACATCCGTACCGGGATGGTACGACTCGAGATACATCTCCTTGGAATCCGGGTGGAAGCGAAGAATTCCAAGAGTGGAAACGACGACGGCCGGGCCCGATCCGGGGAAACCCAGTTTCTCCCGGTGTTTTCCTCCCGTCAGATATCCGGGGGTGGTGACAAAATCGACGGTTTCCTTGAATCGCCTCTTCTGATGCAGCATCATGATGATCGTCCGCTTGCAGCCGGCGCCGATATCGTTGGATCCGCCGCTTCCCGCGAAGCGGACTTCGGGATGGTAGTAATCTCCAATGACATGGGCATTCAGGTTCCCGAATCTGTCGATCTGCGCGCCTCCGAGAAAACCCACATCCAGTTCGCCGGCATGGACGATACCGAGACCTTCGATAAGGCCTCCCTGCATCGCCGCCCCGGGAATCAGACATGAATCGGCCACCGAGAAGGGCGTTTTGACCGGCCGTGCCTCGATGGTCCCCGATTCGTATATGGCAATGATGTTGGGAGCGTGCGTCCGCATGGCCAGCATGGATCCCAGCAGAGGCAACCCCGTACCGATGATCACCTTCTCGAAATCCCGAATCTCCCTGGCCGCCGCAACGGCCATGATTTCCTGAAGGGTGAAATTATTGCTGTATTCCGACATGACGCTCCTCCTTCAATATCCGTAGTTGATGCAACCTGATGGCATTTCTTTTGCCTTGAGACTTGCGAATTTTCTGTATCCGTACTTCCGGATGTATTTTTCGATGTATTCGGACCGATCGGAAACGCCGTAGACCCATTCATCCATGTATTCTTTCCAGGTGTTTTCGTTTTTGGCCATGCCGATGTAGGTAAAGATAAAATCACGATCCACATCGTAATATCCCTGGGTATTCTTGGGATGGGCCCCGAAGGGCTCCTTAACGACGGCCGCCACTTTGTAGGCCGGAAGAATGGTCCGGTTCGGGTCCCTTCCGATCACGTCCCGGCTGACGATCTCTTCAACCGAAACGATCACCTGGTTACAGGCCCTGACGCTCCACGGCGCATCCCCGAGAATGCCCCACATCTGAACGTTGCCCTCCTCGTCGGCCCGCTGAGCGTGGAAATACCCGACTTCCGGCTTGAGCGCCGGGACAAGGGCGTGGCTGATGCCCGACCCGAAAGGATCCTCCTGGAGAATGACTTTCTTATCGCCCATCCACTGAGCGTGATTCATCATGTCGCTTCCTTTCAGCGAATTGAGGGGCATGTAGGGAATGCCGAGGGCTCCGGCGAGGAATCTCGCCGTCATGGCGAAATTTGAATAGTCCTCCATGGCGATCCGGTGCGGGATGCCTTTTTCCATGGCCCTTCTGAAGCAGTACAGGGGTCCGAACACCTCCATCCATACATAGGAAGATATGATCCTGTCCACGCACCCCGCTCCGATAAGCTGATCGGCATGTTCATTGAAACTTGACTGGCAGATCGTCAGGTTTTTTTTCCGCTGCCTGATGATTTCATGAGTTATCGTGTAAGAAATGGCGTGAAAGAAACCGCCGACAAGGACGGTCATTCCATCCTGGATGTATTGAGACACGGCTTCCTTCGCAGACATGACTTTCGATCGACGCATGGTCAAACCTCCCTCGTTAGTTGGTCATGATTTCTCTTATCATGACGGCTGTATTCGAATTTCCCTGTATCGTTCACACGAGACATAGATCAAAAAGCATGCCAGACCGCCTTATGGCTTTAATCTGTTGATATATTGAACTATTTTAAAATAAAGACGGGTTATTTCGTGAGGCGGGCATAGTAAAAAGTTCGATCTTTCCTTCAATCGACCGGTCCTTCGCCGGATATAACCTGAAAAGAAATCTATATTCATTCGCTTATCGACGGATAAGCATATGATTCATGATTGAATCATTTCATTGATCATGGAAAAGCGCGATGGCGGAGTCAGGATTTGATTCATCGATAAAGCATTTGATTCATGTTTTATAACCTGCCGATAACACGGGCATACCTCTTGATTGACCCTTTCCCTTCAGAATGATATCCTCCGAACCCTTTTTCGGCACCCATGCTCTTTTTTTTATTATCAATCATATCCATCTGTTACGCGAACGCACGAAGTGGCACGCCAATTGCTCTGCACCTGACGGCAAAGGGGGGGATAAGGTTGATGTTCTTTATTTCGAGTGTCGTCAGGGACGACATGGGAATGATGAAACGAACGGATAACAGGAGAATGGAAATGACCTTAAAAAAGAAGGACAGCGACATTGTCTGTGTCAGCGCCGTAAGAACCCCTTTCGGGAGGTTTGGCGGATCGATGCGGGAAATCGATATCTACGACCTGGGCGCCGTCGCCATGAAAAACGCCATGGACAGGATTTCCATCGGCCCCGGTCTTATCGACGAGGTCTGGTGGGGAAACGGCGATACGAGCAATACGAAAGACCCCTATACGCCCGTCGTGGCGAGGCAGACGATGCTCAAGGCCGGGATTCCGCCGGAAAAGCCTTCGATCACCTTCGATCAGGCCTGCGTTTCCGGCATGAACGCCGTGTATTACGGAAAAAGAAGCATCGCGGCCGGCGAGGCCTCCGTCGTCATGACGGGCGGCTCCACGAGCTTCAGCACCGTTCCCTTCCTCCTCAGGGGGATCCGCTGGGAGGGGAAGAGACACAGTTCCTTCCTCGTTGAAGATCCCATCATACCGCTCGGGTACAAGGATTATGCGCCGGTGGCCGTGGATTCGGGCAATGTGGCCCTGGAATACGGCGTTTCCAGGGAAGAACAGGACGAATTCGCCCTGGAGAGTCATCGGAAATATGGGGAGGCCTGGAACCGGGGCTTCTTCGGTCAGGAGATTGCCCCCCTCACCGTCGGAAAGAAGGACGGCCGGGGAAAGGCCGTCGCGGAAAAGGCTCTTGACAAGGACGAGCAGTACCGTCCGGATATCACCATGGAAGGGTTGGCGAAGTTGAAACCCATCTTCGGCAATCCCACCTGCACCGCCGGCAATGCTCCCGGCATGAACGACGGTGCGGCGGCCCAGATCATCACCACGAGAAAGACGGCCGAAGCGAACGGCTGGGAAATCATTTACACCGTTGTGGCCATGTCGACCGTCGCTCTCCAGCCCAGGATCATGCCGGTCTCTCCGGCCTTCGCCATCCGGAAATGTCTGGACCTTTCCGGTCTCAGCATGGACGACATGACCTTCATCGAAATCAACGAGGCCTTCGCCTGTGTTCCCCTCGTTTCCGCGAGACTGCTTTCCAATCCGAAGTTCCTGACAGCCCGTTACGAGGAAATGCGGGAAGCGGCCTCTCCGGGGCCGATCGAAGGGACCGATGAAGACAAGTACCGGCATTTGAAGAAGAAGATTAACGTCAACGGCAGCGCTATCGCGACGGGACACGCGAACACCGCCAGCGGCGCCCGTATCATGATGACGGCAGCCTACAACCTGAAAGAGAAGGGCGGCGGTTACGCAGCCTGTGCCATCTGCGGCGGGCTGACTCAGGGCTCGGGCTGTATCATCCGGGTCGAATGAGGCTTCCGGAAGATCCGGAGGTCATTGAAGGATCAGGATGCATCGTCTTTGGACTTCTCCAATGACTGCATATAAATCGCAACAGGAGGAAGGAAGAATGGAAAGTTTTTTTCTGGTTCCAAGTCAGGCATGGGGTCCGTTTCTGCTCTGGATTCTGGTCACGGTGGTGCAGGTACCCTGGATTTTGTTCTGTCTCTCGCGGATTGAGAAGTCCGGTGTCAGGCGCTGGGGGGCCAGTGGAAACATGTTCAATACGGGAGATTGAATCGGGATCAGCGATTCTGAAATGAAGAAAAATAAGGAGCTAGGGAGATGTCAGCATCCATCATTATCGGTATCATCTTGATTGCATATCTGGTGGGTCTCGTATTGTTCACCAATCGAGGCTTCAAGGAAGTCACCAGCCTGACCGAATTCACGACGAGCGGACACCGTCTGGGTCTCATGTTCACCATCGCGGCCTTCGTCGCCACATGGTTGAGCGCAAGTTCCGTGACGGGGATACCCAGCATGCTGTTCACCCGGGGCCTCCCCACCGTCACGGGGTGGTTTGCCGGATGGTTCTTCGCAACCTCGCTGATGGCCGTCGTGGCTTATAAAATCCGTATGCCCGAAAGACCGTCGAGAACCCTTCCCGAGTTCTTCAAGCTTCGCTATGAGCCTTACGCGGAAAAGAGCGGCCTTCAGGTCATCGCCGCCCTGTCCACCGTTGCGGCATACATCGCCTATATCGTTCTGCAGATCAAGGCGGTGGGTATGATCGTCGCGACCGTTACGGGACTGCCTTACGCCGTCGCCGTTTTCGCCTTTCTCATTTTTCTCGTTTACACGGCATCCGGCGGAATGTGGACCGTTGCCTGGGGTGACTTGATCAATTCCGTCCTGATCGCCATCGGTCTTTTCCTGGCCGGAGGCATCGTTCTCAGCAAAATCGGCGGCTGGCACGCCATGTGGGCGGCCATCGCGGCGACGACGGCACCGGCCACCGTGGGCGGCGCGCCCATCGAACCCGGGGCGATGCTCAGCACCGTCGGGTCTTTCGGTGCGGCGGCCATGGTGGGCATCTTCTTTGCGAATGCCTTCGGCGGCGCCGTCTCGCCCCACATGGCGGCAAGAATGATGGGCGCCAGGAACGTCAAAACCGCCCTCCTCATGCCTCTTTATGGCATCGGATTCCTCTTCGTCTGTTTTATCCCCATCCTGATCCTCGGCTTCGGAGGCAAAATCCTGCTCGCTTCGATCCCCGCCGGCAAGGGGAGTGACTGGCTCATCCCCATGCTCCTGACGCAATTCATGAATCCCGTCATCGGGGGGATCATCCTTGCGGCCATTCTCGCCGCCGCCCTTTCGACGGCCAATGCCCAGCTTCTTCACAACGCCCTCGCCATGACGTACGATATCGCGAGAAACCTCAAGAAGACACCCATACCCGAAGACAAATTCATGACCTGGACGAAGATTCTCATTATCGGCGTCGGTGTGCTTCTGACCATTGCAGCCATCTGGCCTCCGAAATTCATCGCCATGCTGGCAATGTGGACCCATGGCCTGTGGTGCTCCACATTCTTCGTCCCGCTGCTCTTCGGGCTTTACTGGAAGAGGATGAACCGCCAGGCGGCATATGCTTCGGCCATTCTTGGCACGATTTCCTTCATCGGCATATACCAGACATGGAATATCCTTTGTGGAATTCCGGCGATTCTGTGCAGCGTGATCATCTCCGTGGCCGTGGCCCTCATCTGCAGCTATGCCTTCCCGGCGGCCCCGAAAGAATGCTGGGAGCCGTATTTTGTTCCCGAAATCAGCGAAAGCACCAGACAGGCCGTCTCCATTGCCCTCAAGGATCGGTAAGCCCATGGAAGGGGAGAAACCGGTAAGATGCGGTGCGGGAAACGGCATCCGGAAAAATGAATGACATACCTTATATCCCTGAGACCTGTGGCTTTTCCGAGAAGCCACAGGTCTCCCCTTTTCGTCGGAACGGCAAACATTTTCATAGACCGGGATTCCTGGACGTGGTAGAGACCGAAGCAGCGCGTTTCGAGAATCCTTCATAAAACAGTCGTTTTCGACTATATCGACCATGAACCGATCAAGATACGAACGACATCAAGGAAAGCTTGCCCGCTGCAAATCCGATCTGAAAGCGAGCGAAAAGCTGTTTTCCTCCATTTACAAAATCGGGAGCATGAAGGCCCGGTCCATTTCTCTGGACAAGACCATGACCGCCATCGTCCAGGAAACTCAGAAAAGATTCGATTTTGCAAGGGTGGCCCTTATCCTGATGGACAAGACCCGGAAAAAGCTGGAGTGCCGATACTGGGCCGGCTTCACACCCGAGCAGGAAAGGAAGGCCCGGAGCCGTCCTCTGGACATAGAGAAAGACGAATGCCGTGAGACCGAGGTGGCGAAAACGGGAAAAGCGCTCATCATCAAGAACGTCAAGGAATATGATAACACCCTGCTCGATCTCAAAATGGACAGATTATACAACAGGGTATCGTCCATCACGGCCCCGTTGCGGATTCGGAAGGATATCATCGGCATCCTTTCGGCGGACCGGGACAACCGTACCCTGGAATTGACGAAAAGCGAAATCAAGCTTTACAAGATCTTTGCCAACCAGGCGAGCATCCTAATCGAGAATGCGATGCTTCAGGAGCAGAACACCCGGAAAATAGAACAATTGCTGACAATCCAGGAACTGAGCAAGCAATCCGTGGCGGTGCTGACCCAGAAGAAACTTGGGGGCCTTATCGTCAGAAGCGCTTTGAAGATCACGAAGGGGGATGTCAGCGCCCTTTTCCTCCGAGGCAAGAGCGACCGTTTCCTGAACATCGCGTCTCGCAAGGAATGCGGAACCCTTGCCGGAAAAATGAACCTCAGGCCCCAAACGGCGGTGGCGATTGTGGAACAGGTGGCGGAGAAAGGCCAGCCGTTTCTGATCAACAGGGAGAGGGGGGATACACGGGAAGCGGGATTCATCGAGGGTCTCCGTTCGGAACTGGCTATCCCTCTTGTCGTCAAGAACAGGACCGCCGGTGTTTTGATCGTCGGCAGTTATCACCACAATGCCTTCAGCCGGGAAGACTTGGAGATATTGACGATATTCGCCGACCGGATAGCGACCTTGATCGAAAACGCGCGGCTGTACGAGGAAATAATCGAAGGCCGGAATTTTGCGGAAAATATCCTGGAAAGTTCGCCGAGCGGTATCATAACGGTTCATTGGAACCGGAAGATACGGTCCATCAACCGGGAGGCGGAGAAGATATTCGGTATCCGGCGGCAATCCGTCCTGGGCCGGGACGTCAGGGATATATTCGGCGAACAGATCAACGACATCGCCGGGTCGGGCCTTTATGATCAGAAAGTTGTCGACAACAGGGATATCGATGTGATCGGCGGCGACGGGCGTTTCCATATTCTTCGCGTCACCTCCTCTCTATTGAAAAATCAGAGAGAAAAAATTACGGACGTCACCATCGTCGTTCACGACCTCACGGAACTCAAGAAAACGGAGGAAATCATCCGGCGGATGGACCTGCTTTCCTCCCTGGGACAGCTCTCGGCGGGTCTGGCCCATGAAATCAGAAATCCCCTGGCAAGCATCAATTTCAACGTGCAGATGCTGTCCAAAAAGCTCGGCGGAGACGACGGGACGAAACAGATTTTTGATGATACCCTGGCGGGAATCACGAGAATCAATCGTCTGGTCAAAGGGATCAATGATTTCGCCCGGCCGGGGACCCCTTCTTTCAAGCAGGGCCGGATGACTGAAATCATTGTGGAATCTCTGGCTCTTCTCAATGCGGAAATGAGAAAAAGAAAGATCGATGTCATATTGGACATGGACGATCCGCTGCCCGTCATTGCTTTCGACCATCTGAAGATTCAGCAGGTGTTTGTGAATCTCCTGATCAACGCCATGGACGCCATGCCTTCGGGAGGCAAGGTGGCCATCCGGTCCAGGGTGGAAAAGAATCGCAAGGAGGGCGCCGACTGTCTCCTGGTTTCTATTTCAGACACGGGAACGGGCATTCCATCGAACAACCTGTCAAAAATATTCGACCCTTTTTTCACGACAAAGGCGGAAGGTACCGGACTCGGCCTGTCCATCGTGCACAAAATTCTTGAACAGCACAATGCGATCATAGAAACCGAGAGCCAGGAGGGGCAAGGGACTTCCTTCATCATTCGATTTCCTGTCGATAAGGATCAGGCCGGACATGCTTAAATACAAAATATTGATCGTCGATGACGACAAGCTTCTGCAGAATTCCCTCCAGAACATCCTGAGCGATAAATACGATGTCTTCATCACGGGATCGGGTGAGGAAGCCCTGCAGCTTCAGACCCGGACACCTGTCGATCTTGTCCTTCTCGACATCAGGCTGCCCAGAATGGACGGGATGGAAACCCTGTGCGAACTGCTTAAAATCGACAGGGATCTGCTGGTCATCATGATGACGGCTTATGAAGACATAACGACCGTCATAAAATCGATGAAAACGGGGGCCTACGATTACTTCGTGAAGCCCCTGGACATCGATGAGCTGCATGTCATTATCGAAAAAGCCCTTGACACGCTCAAACTCAAAAAGGAGGTCGAAGAGCTTCGCAGCCAGTATCGCAGCGAGTTCGGCATCGACAATATCATCGGTGAAAGCGAGGGGATCCGGAGGGCCCTGACCATTGCGCAGAAAATTTCAAAAAGCCGGGACACGACGGTCCTCATCGAAGGGGAAACGGGAACGGGAAAGGAGGTTGTCGCCAAGGCGATTCATTACCACAGTTCCCGGATCGGCAAGCCCTTCATCGGGATCAACTGCGGCGCCATCAACAAGGACCTGATCGAGAGCGAACTTTTCGGGTATGAGAAAGGAACGTTCACCGGCGGCCTCCAGGAAGGCAAGAAGGGGAAAGTGGAGCTGGCCCATGGCGGCTCTCTCTTTCTGGATGAAGTGAGCGAGATGACCCCGCCGGCCCAGGTCAAATTGCTCCGGTTCCTGGAAGAACGGGAATTTTATGCCCTCGGCGGCACGGAAACGAAAAAAGTCGATGTCCGGGTGATAGCCGCCACAAACAGGAATCTGGAAGATCTGGTTAAAAAGAACCTCTTCCGGGAAGACCTTTATTACCGGTTGAATGTCGTGAAGATCGACCTTCCTCCCCTTCGGGAGAGAAGGGAGGACATCATTCCCCTTTGCCTGTTCTTTATGGAAAAGTTCAATATCAAATGCGGCAGGAACGTTCAGGGTTTTTCCAACGAAGCCCGAAACCTGCTCGTCAATCACACTTGGCCGGGCAATGTGAGAGAGCTGAGAAACGCCATGGAACGGATCATCCTCATGGAGGATGACAACCTGATCCGGGCGGAGCACCTCTCTTTTCTCAGGCGTGAACATCCTGCGGCTGCCATGGGCAACTCCTGCGATCTCAAAATACCCCCGTCAGGAATCGACTTGGACGGGCTGATTAAAAGCCTGATCATCCAGGCCCTTGAACTCAGTGGGGGCAATAAATCGAAAGCGGCCCAGCTTCTCCATATATCCCGCCCGACCATGGTCTATCGGATCGAAAAATTCGGCATTTAAGCAAAATGGACAGGCTGAGCCAGATCCCGGATGGGTATGGCCGCGAGGCCGTCAATGTTCAAGGTATCTGTTTCATGCTGGATAAGGTTGGTAAGGTATGGAAGTGTCGGTTCCGCGAGGCTGACAGACTGATAGGCCCCTCTATGGGGGCCAATTTAAAGCCACGACCTCTGGGTGCGGATATTTACTGTTCAGGGGGCGATAATCCCGGTCCCCAAGGAGAACCGGGATCGGTTCATCCGGTCCTCTCAGAGGGCCTTCTTAATGAATCCCGACTTGATGCACCGCGTGCAGACCTTCATCCGCATGACCCCCCCCGTCTTGGGGTGAATGACCCGGAGCTTTTGAAGATTCGGGTACCATACCCGTTTCGTCTTGTTGTTCGCGTGGCTGACACTGTTCCCCACGGAGGGCTTTTTCCCGCATATTTCACAGATTCGAGACATTTTTCGTGGCTCCTTCCGAAAATTGAAGTGACTTCATAAATCATCTTCTTCAATAATTCAAGCTTTTTCTTCAATTCATCACCGGAGGCTGACCGGTGGCTTCCAGGACGCGCATCCACAACCCCCCCCGGGGATCGACTTTCTTTCTCGTCGTCACCCTTTCTATGGGCAGATGAACATACTCGTTGTTGAAAAGCCCGACGACCATTCCCGTTTTTCCCGCCATCCCGGCGTGGACGGCATAATGGCCGAGAAGTTCGCAATACAGGCTGTCGCTTGCGCCCGCCGGCACGCTCCGGATGATATAGCTCGGATCGAAGTATTTCAGATTGATCTCCATCTTTTTACTCAGGAAGAACCTTTCGATTTCATCTTTCATAAAAAGACCGATATCGGAAAGCCTGAGATTCCCGGAAGCATCCCGTCCCCGGGGCCGGTCCGTCCCGAAAAAGTCCTGCCCGGCCCCTTCCGCAACAAGAATGACGGCATGACGCCTTTTCTGGAGACGCCGCTCCAGAACGGTGAGAAAGCCTTTTTCCCCGTTCAGGGCGAACGGGACTTCCGGAATGAGAACATAATTGACGTCGTTCTGGGCCAGGGCGGCGGATACGGCGATATGACCGGACTGCCGTCCCATGATTTTCACGAGACCGATTCCCATGGGCGCCCCCTTGGCTTCCACGTGGGCGCACTGGACGACTTTCACCGCCTCGGAGATGGCCGTATCGAAACCGAAGGTTTTATCAATGAGGTTCAAGTCGTTGTCTATGGTTTTCGGAATCCCGATGATGCTCATGGTCATGTTCCTCCGGGTGACCTCCCCGGTGATCCGTTCCGCCGCCTTCATCGTCCCGTCACCGCCGATGCAGAAAAGGAGGTTGATGCCCCTTTCCGAAAGGTTGTCAACGATTTCATCGACATCCTGGCCCCCTCTGGACGAGGAAAGGATGCTTCCGCCCAGGGTATGAATATCCTTGACAATATCGGGTGTCAGGGGAATCGTTTCATGGCCGTATCGCGGAATAAACCCCTGGAGTCCGTAACGGATTCCCTCGATCCGGATCACTCCGTATCGGTAGAAAAGCTGCATGACGATGGAGCGGATGACGTCATTGATTCCGGGACAAAGCCCCCCGCAGGTGACAACGGCGGCAGTCACATTTTGCGGTTCAAAAAAAATCCTTTCGCGGGGGCCCGCCATTTCAAGCGAGACCGGCACGCTGTCCCCGTCGAAGGAAATGTTATAATCGTCGGTGAAGTGCCGGAAGAGCACCCTTCTGTTTTCAGGGATGAAGGTGGTGGCCGGAAGAGGCGAGGGGACCTGCCGCTCGCCCAGTTCCCGGATGAAGAATTCGGGATTTGTTTTACTCATGGCGCACACCTCCAAGAATCAAATCGGCCGAAAATATTCCCGAAAGGACTTCTCCGTCGAACCCCAGTTCGGGATACTGGAGACCGCCGGTGAGAAAGACCTGTTCCAGCGGGGTTCGAGAGGAAAAAACGGCCAGGGGTGAAAGAAAAGACGGGGTCAACCCATATTTATGGTTCAGGATTTCCTGGTATTTCCGGGATATGTCCATCGACCAGGAAGGATCGAGGAACTCCAGGTTTTCCCTGAGAAAGGGCAGAAAGGACTCCACATTCCGGAACAGGACCTTGATGACATCCTCCAGTTCGACGTCGCTCCGCCTCCAGGGGGAATCGTTCAGGAAAGCCGTGGCGGAAAGGGCGCGTCCGGAGATCGGGGCGGGGGATTCATTTCTCCGGGGGCCCGAGGCAAGATAGGTCAGCGAATCGGTCATGAGGGGATGTTTCTCGTCGCCGAGAAGCACAATGGACCGTCCCGCCTGCTCGGGCAGGGCCTCTTCCTTGACACCCAGATGCAGCGTGAGGGGGTAACCGGTATGGGAGATTTTTTTCCAGGCTTTCTCCAGGTGCGCGAAATGGACACCCTTCATGAGAATGGGACGCAGTTTCTCCCACTTGGTGCTGAGGATGGCCCTTTCCCCTTCGACGGTCCATGATTCCCCGTCCAGGGACAGGTCCACTTCGATCCGACGTTTCACCCGAAACCTGATGACGGTGCATCCCGAGAGGGAGATATTTCCCCCTGACGCGCAGAATCCCTGGAGAAACCGAAGGAAGTCCTCTTTCTCTCCCCAGGTGGTCCGTCCCGTCCCGAAAGCGGCGCTGAAGGCGTACCCGGAAGAAAAAGGCCATGTTCCGGTAAAGACGGCGTTGGAAAACAGGAGATGGTTCGCCCGAAAGATTCTCTGCAGGCCGGGACAGGCCTTTTCAAGATCCTTGAGCTTTCTGCGAAAAAGTATTCCATGTCTCTTGTGAACCGGGAAATTCACAAGGGATTTTCCAAGGGCCGCTCCCCCGTTCGAGGGAGACAGGACTTTCCGGGAAAAGAAATCTCCCAGGCAGCGGGTGATTGTTCCTGAGAGTCCGTACAATTCCTGCAGTTCATCGGGTGAAACGGCGAACTCCCGTTGGAATTCCGAAAAAGACTTCAGCGGATCGCCATAGAGATCCACTCGATGGTCCGGCAGGATGAACTGATGAATCGGGCTGTCTTTGTCCTCCGCGGTGGCGGGAAGATGGATCCCCCTCCTTCGGAGCCCTTCTTTCCCCAACCCTCCCGAAACAAGTCCGGGCCAGGGAAGAGGATCGGTATCGAAAACGTACCCGTTTTTTTCGAGACGGCCGGAGAGAGGGGTTTCGCACAGGTGCAGGATCTTTTTCCCGGCTTTCGAAAGAACGGCGGCGGCCACAAGACTGCTGATGTCGCTCCCGATGACGATGCAATCAAAACGCTGGTCCATGGCGTGAATTACCGCTTCCAATCAGGAAGGCTTACCGGGGGAATGCCCCCATGATCCCGAAAAAGAAAAGAAGGACACCGAAGAGATACTGTCGGAGAAAAAGTCAGAATCGAGTGAGGGGTGGATTGTGGAGGGCCTTATACTCGACCTTCGCCCCTCGTTTCAGCCGGACCTTGCGGCCGGCGATCTCCAGGTTTCCTTCGGCGTAATACTGGATGGCCTGAGGATAAATCCTGTGTTCCTCTTTCAGGATTCTTTCCGCCAGGATCTCCGCGGTATCGTCATCGAAGACGGGCACGACAGCCTGAATGATGACCGGGCCGGAGTCCACGCCCTCATCGGCGAAATGGACGGTGCAGCCGGTGAATTTAACACCGTAACGGAAGGCCCTTTCCTGACCGTGAAGCCCCTGGAAAGAGGGCACCAGGGCGGGGTGGATGTTCATGACCCGCATGGAAAAAGCCTGGAGAAACGATGAAGTGAGAACCCTCATGAATCCCGCCATGACGACAAGCTCCACGGAATGTTCTCTCAGGACGGCGATCATCGCTTCATCGAAGGCCTGCCGGTCCGGGTAGTCCCGGTGATCCAGCACCACCGATGGAATGCCGTGTTTCCTGGCTCTTTCAAGGGCATAGGCCCCGGCGTTGTTGCTCACGACCACCCGGATGACGGCGTCGAGGGTTCCCGCCTCGATCTTGTCGATGATGGACTGGAGATTGGAGCCGCTTCCCGATACAAGAACGCCGATGTGGACCCTTTCTGTCAAGGTTTCAGGCAAAGACAACCCCCTCCTTGTTCCGGTCTTTTTTCTCCACCGTGCCGATGACCCACCCCTTCTCCCCGAGGACGGAAAGGCGGTCCAGGATCTCTTCCGATTCCTTCTCCGGAGCGATGAGAATCATTCCGACGCCCATGTTGAATACCCGGAACATCTCCTTTTCCTCAATGTTGCCCATTTCCTGAAGGGTGTTGAAGACAGGCGGCACTTCCCACGTCCCCTTATGAATCAGGGCACGGCAGGGATCGGGAAGGATCCGCGGGATGTTGTCGTAAAACCCGCCCCCGGTCACATGAACGATTCCCTTGATGTTGAAGCTCTTGATGAGATTCAGCACGGGCTTCACATAAATCCTTGTCGGCCGGAGGAGTTCCTCTCCCACGGTGACTCCCATTCCCGGCATCCGGTCGGTGACGGAAAGCCCGCTCTTTTCAAAAACGACTTTCCGGACGAGGGAATATCCGTTGCTGTGAATACCGCTGGAAGCGATTCCGATGAGGACATCCCCGACTCGAACCCCTGAACCATCGATAATTTTCTCCCGGTCGACGACCCCCACGGCAAAACCGGCGAGGTCATATTCGTCTTCCTTGTAAAACCCCGGCATTTCAGCCGTTTCTCCCCCGATGAGGGCACATCCCGCATCCGTGCAGCCCTTGGAAATCCCCTGAATGATGGCGATGTTGCGGTCCACGTCCATCTTCCCGATGGCCATGTAATCGAGGAAAAAAAGGGGCTCGGCGCCCTGGACGATCAGATCGTTCACGTTCATGGCCACGAGATCGATGCCGATGGTATCGTGCTTACCCATCCAATGAGCGATTTTGAGCTTTGTCCCTACGCCGTCGGTGCATGAAACCAGGACGGGATATTTAAAGCGGCTGATATCCAGATGAAAGAGGGCCCCGAATCCTCCGATATTTCCAAGAACTTCCTTGCGGAAAGTGGATTTGACCAGGGGTTTTATTTTTTCAACGAAGAGGTTGGCGCCGTCGATGTCCACGCCGGCATCCTTATAAAAAAGGGACGGGTCTTTCATGAAATCCCCCAGGAATTTAAGTTAGAAGCAGATGGAGATTAGTCCAAATTAGAAGAAATGTCAATTCCAACTTGTAAAAATTAAATATTTCTGTTAGGAATTTTGAATATTTATACCTTTTTCCGATGTCTGCCATCTCTCATGAATAACCTTAAGGATATATTTGAAAAGATCGAAAAGCCCCTTCTTTTTTCCTGCCGGGATCATTTTCGCCATCTTCCTCTGATCCGGGATCTCGACGGGACAATCCGCCTTTTCCTCCGGGAGGGAAAGGCGGGGCTTCCAGTCTGTTCCCTTCGCGACGAGGATCGGGAGGCCCTGATGGGTCATATTGAAGAAATGGACCGGCTTTTCATCGATTTCGGCGCCCTGGTCCGGGAGGAAAAAGAAAGGAGAATCACCCGGGCCCTGGAACTCCTGTCTTCCGTAAAGAAGAAATTCCCGACGGAAAAGGCACCGCCCCGGGGGACGGCCGGGGAAAGGACGGAGACGATGTCCGAAATGGATCGGGAGAAACAGCTGTCCTCCCCTGTCCGAAACATCCGGGGCGTCGGCCCCAAAGCGTCGCTCCTCTTGGAAAGGAAAGGCCTGAAGACGATCGAGGACCTCCTCTACTTCCTTCCGAGGCGTTACGAGGACCGCAGGCAGGTTGTCGATATGGCGCGGCTTCTTCCCGGGAAAAAGGAAACCGTCCTGGGAACGGTCACGGATGTGCGGGAAAGCCGGTACGGCCGGGTCCGGGTGCTGGAGGTCACTCTTTCCGACGGTAAGGGTATTCTGAAAGCCAAGTGGCTCAAGGGAAGTTTCGCTTACCTCCGGAACATGATCCGTCCGGGAAAGCGGCTCATCATGAGCGGTCAGGTCCGGGCCCGGTTGGCCTCCCGGGAGATGATCCATCCGGACTTCGACGTTCTCGACGACAGGGACGACGAACTTCTTCACTTTCGACGGATCGTCCCCGTTTACTCGGAAACGGAGGGACTCCATCAGAAGTCTCTCCGCCGGATCATGACGGACGGGCTGAAGAGCTTCGGGAAATATCTGTCCAGTCCCATTCCGGAGGATCTCTTCAGCGGCCGCGGCTGGCCCTCCTTCCGGGAATCCCTGGAAAGCCTTCATTTCCCGGGCACCGGTGAGGACATCGAGTCCTTCAATGCCTTCCGATCTCAGGCCCATCAGCGGATCATATTCGATGAGCTTTTTTTCTTTCAGCTCGCCATGGCCGTCAGGAATCGGGGAAACCGCCGCGACAGGGGGACCCCTTTCAGGACCGGCGGTACTCTGGTGGAAAACTTTCTCGGGATGCTGCCTTTCCCGCTTACGGCGGACCAGAGGCGGGCGATCACGGAAATAAATGGGGACATGGCCCGGCCCTGGCCCATGCACCGTCTTCTCCAGGGTGATGTGGGCTGCGGAAAGACGGTGGTATCCATGATACCCATGCTCACGGCCTGCGCAAACGGATACCAGGCGGCCATCATGGCGCCCACGGAGATCCTGGCGGAACAGCACTACGGCCGGATTGCCGAATGGGCGGACCGGCTCGGCCTCAGGGCGGGACTGGTGACCGGAAACCGGCGGGGGCGGGAGCGGCAGGACCTCCTTGAAAAAATCAGCCTGGGAAAAATTCATCTGGTCGTGGGCACCCATGCCCTGATTCAGGAGGGCGTGGCCTTCGACAGGCTGGGATTCGCCGTCATCGACGAGCAGCACCGCTTCGGCGTGGTCCAGAGGGCGGCTCTCCGGGCGAAAGGCCTCTTTCCCCATGTCCTCGTCATGACGGCCACCCCCATCCCCCGCACCCTGGCCCTGACGGTCCACGGCGATCTGGATCTTTCCATCATCAGGGAACTGCCCCCCGGGCGGAAAGCCGTTCGTACCCGGGTATTCACGGAAAGAAGCCGGCAGCGGCTCTACGAGATGATCCGCCGCGAAGTGCAAAGGGGAAACCGGGTCTTCATCGTCTATCCCCTCGTGGAGGAGTCGGAAGTCCTGGACCTCAAGGACGCCACGGGAATGGCCCGGGAGCTTCAGGAACGGGTTTTTCCCGAGTTCCCCGTGGGGCTCCTCCATGGAAAAATGAAGAGCCGCCAGAAGGAGGAGATCATGGGAGCCTTCCAGCGGGGGGAACTGCTGATCCTTGTCTCGACCACGGTCATCGAAGTGGGCATCGATATTCCCGCCGCTTCTCTGATGGTGGTGGAGCATGCCGAACGGTTCGGCCTCTCCCAGCTTCACCAGCTCCGGGGACGGGTGGGGCGGAGCGACATTCCCTCGCAATGCATCCTCATGGCCGGGGAACCCCTTTCCAGCCTCTCCAGGAAAAGACTCAAAGTCATGGAGGAAACAAACGACGGATTCCGCATCGCCGAAGAGGACCTGGAAATCCGGGGACCGGGGGAATTCATGGGAACCCGGCAGTCGGGCCTCCCCGATTTCCGGGTGGCCGACGTTCTCCGGGACCGGGCCCTTCTTGACGAAGCCCGTGAAGCCGCCTTTCGTCTGGCCGATGAAATGGAAAAAAACGACCATGAAGAATTCTACGATGCCGTGAGGAAAGAACTTCTCCGCCGGTGGCGGGGAAGGCTGGAACTTGCGGAAACGGGATGAAATATGTTTTGACAAACGGCGTCAAACTGATATAGCAAAACGGTTTGAATCATTTTTGAGGAACGGGGAACCATGGCAGCGAAAGAAATTTTTATCGGTCTTCTTGGGCTTGGCACGGTCGGCATGGGCGTTGTGAAGCTCCTGAGGGAGAACGGCGGTCTCATCGAAAAACGTTTAGGGGCAAAACTGACCATAAAAAGAATCGCCGATATCGATCCGGCCCGTCCACGGCCCGTTGCGGTGCCGCCGGAGCTTTTGACCACCGACGCCGAAGCGGTCATCGGGGACCCCGAAATATCCATCGTCATGGAATTGATCGGGGGGTTCGAACCGGCCAGAACCTTCATTCTGAAGGCCTTGGGCAGAAAGAAACACGTGGTCACGGCGAACAAGGCCCTCCTGGCCACTTTCGGTGACGAGATTTTCCGAACGGCCGTTTCGAACGGTGTGGACATCGGCTTCGAAGCCAGCGTCGGCGGAACCATCCCCATCATCAAGACGCTCAGGGAAAGCCTCGTCGGCAACCGGATCCATTCCATCTTCGGGATCATGAACGGCACCTCCAACTACATCCTCACCAGAATGACCGATGAAGGCCTTCCCTTCCAGGAAGCCCTGCAATCGGCTCAGAAGCTGGGTTTCGCCGAGGCCGACCCGACCTACGACATCGAAGGGATCGATACGGCCCACAAGCTGGCCATCGCCCTCTCCCTGGCTTACGGGAAACGGGTCCGGCTGGAAGACATCTACCGGGAGGGAATTTCCGGAATCAGCAGCCGGGATGTGGAATTCGCCAGGGAGTTGGGATACAAGATCAAGCTTTTAGCCATCGCCTTCGATCGCGGGGACTTCGTGGAAGCCCGGATCCACCCCACCATGATCCCTTTTGACCATCTCCTTGCCAGCGTGAGCGGCAACTTCAACGCCTTTCACTTCATCGGCGACGCTTCGGGGTCCGTTTTTCTTTACGGCCAGGGGGCCGGCATGGATCCCACGGCCAGCGCGGTGGTGAGCGACCTGGCGGACATCGCCCGGGACATGCAGAGCGGCATTTCGGGGCGGATGCCGCCCCGGTCCTTCCCGGAAGACCAGATCGATGACATCCGTATCCTGCCCATGGAAGAAATCGAGACGAATTACTTCTTCCGATTCACCGCCGTCGACCGTCCCGGAGTTCTTTCGAAGATATCCGGCATCCTGGGCCGGCACGGCATCAGTATTGCCGCGGTCATCCAGAAGGGCAGGAAGCTTGACGGCGTGGTCCCGGTGGTGATGACCACTCACGAAGCGAAAGAGAAAGCCGTCCGGGAAGCCCTCCGGGAAATAGACCAGCTCGACATCGTCGGGGACAGGACGGTCCTCATCCGGATCGAAGACGAGAGACTGCAATGAAATACGTCATTTTACTCGGAGACGGCATGGCGGATGAGCCCCTGGAAGAGCTGGGCGGTAAAACGCCCCTCGAACAGGCCCGGACCCCGAACATGGACGAACTGGCGGGGAAGGGCACCCTGGGGCTTATTGACACCATTCCCCGAGGGTTACCGGCGGGAAGCGACGTGGCGAACCTGTCCGTCCTGGGATACGACCCCCGGGAATATTTCACCGGCCGGGGCCCCCTTGAGGCGGCCAGCATGGGGGTTCGTCTGCAGCCGAAGGACACGGCCTTCCGGTGCAACCTGGTCACCCTGGACGGGCCGGCGGACGGCGTGATGGAGAACTTCAACGCCGGCCACATCTCCTCCGGGGAAGCCCGGGAAATCATGGACACCCTGAACGAAGCGCTGGGGACGGCATCCGTTCAATTTTTCGCCGGTGTGGGATACCGCCACCTCCTGGTCTTCCGGGAAGGGGAATTTGATCTGAAGACCACGCCGCCTCACGATATCGTGGGCAGGAAAATCGGAGAATACCTCCCCCGGGGAAGGGGGTCGGAAACCCTTCTTTCCATGATGGCTTCTTCCCGGGATATCCTGAGGAACCATCCGGTGAACCGGGCACGGCTTGAAAAAGGGAAACTTTCCGCCAACGCCATCTGGCCCTGGGGAGAGGGAAGGGCGCCCCGGATGCACCCCCTGACGGAGCGGTTTGCTCTTCGGGGAGGGGTGATCTCCGCCGTGGACCTCCTGAAGGGAATCGGAGTTTACGCCGGCCTTGAAATCATCCCCGTGGAGGGTGCCACGGGATACACGGACACAAATTACGAGGGAAAAGCGAAGAAAGCCCTGGAATTCCTGGAAGACCACGATTTCGTTTTCCTCCATGTGGAGGCACCCGACGAAAAGGGCCACGAGGGGGACGTCCGGGGAAAGATCGGCGCCATAGAGGATTTCGATGAAAAAATCGCCGGGGCCGTTCTCCGGGGTCTCAGGTCCTTCGGCGATTTCAGGATCCTGGTCCTCAGCGATCACCCCACGCCCATCCGATACAGGACCCATGTGGGAGATCCTTCGCCCTTCGCTCTTTATTCCTCGAAGGAAGGGGAAAACCGGGCAACGGGCGTTCCGTTTTCGGAAAAGAACGCCCGGGAAGGGGGAATCCTGGTGACCCCCGGCCATCTTCTGATGGGTCATTTCATGGGGGACTGGGGACGGTATCTTGAGGATCGACGTTAAAGTCCGGGTCATTTACGGCGATACCGACGCCATGGGGATCGTATACCATGGGAACTACCTGCGCTGGTTCGAAGTGGGACGGACGGAGCTGTTCCGGGCCCTGGGCATCGTTTACCGGGACCTGGAAGCCCGGGGATACTACCTCCCCCTGACCCAGTCTTATTGTCATTACCACGCCCCGGCCCGCTATGACGACGTTATCGTTGTCGAAACGGCCATCGCCGAATGGGGAAGGGCCAGTATCCGCTTCAATTACATCATCTGGGATGAGGGAAAAACGAAGCGTCTCGTGGAAGGGTTTACCCATCACGCATTCACCAACGCCGGCGGCAGGGTTGTCCGGGCTCCAGGGGAGATCACCACCTTGATTGAAGGCGCCTGTGAGCGCCCGGAAGGATAGGAAAGAAAAGGTAAAGGAAATACAACATGGCTAAAAAACTTACAAAAAAGCAATTGAAAGAACCCGACGAGTTCCAGAACGTTTCCATGAAGGTTCTCCAGTTCGTCGTGAAGAACCGCAACCGGCTTTATCTTTCAGGGGCGGTTCTCCTCGCGGCGGTCCTGGCCGCGGCAGGCTACGCCTATTACGAACGGAGTTATGAGACGAAGGCTCTTGAACTTTACGCCGTCGCGGCGAAGGCGGCGGACCCTTCGTCCAGGATAGTTCCCGCCGATGCCGTGCGGACCTACGAAGAACTGGTGACATCCTATCCTCGAAGCGACGTGGCGCCTTTAGCCTATTACCACCTTGGAAATCTCCGTTATGACGCCAAGGAGTACGATCGGGCCGTGGAGGCCTACGAACGTTACATCGATGGGGCATCGGGAAAAGACAAAGACCCATTCATGCTTTCCCTCGCCTACTATGGGATGGCTTACAGCTTTGAAAACATGAAGGACTATTCGAAGGCCCTGGAAGCCTTTCAGCGGTCTGCGGAGGTCAACGAGGATCCCCCTTACCGGGCCATGATGGACCGCAATATGGGAAGGGTCTGCGAATCCATGGGAAATCTCGTAACAGCCAGGGAATATTATGAAAAGGCCCTGGTAAACCTCAAAGACCCCCTGATGGAACAGATCATCAGGGTCATCCTGGCAAGGATGGAAGAATCCGCCGCGGAGAAGAATTCGGAGAAGGCATCATGAAAGTGCTCATGTCAGGTAACGAGGCTATCGCCCGGGGAGCCTACGAGTGCGGCGTCACCTTCGCCGCCGCCTATCCCGGAACGCCCAGCACGGAAATTACGGAAGAATTCTCAAAATACGAAGGGGTTTACGCCGAATGGTCCCCCAATGAGAAAGTGGCCCTCGAAGTGGCCATCGGCGCCGCCCTGGCGGGTGCCAACGCCCTGGCCGTCATGAAGCATGTGGGCGTCAATGTGGCCGCCGATCCTCTCTTTACGGTGAGTTATACGGGAACGAACGGCGGCCTTGTCGTTATTTCCGCCGACGACCCCTCGCTCCACAGCTCCCAGAATGAACAGGACAACCGCAATTACGCCCGCTTCGCCAAGATCCCCATGCTCGAACCTTCCGACAGCGGCGAGGCGAAGGACTTCATCAAGCTCGCCTTCCGGCTCAGCCGGGAGTTCGACACCCCCGTGTTTCTGAGATCGACCACCCGGCTTTCCCATTCCAAGTCGGTGGTGGAACTGCAGGAGGTGAACCGGTCCGAAGAAGTCCTGGAAATCCGGCACCATCCGCAGAAATATGTCATGGTCCCGGCCAATGCCAGGGTCCGGCGGGTGGCCGTCGAGGAGCGAATGAAAAAGCTCTCCGCCTTTGCCGAAACCTTCCCGGAGAACCGGATTGAAATGAAGGATCCGTCCGTGGGCATCATCGCCGCGGGGATGGCCTACAGCTATGCCCGGGAAGCCTTTCCGGAGTATTCCTTCCTGAAGCTCGGCATGGTCCACCCGCTCCCTGCCGGATTGATCCGGGAATTCGCGGGAAAAGTCGACAAACTGTACGTTGTGGAGGAACTGGATCCCTTCATCGAGGATCAGATCCGGGCCCTCGGAATTCCCGTGACCGGGAAGGAAGTGTTTCCCTATACCAATGAATTCGATCCGGGGATCGTGGAAGAATCCATCACGGGAAAGAAACAGGATCTGAAACCCCTTCCACCGGTGAAGATTCCTCCCAGGCCCCCGAACCTCTGCCCCGGCTGTCCCCACCGCGGTCTTTTTTACGTTTTAGGAAAAACGAAAACCTTCGTGGCTGGCGACATCGGGTGCTATACCCTTGGTGTCCAGCCGCCCCTGTCTGCCATGGATTCCACTATCGCCATGGGCGCTTCCATCGGTGTCAATATCGGGTTGGAGAAAGCCCTTGGCCTTGATTTTTCCCGTCAGTCCGTGGCTGTTATAGGCGATTCGACATTCATGCATTCAGGTGTGACCGGGTTGATGGATGCCGTCTATAACAAGGGATCCAATACCATCCTTATTCTGGACAACAGAATCACAGCCATGACCGGCCGTCAGGAGAATCCCGGGACAGGGCATACTCTCATGGGGGAAGAGACCAGGGAAGTGGATCTCGAGGCCCTGGCACGGGCCATCGGCGTGGAGCATGTCCGCAAAGTGGATTCTTATGACTTAGAAGCATTGAAAGAGGCCATCAAAGAGGAGATGGCCCGCCCGGAAGTCTCTGTTGTCATCACTTATAACCCCTGTATGCTCATCAGAAGGATGAAGTTTGATATTAAAAAATTCAAAGTCAATGAAGATAAATGCATCAATTGCGGACTTTGTCTCAAAGTCGGATGTCCCGCTGTGGTGAAGAATGAAGACGAGACAAAATCCCATATCGTGGAATCCCTTTGCACCGGTTGTTCAGTGTGCGCGCAGGTCTGTCCCAAAGATGCCATTGAGCTGGTCTGAAAGGAGGAAGACATATGAGTGAAGTCAAGAATATTCTGCTTGTAGGTGTCGGAGGGCAGGGAGTCCTCACTGCCAGCGAAATTCTCAGCGAAGCATTGATGCTGGAAGGTTTCGATGTCAAAAAAGCTGAGGTCCACGGGATGAGCCAGAGGGGCGGTAGTGTCAATTCTCACCTCAGGTACGGGGAAAAAGTCTTCTCTCCACTCATCGAAGAGGGAGAGGCTGACATGATCTTCTCCTTTGAACTGGTAGAAGCCATGCGTTTTTCAAAATACCTCAAAGAAGGCGGTTTTATTGTCTGCAGCAATGAAAAGATCGTTCCCAATTCCGTCTATTTCAGTAATATCAAGTATCCGAAAGATCCGGCGTCAGCCCTGAAAGAGGCTTTCGGAAAGCATTTTTACCTCATAGATGCTGTTCAGATCGCCGAAGAGCTTGGGAATATCCGCTTTGCCAATGTTGTCCTGCTCGGAACGGTCTCTCATCTGATGAAGATCTCGGACAAGTCAATGAAAGAAGCCATTCGGAACATGGTTCCCTCCAAGACTGTTGACGGCAATCTCAAGGCTTTCCAACGGGGAAAGGAGCTGGCCGGCTGATGGAACATCGTCAATACTATACTTTTGAGGAA
>ENA-OSEO01002552-OSEO01002552.1-sediment-metagenome-genome-assembly--contig:-NODE-2552-length-25082-cov-7.358648_pt1 | contig 25082 bp, 19 predicted proteins | sample MGYA00237883_ERZ534232 | MGnify/ENA metagenome assembly ERZ534232
TAACGTTCAACGTGGAGAGCATACTGAGCTTCTACGGTTGGCTGCTTACGCCCACGTACAAGTTCTGGGCCGACGTCATGTACACCCGGTTTAACTTCTGGGTGCTGGCCTGGATACCCATGTACCTGGCCAGCTGTCTACTGGTTCACCTGGCTGAGCGGCTGAGGTAGAGCAGTAACAACATTACACATTCCTTAAAGGCTGCGGCCCCCGGTTTCCCCCGAATGAAATCCTCCAAGATCCTCTACGTCGGCCTCATCCTGCTTGTTCTGGGCCTCGGAGGCTTTTACTATTATTGGGGGGCCAGGGACAGGAGCCTCGTTGAGGCGGCGGATGGCACGGACCCGAGGATAACTTGCTCCCTCCGGGTGGAGCGGGGCCACGTCTACGAGGTGAGCCTCTTCGCGGAGGACACGACGGGGCTTCCCTGGAACGAGGTGGACGTGGAGGCGAGCATCATCTTCAACGGCGAAACCGTCTACAGCGACTCTCTAGCTGCATCAGAGTTCCCCGGGAAGAGCGCGGAGGATGGGTTCACATTCATGGCGGACGTGAGGTCCAATGGGCTCCTGGAGGTGGAGGGCGTCATGAGGGCTGGGCAGAGGTGGACTGTTGCAATCTACAGGGACCTGCCTCCGTTTCTGGAAGCTGGCCCCTTCGCCTTCGCCGTACTGGGGCTGCTGGGCGTCGTGGGTCTAGTCCAGTCTAATGAGGCTTAGCTTACCTTGACGTTGGGCATCGTCTCGGCTATTAGGGCCTTGGCGTAGTCCTTCCACTGGTTGTAGACGTTGTAGAAGTACTTCTCGTCCCCCGTGTGGATGGTGAGCGGCGCCATCATCCCGAGGGTTGCCAGGAAACCGGTCTTGAATGATCCCTTGGTGACCTCGCTGTACCAGACAGCGTAGTTGCCCGGGTCGCTGGCCAGGAGCTGGTCAAGGTTGAGGCCCTGCCTCCGGCTCCTGTTGATACCCTGCTCCGTGGCGTTGTCGCCGCTGAAGGCTATGGCTCCTGCGGGCCCAGCTATCCCCGCGCCCATCATCCCTGCGACCAGGCTGGAGCCCCCCATCTTGACGCAGAGGAGCCTCTGGTCCGTGAATATGAGGTCGCAGCTCTTCTGGGTCCACTCGCCCGGAGGCTTGGTCTGGACGTTCTCTATTACCCCGATTATACTCTCACTCATGGCTGCTCATCTTTTCTTGTGTAGACGATGGCGGTGGCCAGCAGGCCTACGGCCGTCATCCCCAGGCCGAAGAACCTGTACGGGAATATGGTAAATGTCTCCGGCTGCATGTGGCGGAAGTAGAAGAAGACCGCCGTCACCTGGACCGGGCCGTCGGCGTCGGTGAAGCCCTCTACCTCAAGGTCGAAGCTGCCTGTCTCCTCCAGGAGGTACGTGAGCTCTGTGCCGGTCTCGTTCATGGGGGCCGCGAAGGCTTCAGGGTATAGGGCGTTGACCACGGTGGCGTTCATCACGGCGTCGCCGCTGTTCGTGATCTTTAGCACAGGCATGAACCCGTCCTCGTCTATGGAGAGGCTCCCTGTCCTGAAGCTGAAGTCCTGTCCCGCGCCGTAGAAGGCCTGGCTGGTGGATTTCGTGTCGGTCCAAAGGTTGACCTGTTCATCTGCTAGGTGTATGTCGACGTTCTCGGGGTACAGGGAGAGACCGACTCCTAGAAGTAGGACTACGATCGTGATGGGTAGATACTTTCTCATGGACACAAGGGGCGCGTTATCGTGTATAAGAGTATTCGGGCCTCGCGGGCTAGACCTCTCTCATGTAGTTTACGAGCCTACCACGCTTCCTGAACCCGAGCTTCTCAAGCATCCTCATGGAGGCGCCGTTCTCCTCTCCCGTCTCGGCGATGGCGATGGAGCAGCCGCGTGACCTGAGGTAGCTGACGGAGGCCTCCATGAGCATTAGGCCGACGCCTCTTCTCCTGTGGCCTCTCTTCACGTGGACGGCCTGGATGTGGCCCATCTTCCTTTTCGTCACGTAGTTTGGCCCGAATGCGCTCTCGAAGGACACGGCGAACCCGATAACCTCCTCTCCCTCAAGGGCGACGAGGAAGCCGCCAGGCTCCCTCTTCATGTACCCCTCAAGGATTCTCTTAAAACCCTCCGCGCTGCCAGCCAGGTCCATGTGGGCGAAGAGGGGGTCGTCGCCCTGGTCAACCATGTACTCCCCCCAGAGCTCAACGAGGGCCGGCAGGTCGCATGTCGAGCAGGGTCTTATCTCCACGCTTGAAGCCATGTTTCTATACACTTCGTCTGAGACGTAGTTTAAACGAATTTGGATTGTTCAAGTTTGTATCTCACGCAATGAATGTGTACGGTCAACTTCACCAAGGATGCATGAATCGTTGGCTGGATGGAGCCGGGCGAGGGATTCGAACCCCCGTGGAGCCGCTCTGCAGGCGGCCGCCTAAACCGCTCAGCCAACCCGGCGCGCATTGAAACAAGACAAGGCGGCGGCTTTAACCTTTACGCAGTGGTGGGACCGCCCGGACTCGAACCGGGGATCACGCGGACCCAAACCGCGTATCGTACCAAGCTTGACCACGGTCCCACGCGGCAAAGGAAAAGTGTGAATTGGTTACTTAAATCTATCCGAACCTCTGCTTGGACTTCTCCAATCCCTCTATTACGGGCAGCGTCTCCCCGGCGAGCATGCTCAGCATGGCGCCTCCGCCCGTGCTGACGTGGCTCATCTCCTCCGCTATTCCCAGCATGGATGCCATGCCGCCGAGGTGGCCTCCGCCCACCACGGTGTAGCCTCCACACCTGGCCATGCAGCGCAGCATCTCCTTGGTGCCTATGTCGAAGCCTCGGCGCTCGAACATGCCCATGGGGCCCTCGGCGACCACGGTACCCGAGTTCATGATCCTGTGGCTGAACTGGGCGATGCCGTTGAGCCCTATGTCGTAGATGTTGGTCTCGTCCGTGAGCCTGTCTGCCATGACCTCGATGCGCTCACTGTTCACGTCCAGGGCCACGTCTATGGGGAGGGTGATCTTGTCCGGGTACTTGTCCATGATGGCCTTGGCCTGCTCCACCTGCTTCAGCCCGTCCTCGTCCAGGGTCTCGTACCTCTTACTCATGCCTCCCTGGGCCATGTGGAAGCTGTCCCTTACGAGGCCGCCTATGAGGATGCTGTCGGCCACGTCGTCGCGCAGAACGCGGTTGATGACGGGTATCCTGTCCTCCACCTTGGCGCCGCCCAGCACGTAGACGCTTGGCCTGGCCGGGGTGTCCAGGACCCTGTTGAGGGCCCTGAGCTCGGCCTCCATGAGGCGCCCCGCCACCGTGGGCAGCGTCGAGCAGAGGCCGACGAGGCTGGGCTGGCTCCTGTGGGCGGCCGCGAAGGCGTCGTTGACGAACATGTCCGCGAGGGGCGTCATGGTCTTGACGAACTCGGTCTCGGCCAGCTTCTCCATGGGGGCCTCCTTGTTCTCCTCGTCCAGCATCCTCACGTTGTTCAGGACCAGTACCTGGCCGGGCTTGAGCTCCTTGATCATCCTCTGGGCTTCCTTGCCTATGATGTCGTCCGTGTACTTCACCTCCTGCTCCAGGTACATCTGCAGCACCTTGGCGTGTAGCTCGAGGCTGGTGAAGTCGTAGCGGCCCGGCCTGCTCTGGTGGGCCCCCACCACCACCTTCGCCTCCCTGAGGCTCTTGATGGTTGGGGCCACGGCCTGGATCCTGCTAGCGTCCAGGATCCTCTTGCTTGTAGGGTCCAGAGGTGCGTTGATGTCCACGCGGAGGAACACCGTCTTCCCAGCAACCTCAACGTCTTCCAGGGTAAGGAAATCGTAAACCATGGCTCGTCCCGGCGAATCGATGTACTGAGCCACGGGTATAAAAGCTCTACTCAGACCTTCGGGGCGGACTGAATGTTAGATCTCGGTGACCCAGATCAGGGTGTCACCCTCGTTGACGCTGAGGCTGGTCCTGAGGAAGCTGACAGCCCCCTTCATTGGGCTGGTGGCCACCTGTAGGTTCTCCCCTAGGAGGCTGGTGACTGTGCCCAGAAGCTCCCCCTCCCTGACTCTCTGGCCGGCTTCTACCTTCTTCCTCCAGACTCCTCCGTGGGAAGCCCAAAGCCTCTTGGTGGGAGGGTCCACCGGTGGGTCTCCCTGGGCGGCCTCGCCGTCCAGCATCCCCAGGTGGCGCATGAGGTTCTTAACGCCCAGGAAGTGGTACAGGACGTCGTCCTCTCTCACCGGGTAGGGTGCCCCAGACTCGGTCATTATGCAAGGTACCCCGTAGAGCCTCGCGGCCTCCCCGGTTTTCCCCGCGGTGTCGGTGGTCTCGATGAAGTCGCAGTCGAAGCATCTGGCCATGTCGAGCATCAGTTCCCTGAGATGGGGGTCATCCGTGCGGTAGACGAACATACCGTGGGTCGCGTCCTCCCCTAGGTCGGCGCTGTGAAGGTCCACCAGGTGTGTGCTCCTTGCTGCGAAGTGGGTGAAGACGGCGTGGGCCACCCGCCTGGTCATGGAGGCCTCGGGGTCCCCCGGGAAGACCTTGTTCTGGTTCAGGTGGTCGAGTTGGTTCTCGTAGGGGTTCCGTGCGTGGAACCCCTCGGTGTTCACCACGGGCAGCATGATGAGTGTCCCGCGTAGATCCGAGGCGTCGACGCTGTCGGCTAGCCTGAGGACTGCCTCAACTGGGGCGTGCTCCACGGCGTGGACGCCGCTGAGAACCGTTAAAGTGGGGCCGTCCCTGGCGCCGTGGGCCACGATGTTTGTTCCTTCCTTGCGGGCGATCTCGATCTGCCGTTTTGCAATCAGGGGCCTTGCCAGCGAGGTGCCGAGGAGATATTTTCCCTCGTAGACCGCGTTGGCCTTGATAGCCGGGAAGATGAAATCCGTCACGAATTCCTTCTTGAGGTCCTCCACATAGATCCCGCTTGCCCCCACCTTATCGGCCTTCTTGCGGGCCGCATCAAAATCATCCGCCTGCCCCACATCCGCGATGTAGGCAACCACGTCGTATCCCTTGTCGATGAGCCACTTGAGGATCACCGAGGTATCCAGTCCGCCTGAATAAGCCAGTACCACTTTCTCTTTCATGGAAACATGCCCTTTCATACTTCTGTAATCCGAATTCATCGGATTTCAGTTCTCTCCCGCCTCGGGAAAAAGCCCCGAAGGGGCGTTTTATGAAATCTGCGCACGCAGATTTCATCCAAGGGTGGCCACCATGACCGCCTTGATGGTGTGCACGCGATTCTCCGCCTGGTCAAAGACCCTCGAGTGCTTGCTCTCGAACACCTCATCGGTCACTTCGCAGATATCGGGAATCTTTTTTGACATCTCCGTGTCCGTGTTGTGAAAGCTCGGCAGGCAGTGAAGGAAGATCACATCCGGATTCCCCGTCTTCTCGATCATGGCCCGGTTGACCTGGTAGGGTTTGAGGAGTTGAATCCGTTCCGAAATTTTACTCTCCTCGCCCATGGAGGCCCACACATCCGTGTAGATCACGTCGGCGCCCTTGACCCCCTTGTCCACCTCTGCGGTGAGGGTGATTTTCGCTTTGCTTTCCCCTGCAAACGCCTTGGCCTGTTTGACCAGCTCTTTTTCCGGAAACAGAGTCTCCGAAGACACAATCCTGAAATCCACCCCCAGCTTGGAGGCGATCACGAGAAGGGAGTTGGCCACATTGCTTCGGCCGTCGCCCACATAGGCGAATTTGATGCCTTTAAAGGTCCCCTTGCACTCCATGACGGTCATGAGATCTGCCAGGGCCTGGGTCGGGTGAAACCTGTCCGTGAGGCCGTTCCACACCGGGACCCCTGCATACCGGCCGAGTTCTTCCACGGTCTCGTGTTTGAACCCCCTGAACTGAATACCGTCAAACATCCGTCCAAGAACCCTGGCCGTATCCTTCACGGTTTCTTTCTTCCCGAACTGGATGTCCTGAATTCCCAGGTATTCGGGGTGGGCTCCCTCGTCCGTGCAGGCGACCACGAAAGCGCACCGGGTCCTTGTCGAGGGTTTTTCAAAGATGAGCGCGATGTTCTTCCCATCCAGGTTCCTGGCTCTGATGCCTGCATACTTGTCCTGCTTCAGCTTGATGGAAAGGTTGAGCAGGAATTCGATTTCCTGCGGAGAATAGTCCTTCAAAGTCAAAAGATGTCTTCCCTTGAGGTTGAATGCCATGGTCTTCCTCCCTGATCAAAAAAGTCTTTACCCTAAAATTCAAAACAATATTCATATACCACTTTCCGGCCTTCTGGCAACTGGCAAAGTGAAAGAAACGATTTATTGTTGTTCGTGTTTTTCAGAAAAGACGGATCCGTAAAAAGTCCCACACCGTCATTGCGAGGCGCGAAACGCCGTGGCAATCCAGTGCAGCGCACTGTCCCGAGCAAAGCGAGGGATCTCCTGGTTCAGAAAAGGAGGCTCTCTATTTTTTCTCTTATTCAGACCAAATGAGTTTTATTAATTAGCTTGACATTCTACTGAGTATCTTTTAATAATAAATAACATAAAATAGACTATAATTATTGCAATCATGATGAAACGCTCTATTTCTCTATGAGAATGAAATGGTTACACCCTTTACGGCGAGGGCTCACGTTATCGGCTCTTCTCATATAGGGCTTTGATTTCTTGACTGTTTCATCGTTTTTCCTGTAAAGGGTTGTCAAAAAAAGGATAAGGCAACGTGATCAAAAGGTATACCCGCCCGGAGATGGGCCGAATTTGGGAGGATGAGAACCGTTTCGCCAAGTGGCTGGAGGTTGAAATTGCAGCCTGTGAGGGCATGGCCCGGCAAGGCCTGATCCCCGAAGAATCTCTCGACAACATCAAGAACAAAGCCCGTTTTTCCGTCGATCGCATTCTGGCAATCGAAGAACAAACCAAACACGATGTCATCGCTTTCCTCACCAATGTGGAAGAATTCGTGGGCCCCGACGGCCGGTTCATCCACATGGGCCTGACCTCATCCGATATTCTGGACACGAGCTTCGCCCTTCTGCTCAAGGAGGCCATGACCCTCATCATCCAAAACGTCAAAGGCTTCATGGCCGTCATCAAAGACAAGGCTTATGAGCACAAGCACACGGTCATGATCGGTCGATCTCACGGGATCCATGCCGAGCCCATCACATTTGGTTTCAAGCTTGCCGTATGGTACGCCGAGCTAAAAAGAAACCTGCGACGGCTCGAAGAGGCATTGGATGTCATCAGTTACGGAAAACTCTCCGGTGCGGTCGGCACCTTTGCCAACGTGTCTCCCGATGTCGAAGCGTTTGTCTGCAAGCAACTCGGTTTGAAACCCGCGGAAGCATCCACCCAGATCCTGCAGCGCGACCGCCATGCACAGTACTTCAATGCCCTGGCCGTCCTCGCGGGAACCATGGAAAAGATAGCGGTCGAGATCCGGCACCTGCAGCGAACGGAAGTGCTCGAAGCGGAGGAGGCTTTTGAAAAAGGGCAGAAGGGCTCATCCGCCATGCCTCACAAGAAAAACCCGATCGGCGCCGAGAATATCTCCGGCCTTGCCCGGCTTGTCCGTTCTTATGCCCTTGCGGGCATGGAGAACATGGCCCTGTGGCATGAAAGGGATATCAGCCATTCCTCGGTGGAAAGAGTGATCGGACCCGACAGCACCATTCTCGTCGACTACATGCTCCAAAGGCTCACCCGCATGGTGAAGACCTTGGCGGTCTATCCCGAGCGGATGCGCGAAAACCTGAACAGGCTCAAGGGCCTCATCTACTCTCAACAGATTCTCCTCAAGCTGAGCACCATCGGGCTCGGCAGACAGGAAGCCTATGAACTGGTTCAAAGAAACGCCATGAAGGTGTGGGAGACCGGAAAGGAGTTCAAAACCCTCCTCATGGAAGATCCGGAAATCAGAAAGCACCTGAGTGAAAAGGAGCTGGAGGATCTTTTCAGTCTTGATTACCACCTCAAGCACGTGGATGACGTGTTCAAGAGGGTTTTTGAATGATGGCGCATCGGCTTTTCGCCTGAGTTCGCTGCAGACTATTTCAAGGGAGGTCAAAAAAGAGCAGCCATGACAGGAAGACCTTATTTTTCCAGGCCGTCTTTGAAATCCATTTTCTTTGTTCTCTTTTTATTTTTGGCACTGTGGCTCGGTCCTGCTGCCGCCGGAGCCGCCAACCCTTCGGCGGACAAAGTTCCTGCCCCCATTCTCAAGTGGTCCGACACAGGCTCTCCGTACGTCATTATCGTAGACAAATCCCTTCAGAAGGTATTGGTCTACCACAAAGGGAACCCCTACGCGCCGTACAAGACCTACACCTGCTCCACCGGTGAAAACGAAGGCCCCAAGCTGAAGCAGAATGATCGAAAGACGCCTGAAGGAATCTACTTTATCACCCGCGAATACAATCAGAGAGAGCTTGCTCCCATCTATGGAATCAAGGCGTTTGCCCTGGACTACCCCAACAACGTGGACAAAATGGATGGAAAGGGCGGCTACGGAATCTGGTTTCATGGGTTGAACAAGCCTTTGAAACCGAGAGACACGAACGGCTGCGTGGCCCTGGTCAATGAGGACATGGAAGATCTCATCCCGATCATGCGCGTTGCAGACACCCCGGTGGTGATCGTTTCCAGGATTGAAATGGTCAGACCTTCGGAGCTGGAAAGAGAGCGGAAGAAACTTCTCCAGGTGATCGAAACATGGAGAAGCGGATGGGAGCAAAAGGACATCGACAAGTACATGTCCGCTTACAGCTCGGGTTTCCGTTCCTCGGGAAAGAGCTGGCAACAGTGGAGGGCTTACAAAGCGCGTCTCGCAAAGCAATACAAAAGGATCAGCGTGAAAATTCAGAACCTGCGCGTTCTCAAAAATGACGGTCTCGTCATGGCCTCCTTTATTCAGGGTTACAGCAACGAGCACTTTGACAGCACAGGGAGGAAGATCCTTTACTTTCGCCAGAACAGTGAAGAATGGAAGATCATCGGAGAGTACTTTGAAAGCGCCGAGATCATGCCGGTCGTAGCCAAGGCGGAACCCGCCCCTCCCCCTGCGGCGCCGGCTCCTCCCGCCCCTGAGGTGAAACCTCAAGACCGTTGGGCCACGAGCGACATGACGGAAATCAGAGCGTTCCTGGCCCGCTGGGAAAAAGCCTGGGAAGGAAAAGTTCTCGGCGACTACCTGTCCTGCTATGACGCGGAGTTTCAATCGGCCGGCATGAATCGGACGGCCTGGAAGGCCCATAAAGAGAAACTGAACGGCAAATACCGATCCATTGTTGTAAACATTCAGGACTTGAAAATCGAACAGGCTTCGCCTTTCGTGGCAACCGCCAGCTTCAGGCAGACGTATGAGGCCGATGATTATCGGGATGAGGGCATGAAGAACCTGTTGCTTGTTAAGCGAGGTAAGACCTGGAAAATCAAAGAGGAAGAATGGCATCCCCTGGACAAGCAGTCCCGCCTGTAAGAAAAAAACGAACCCATGAGCGATCCTTCACCATCATGGTCATGGGGAGGGTGGGCAAGGTCCGTTCCTTTAAGATCTCTCGCCGGCTTTTCTTCTGGGCGGCCCTTTTTTTCGCAGCCTATGTGCCATTCTCTGTCTACCTGGTTAATCGCTACTTTGAGCTTCGCAACGAAAGCGTGGTTCAAAGGGAGAGCATAGAACGCCTGGAAAGAGATCTTCTTCGAAGCACCAATACCCTTTCCAGATCCAAAGAGCACATCATGTTTCTTGAAGATTACATTCTTCAAATGGAGAAGCCGGCTGAACAGGCCGCTGAGCCGGCCAAATCCCCCGAGAAGCGGGCTGAAGTCGTTTCGCGGAAACCTTCCGAAGAAAAGGGGCCGGAGCAAAATCAAGCGACGATCTCCGTCGAGGAACTCGTCGTTGAGAAACAAGGGGGAAAGCTCGTCGTCAATTTCAAGCTTGTCAATCTCCTTCCCGGGGATGCCGGCATAGGGGGCTACGTCTACATCATGGCAAAAAACCAGGGATCGCCTCCCCGGCAAGAGTGGATGTATCCCCAGGTAAAGCTTGTCAACGGCCTCCCGGAGAACTTTAAGCGAGGGCAACTGTTTCTCATTCAACGATTCAAGCCCATTCAAGGAAAGCTCACGGTGGGCTCCGGGCAGGATGCTCCTACGATTTTGGACATTCTTGTTTACGATCAGACCGGAAACATCATGTTGCGCAAGGACTTTGAAATCCATGTTGCTCCATAAACCGCAGGCTTTCATCATTCTGCTTCTGACAGGGACCCTCTTGGGTTGTCTGATCTTCCCCTCCCAGGCTCTTTCGAAAAGGGAGCACGTGATTCATTTTCCTAACACGGCTTATGAATTGAGCATTTATAAAATCCGTGGCAAGAAACCCGGTCCGACCCTCATGCTGATCGGCGGCATCCAGGGAAATGAGCCCGGCGGCTTCCTCTCCGCAGATCTTTACGCGGACATGAGCCTTGAAAAAGGAAATCTCATCGTGGTCCCCCGGGCCAACTTCTATTCCATCATCACGAACGAGAGGGCTCCCAACGGGGACATGAATCGAAAGTTCGCTCATGAAGAAAATGAATACAGCATGGAGGACAAGATCGTCACCATCTTGAAAAAACTCATCGCCGAGAGCGACTATCTCCTCAACCTCCATGACGGAGCCGGCTATTTCCACCCTACCTATATCGACAAGTGGCGCAATCCGGACCGTTTCGGCCAGTGCGTCATTGCGGACTACGAGGAGTATCGTGTTCCGGGGAAAAACAAGGTCCTCAAGCTCGGAGAAATGGCCAGAAAGATCTGCACCCAGGTCAACAGGCAGATCAAGTACGATCTTTACAAGTTCCATTTCAACAACACCCGGACGGACGAACCGGACAGTCCCCACGGTGAACAGAAAGGCTCGGCAACCTACTATGCCCTTACCAGGCACCATATCCCTGCTTTCGGCGTGGAAACCTCCAAGTTCCTGCCCTCCGTGGATTTGAAAGTGCAATTCCATAACCTGGTCATCAATGCTTTCATGAAGCACTTCGGAATCATTCCCGAATCCCCGGGGCTCAACCTCGATTCCCCCGCTTTGAAGTACCTGGTGGTTTCTGTCAGCGGTCAAAGACCGGTTGTTTTGGAGGCAACCCAAATCCTCGAAATGCGAGCGGGTGACTCCATCAATGTGATGCACATCGAGGCGAACTATGAAAGGGGATTAAGCATCGACATCCTTGGTTACGGCGGGATCAATGATTTCCGCAAAGACTTCGCGATTTTCTCAGACACATCCATCGTCGTCCGAAAGGACAATGAGCAATTTGCCGAGATCCCGATCCGGGTTTCCGAAAAGATCCCGGAAGAAAAAGGCAGGCACGCGATTCCCGGGAACTTTGACTATTTCATCATCGAAGCCAAGGGCCATCGCCTCCTTGTTGCGAATGGAGAGAGCCTGGACCTGGTGAGCGGCGATGCATTGAAAATCATTGATGTGCTGCCTCGGCCTCCTGAATCATCGGGGATCAAAGTCAATTTCAAAGGTTTCGTGGGGGACCTGGCCAATAACACCGGAGAAGACAGGGGCTATGTGGTCAATACGGGAACGGATATGATCGAGCGCTTCTCTCTGGACGGAAAAGGAGGCGCTTATGAAATCATCGCAGGCCGGGGAGAAAACATTCTCGGAAGAATGGTGGTGAACCTTGTCCCACCAAAGATGAGCTACGTCGTTCTCATGGTGAACGGCAACAGCCACCACCTCGTGAAGCCGAATGGAAAAATCTCCTTCTCGCGAAGCGACACCGTCCGGTTGGAAAAAATCTCCACCAACCTCTCCACGGACGAGGGCATTCACCTCAACATCAACGGCTACAAACTGCAGCCCGGGGAAGAAAAAGCCGTAAAAGACCTCTTTGCCTCCGTCAAATCAAGAGAGCAGGACGGCAAGGTGGAAAAAGGCTCTCTCCAACTGGGCATGATCAAACTGCAGATCCGCTGACTGCCTGCCGCCACTGCTCACTGATTACTGATCACCCTTCGACTTCGCTCAGGGCCTTCGGCTGTTCACTGATTACTGATTACTGTTCACTGATTACTGATTCCCCGCGTATTCCAGCTTCAGCACATCCTGCCACGGATCCGACTTCTTGATCTTCACCAGAATCCTCTGGCCTTCGGAAAAATCCTGCCCGTTTTCCTTCTTCATCTCCGTCATCAGGAGCAAATCCGAGAGCAAAATGCGACATCGGTTCCTCATCACGTCCAGGACCATGGCAGGAAACTTCTCTCCTTCGTGCTGAAGCAGGTACTTGTAAAGCCAGTAGCGAGTCCGGTTCCTGTTCATTCTTTCCACGCTTCGGAGGGTCGTCTCAAGAGCCATTCTCTTGTTCTCCAGAGCTTCCTGGGTATAGCAGGGCGTGCCGTCGACAAGATACCCTCTCAGTTGACGCTGCACGAGAAGGTCGAAATATCTTCGGATCGGCGAACTGGCCTGGGTGTAAACATCCACACCCAATCCGCTGTGGGCCTTCGCCTCCGTGTCGATCGTGAGGGGAGTCAATTTCCGGCGCTGTTTGAATACATAGTACACGTAATCCAGACCTTCTGCAGACAGCCGCTCATTCGGTCCTTCCTGGCTTCTAAATAAGACCGGGATTTTATGCTCTCTGGCAAATCTCCCTGCCAGCAGGTTGTACAGGATCATGAACTCCGCCACCAATGTCCGTGATGGAGTGTCCTGATCCACTCTCGCCACGGAAATGGAGCCGTCCTCGCTGAAGCCGATGGCAAGTTCCGGAAGGGTGAGGAGAAGGGCCCCGGACTCCACCCGCTTCTCTCGTAGCGCGCGGCTCACCTGGAGCATGGGCTCGAAGGGAGGCTCCTGAAGGTAGCGGGCATTCACCTCATCATAGGTGTATCGCCTTTTCACTCTCACAAGACTGGGCACGAATCGATCGTCGAGGAGGTTTCCCTGCCGGTCCAGCGTGACCACAAGAGAGATGGCCGGCCGGTCCAATCCCTCCTTGAGGCTCAGGACCTCCTCCGACAGAACCGGGGGAAGCATGGGGATTTGCAGGCAGGGCAGGTACACGGACGAGCCCCTCTCCGAGGCTTCTTCGTCGAGCCTGCTCTCCGGCATCACCACACTCGCCACGTCGGCGATGTGGATTCCGATCTTGAGCGCGTCCCCTTCCACGTCACAGCTCAAGGCGTCATCAAAATCCCGCGTCAATGGCCCGTCGACCGTGAAAACGTCAAGATCCCGCAAATCTTCTCTGTGCTCTGTCCCGACTCGGGTCCCCCTGAGCGCCTCCGCTTCTTGAAGCGCCTCTTCGCTGAAAGCCGTGGGGATGTCGAAACGAATGAGATCAAGGTTTTCATCCTCATCCCAGATGCCGAGTTTGACGAGGATTTGCCTTGCTTCGGAGGGGTTGTAGCCGCCCGCCCTCTGCAGCAGCTCTTTTCCGAATTTCCCGCCGGGTGCTTCATCCTCATAAAGGGCTAGATCCACGAGCGATTGAACGATTTCCTCCCTGCAAACCGGGGCTTCAACCTGGAGGCCGTCCATTGCGCTTTTGAGCCACGCACTTCCCTCGGACAGCTTCTTCTCCTTCAGAGCCTCCTCCTCCATTTGTCTGAGAATCTGCTCAACCTTGTCCTCGGGATGGGGAAAGAACCGATTCTCTTTCATCTTGAAGAGGATTTTATCTTCGAAGAGCGCTCTGACAAGGGCTGAAATGTGGTCGTCCGTGACCTGATCGCCGAAACAGAGCTGGGCAAGATAGGTGTGGTCAAAGCTCTCTTCCTCTTCTCTGACCAGTTCCCAGAGCTCTTTGACATCCACCTTTTCTTTCAGGGCCGTTCTCGTCTCTTCTGTCTTTTTCAACTTTTGAAGCAGTTCCGCACGGGGCGCCTGGGTATTGACGGCCGCGCTGGACACAAGGAGGGCTCTTTTGGGAGGAAGATTCACTTCCCGGTTTGTGGGCGTGAGAAGATGCAGCCGCGTCACTTCATCTTGAATGCAAAGGGCAATGTTGAAGTCCCCGCGATCGATGTATTCTATGATCTTTCCTTGATACATGTTTACCCTTTGTCAAAGTTGCTTTTTTCGAAAAAAATCGGAAAAGACGTCATTTGTCATTGCGAGCCCTTCGACAGGCCCTTCGATTTTACTCAGGGCCATGAGCAGGGTCGAATGGCTCAGGATAAACTCCGCGACCCGTCCTCCGTAGCAGGCTACTGCGGAGGGTGGAAGCCGTTCGGCCCCGAGCTCACGGCCGAGGGGCAATCTCGTTAATAGGCGGTTTTGATGAGATTGCCACGCTTGCCCGCCTCTGGAGGGGCGCTTCGCGCCTCGCAATGACGGTGGGGAGGCCTTTTACGAATCCTTCAAATCTGCTGACGCAGATTTCATGACTAGCAGTTACCCAGGATGCTGTCAACTTATCATCTTGACTTATGAACCGTTGTCCAGTATCTTCCGCAATGGATCACTTGGGACACCTTATGAGATCTTTACGGCTTCCCATCCTGTTTTTGTTTGTGACCCTCGTCGTTACAGGACTGCCAGGTGGTGCCTCACGGGCCTATGGGGAAAACCCCGGCATTCAGACAACCTCCGATGACGATCGGACCGGGTCATCCGGATTCAACTTCGGCACCTGGCTTGTCGGACTCTACAGGGACAACGTCTCTCCTGTGGACGGGGATCGATGCCCGAGCATGCCCTCCTGTTCCTCCTACAGTGTCCAGGCCATGAAAAAGCACGGTTTCTTCATCGGGTGGATGATGACCGTCGACCGTCTCATTCACGAGGGAAAGGAAGAAGCCCGCGTGTCCCCCGTTGTTTTTTCGGAAGGGCAGTGGAAAATCTTCGACCCTGTTGAAAACAATGATTATTGGTGGCACTCCCCCGACAGGAATCAACATGACTAGTGCCGTGTCTCAGAAGATTTGCACATAAATATGGCAAGTTGAAATCTTGCAATAAGTTCCATATTTGACCCACTTCTCATAGACACGGAAATTCGAAACACGAAATTCGAAACAATGCCAAAACGACAATGTCCAAAATCCAAAACAAACAGGTACCAAGCCCGTTTTCATTGTTTTGGTCATTCGTATTTAGATCATTCGAATTTGTTTCGAATTTCGATATTCGAGTTTCGAAATTAAAGAATCCATCTGATTTTCGCATAGGTTGAATTGCCAAAAAACGACTCAGAACTTAAGAGATGTGATACCAGGTGGTTGTGGCTCCCCGCCCTCTTCGTCCTTGCCCTTCTCCTGCAAAGCGCAGTCTCCCATTCCGCCCAAATCATCATCGAAAGTGAAGAGCAGTTCCGTTTTGCCGAGCAGGCCATGGAAAAAGGGGAATACTTGAGGGCTGTGGTTGAATTCGAGCGATTCATCCACTTCTTCCCCGACCATGAAAAAGTTCCCAAAGCCCGCCTTCTCATTGGAATATGCTACTTGAAGGCGAGGGATTTTGAATCAGCCAGAAAAATCTTCGATGCTGTACACAAGGCTTACACGGGAGATCTTATCGGCGGGAAGGCCCTTCTTCTGATGGGAGAATCCTATTATCGGCAGGGCATTTTCAAAGAGGCGGAGTACTACTATCAGCAGGTCGCTGAGACCTATCCCCAAACGGAACTGAAAAATAGCGCCGTCTATCGCCTGGGCTGGTGCCGCATGCACACCCGGAAGTGGCGTGATGCTTCCGACGCCTTCAAGACCGTGGATCCCGGCAGCCCTCTCTTTGCCTCATCCCAGGCTCTGGCGCAGAAGAGCTTGGACGGAGAAACCCTGCCCTACAAGGACCCCACGACGGCCGGAGTCCTGGCAGGTGTTCTTCCCGGCCTGGGTCATGTTTACTGCAATCGATACAAGGACGGCGCAGTGGCCTTTCTCCTTAACGGTCTCTTTGTCTGGGCGGCCGTTGAATGCTTCCATAACGACAACGACGTTCTCGGAGCCATCCTCGCCTTTGCCGAGGTGGGCTGGTACACAGGCAACATTTACAGCGCCGTGAACTCCGCCCACAAACAAAACCGAAAACTCAAGGACGACTTTCTCCAGGGGCTTCCCGACTCCCTGAAACTCGGCCTCCTCGCAACCCGGCAGGGTCACCTGGGCCTGAGCCTGAGCTTCAGGTTTTAGGGCAACCTCCATATCACTGATGGCAACCACACACCCCACGGCATCGCCGCAACAAAAACAATGACTATCCGCAGATTCCATCGATTAACGCAGATTTTGGGGGGATTTGGAATCAACATAATCTGTGAAATCTGTGGATAAACAAAACATTCGGGGGTATGTCGTGTCATGTGTCCAGAGGATTTTCGTGACAATCGGCGCCTTACATGTCCTTCAAGGCCTTGAGAATTTCCTCCCGTGTCGCCCCGGGGTTCCGGGCAAGGATCGAAGCGATCCGGTTTGCGACAAACGCGGCTGAAATGGAAGTCCCTGCATACATGCCTGCCTCGCCTCTGTAACCCACCGGCATGGAAGCAAAGCCTGGAGCATAGAGGGCAACGAAATCTCCCCGGTTGGATTTTTCCCAGACCTTTCCATCAGGCCCCAGGGCTCCGACCCCGATGACGTTGGGATACGCGGCCGGATAAAGAGGTTCTCCCGTGGGCTCGTTTCCCGCGGAGGCCACGATCACCAGCCCCTTCGACGAGGCCGCATCAAGGACCTCCCCCAGGAAATCGCTTTTCGTTTCCGAGCCCCAGCTCAGGCTCATGACACGGGCGCCGTGCTTTGCGGCGAACTCGATGCTCTGCATGAGAATGAAGTTGGACGTGAACCCGTTATCGTCAAAGGCCCTTATAGGGATGATGGAGGCTTGTGCTTCGGTGTCTCCTTTCATCCCTAAAGGTTTCACAACGCCGGCTGCAATGAGAGCCATCTGCGTCCCATGACCTTCCTCGTCTGAAATCGACCTGTCCGGGTTCATAGCATCCAGAGAGGCGAGCACGTGCCTGTCCATTCTCACTTGAGGGCTCAGCCCGGAGTCGATGACCGCAACGGGAACCGCATTTTCGCCCGGGGAAAGGGTGGGGTCAACGGGAGACAAGGTACTGTCGCCCGGCGATCTCGGCATGGGATATGCGAAATTGGGCTCGGCGCTTCCCTGGCCCAGCGTTTCCCGGAATTCCTTGATCAAGGCCTGCACGTCGGACCCTTCGGGCAGGCGAATGCGGTAAATCCCCAGGGCAACGTAGCTGTCGACCACCGTGCCGCCCCATTTTGCCAGGAGGGATTCAACTTTTTGAAGATCCGTGCCGGGTTTGAGCTTCAGGAGGACTTCATCCCTGACATAGTAGGAACCATCCTCCGGGTTTCGCGCTACGGCAAGGGTCCTCTTGGTGCGAAGCGGCCTCATCAGATCTTTGCCGCCAGGCTTGAAAACCTGTATTTCCGAAAGCCTGGAAATCGGACCTCCCGGCCCCTGGACGGACTCCCACAGGAGCACATAGTCCAGATCCTTGAGAATAAACTCCAGGGCCTTCTGGACATCCCGTTCCCTAAAGGAAGCCGATACGGTTGGGTTGATTTGCGGGTCGATGCGGGCTCTGATCCCTTCCTGTTCCAGTCCGGCCAGGATATCTTGGAGAGGGACCTTTTCGGCCTCGAGGGTCAGCCTGTCTCCGGCGATCTGCACCTTGAGCGCCCCTGCTTCGCCCGTCAGGAATGCGAGCACAGAGAGCAGCAGAAGAGCGGCACCGATGACTTTTTTTGTTCGATTAACCAATGACGGTATGGGACTTTTTATGAGGCGGTCAATGATGGCTTGTTCCCTCATTTGGACTTCAAGCCCCGAAGGGGCGCTCTATGAAATCTGCCGCAGGCAGATTTCATTTTACGACCTGGTCCAGGGGAAGCATGATTCGCGTTGCCTGGTGCTCGGGTAGCAGAAAAGGGGACTCGTTCTGAGAAGAAGTTGCAGGATAGTCATTCTTGTTCTTCTCGTCCTTGCTGAAAAAGGACAGGACATGTTCTTCCAGGCCCTTGAGTTTGATGGTGTAGACCGCTTCTTTGAAGTCGCTCTTTTTCCTGTCGTAGAGGTAGGCGCTGCACTTGAGGTTGGAAAGAGCGCCCAGCAGTTGTGTGACCTTGGATTCGTCGACCTTTCCTTCAGGACTTTCCCACACCGCCTGTTCCTGGCTTTGAGCCGGGTCTTTGTCCTGGCTCTGACCCACTTCAACAGGGATCTGCTTGCGTGCCAGGCTCAAGGTCTTTTTGCCGTCGCTGAGCTCAATGGACTGCACCTCGGAGGATTCGAACTTGAGGACCGTTTTGTCGCGGAGACCGTCCACGGTTTGATCGAACCGGCCTCTCAGGTTTTCCCGGGCGTGAAAAACACGGTCGTCGCCCGCCATTTTCACAAAGGTGTGCTGAAAGGAGGAAGCCGCTTTTCCCAACTCGAAATCCCGTTTCAATTCCCCTCCGGCCCAAGCTTTTACGCCGATCTTTTCTTCCTTGCTCAGGCCGTACCGTTCATAGCTTTTTGACTCCGAAACCAGGGCCGTCAGCGTCAGCTTCCCTATGGACTCCAGCATGACATTGATTTTCCCCGTCTCTGCAGGGTAGGCTTCAGGGGCGATGATCCACCGGTCATCTTTGCTTTCCAGGGCGATGGTGGTTCCATCGGGCCTGGAGATCTCCATTTTCGTGATCCCGGCTGCAGGCACTTCCTGGAGCACCGGAAGTTCGTACTGGGTCCTGTCACGTTTGTGAAAAATCAGGTACAAAGAAAGTGCAACGATGAGAACCGCCAAAAACACGTATTCTTTCTTCACCTTCATAGTCATTTTTCCTTATACTTACATGATGAAATCTGCCGCAGGCAGATTTCATTTCCCGAACATCATTGCGATGTTTCTCTTGCGGCCGTGCCTGCGAAACCAGACACCGAGCCCGAAGAGGATTACCAGCACCGGAAGTCCGGCAATGTTGAAAGTCTTCACAAACGTTCTGGTTCCCCCTCCCGTCTCCATCAGGGGGTTGAAGCGCTGCTCCTTGCTTCTCATGAGGGCGATGTCTTCCCGGCCGTTCAGATAATCCACCATGTTCATCAGGAACATGGCATTGGGCGCCCTGCCCTCTTCATCCACCATGTTGTCCTTGATCAATTCCGATGAAGTAATGAGAAAGATTTTTCCCGGCCTTCCTTTGGACAGAAGCTCTCCCCTTCCCTCGATCTTGGAGAGATCCACCTCCGGAGAGCCTTTCGCTTGATCTTTGTTCTCGGGCTTCTCCTTTGACTGGGGTTTCTCGGGGATCGGCTTGCCTGCAAAATAACTGTCGAACCTTCCCTCGATCACGTAGGCCAGCGTATAGCTTCTCATGGTGTCCTTGGAGGGCGGAGGCTGGATCGTCATGGGATTCAAATTGATCCGGTCCGCCATCTCCCAGGATTTTTCCGAGGAGCTGAACACCTTGTGGACCTTGAGACCCATGTTCTCAATGCGCTTGTCGTCGATCTCCAGGGGCGACACTTTCAGCACGATCAGCCCTTTGATGTTCTTCATGAAACCCAGGTCATGGTTGATGAATTCGTTCTTGATCAGCGGCGCGAAGTAAATGGGCCGCTCCCCTCCTCCGAAGCGCGCGGGCATGCGCTGCTTGTAGCAGTTCTCATCCATCACGTAGGACGTCTTGATCTTGATGCCGTAGTGGGCGAGGAGTTTTTCGAGGCCTGTCTCCAGGGGAACGATCCTCGGCCCCTGCCCGGGAACATTGGCTTGACCGGGAGGCATTATCTCGTGGAATCGATCCAGGAAAAGAGCCAGGCTTCTGCCCCTCATCAGGAACTGATCGATCTCGAAGAGCTCGTACTCCGTCAGGTTTTCCGTCGGGCCTGCGACAACGAGGCAGTTGAAGCTGTCCGGAATGGACTCCTCCTTGAGGTTCACCGGCTTGATCGCGTAGTTCCTCGAGACCAGGTTCCGGAAGTTTGTTGCCTCTTCGCCCGGCTGCTGACCCTGTTGACCCGGAGACGAGCCCAAGATGTCGACGGTTCCATGACCGGCCAGGTAGCCCAGGTCTTCATTGATGTCGATGAGCGATTCCACGTTTTCGCTGACGATCTCTTCGAGCCTCCTGGCGTCCGCCATTTCATACTGGGTTCCGACCAGGGGAAGCCTCATCACCCGGATGAGAGGGACCACGACCGCCTTTTCCCCGTGCTCCATCACAAGCCCGACCGTGCCTTCCCCGGCATCGACCTTGCCGTCCGAGAGGCTCGGCCACTTGAGGTTCATGAGGTTGAACTTTCCGGCCAGCTCCGCGGCCTGCTGATCCTTCGAGGGATCCAGATATTCGAACTCGAGCTTTCCGTAGTGCTTCTCGTTGAGCTTCTCCACAATGCCCTTCAGGGTTTCGGGAAGGCGGGGCAGGTTGTTCAGCCGCATGTAAGGCGCCACAGCTTCCATGGATGAAGAAAGGAAGAGCCGGACCCCTATTTTGTCCTTCAAACTCAAAAGGGCGCTGATCTTGTTGTTGAGCTTCTGCATGGCCATGGTCAGCTTGTACTCCAGCCCGTCCGTTCCGGTCACCGTGGGAATCCGCTCGATGAGATCCCCGTGGATGAGCACAACGCCCATGTACGCTTTCTGAAACTTCACTTCGTCCTTTTCGATAGCCTGAATCTGGATGGGAAAAATCCCATAGTTTCGCGCCAGGACCTGGTTTTCCTTGGCCTCCTTGCTGATGTCTCCCTCCTCGGGGCTCACATCGTAGAAGCGGTAGTTGAAGTATCGGTTGGCGTAATTGGAGTACTCCGCGAGGAGATCGTGGAGGTAGCGTTCCGTGTTGTTGTGGGGCGCGGGCAGGTTTTTGGTGAAGAAGACGTTGATGGTGAGCGGCTCGGAGAGCGTGGAAACCACGCGCCGACTTGCCTCGGATATGGAGTAGACGTCGTTTTGCGTCAGGTCCGCCCTGAAGAACAGGGTCATGCCCACGACGTTGATCAGGATCACCACGATCACATAGACGATGAACTTGATGTACTTTTCTGGACCTTTCCCAGCCATGTCAGCTCTTCTCCTCCATCACAAGGTGCGTCGCGTAAAGACCGATAAAGGTGACACTCAGGAAATACAGAATGTCCCGGGAATCGAGGATGCCCTTGGAGATGGTTTCAAAATGAAAATCTGCGCCAAGATACTCCAGAACCCCCACCAACGGCGCAGGAAGGAAAAACAAAATCTTGTCGATCAGGACCAGGGCAAAGCAGATCGCCACCCCGATAATGAAGGCCACGATCTGATTTCTCGTGAGCGAGGAGGCGAAAAGACCGACCGCCGAAAAGGCCGCTCCCAGGAGGACGGCGCCCACGTATCCACCGATGACAGGCCCCCAGTCCAGGTCTCCAAGGAAGGAGACGGTCACCGGGTAGGCCAGGGTCGGCAACAGCATGGCAGCCACAAAGGCCACTCCGGCAAGGAATTTCCCGAGCACCACTTCCCGGAATGTGACGGGCATGGTGAGGAGAATCTCGTAGGTTCCGACGTTGAGTTCTTCTGAAAACAGGCGCATGGTCACGGCAGGGATTACAAAGGCGAATATGATGGGGAGGAGGGCGAAAAAGTTTCTCATGCTGGCCTGATTGATGAGAAAGAAAGCCGAGAAAAAGAACCACCCGATCACGATCAGAAAGATGGAGATGACGATGTAGGCGATGGGCGATACGAAATAGGTTCGGAATTCCTTTTTGAAGATGTGAGGAACCTGGCGCATGTTAGCTCTCCAACGTGAGTTTCTGAAAGATCTTTTCCAGGGACTGGGCCTCCTGGTAGAACTCGAGCAGGATCCATGACGTTTCCTTGATCCTCCCATAGACCTCAGCCCGAAGGTCTTCGGCCGATCGGCAAGAAATTTTTACCCGAAGAATGCCGCCGTCCCCTTCCACGGGCGAAATGCCGACCACACCGGCCACGGAGCCTAACTCCTTCTGCACACCCTCCATGTCCGCATTCTGCAGAGCGAGATGGATGGAATAGTCGCCGCTCGCCGACTGCTTGAGCTCTTCCATGCGGCCGTCGGCCACGATCTTTCCCTGGTTGATGATCACGACCCGGTCGCAGGTCGCTTCCGCCTCGCTCAGGATGTGGGTGGAAAAAATAATGGTTTTTTCCTTGCCGATCTTGCGAATGATTTCCCGGATCTCGATGATCTGGTTGGGATCGAGGCCCGATGTCGGCTCGTCGAACACCAGGATTTCCGGATCGTTCATCATGGCGTGGGCCAGGCCCACCCGCTGCTTGTAGCCCTTGGAAAGCTCCCCGATCGGCTTATGCATGACCTCGTTGAGGCCGCACAGATCGGCCATCTCCCGGATCCGCGAGAGTCTGTTTTTCCCGTCAATCTCCCGGATGCTTGCGACGTAGCTCAGGTAATCGTAGACGAGCATATCATGGTACAGGGGAGCCGATTCCGGCAGGTACCCCAGGAGCTTTCGGATTTCGAGGGAGTTTTTCTCGATGGTGTAATCTTTCACCCGAATGGTGCCCGATGACGGCCGCAGAAATCCGGTGAGCATCCTTAGCGTGGTCGTCTTGCCCGCCCCGTTGGGGCCCAGAAGGCCGAGGATCTCCCCTTTCTGGATCTCCAGGTTGATCTGATCCACCGCACAGAGATCTCCGAAATACTTGGTCAGGTCTTCCACATGCATCATGCGACCCTCCTTTTCACCCGTTGCGCCAATGGCCAACGACGGCCTGGGTAGCGGAGCAGGTGAAAAGATAATGGCGCTTCCGGACCCCATACTGCTGAGATTGTCAAGCGGGGCCTGTTTTCGACTACCATCGGCCATCACATAGGTGTAAACGTCGTCCTGCACGGACTCGACCACTAGGTAGCCATGTTTTTCGGAACCAACCCCGTTGACCTCCAGAACAAATGGAAATTGAAATTCGCCAGTCCGTTTATAACTCATGGAGAGGGACATGGCAAGCACTCCATTGTTGCTGGCCCAGTCACGGATGGCGTCGGGAACCGCTTTATCCCGATTTGCCGCGTTACTTCCGCGCCCTGCAGGTAACGGCCAGACCTTCTCCAGGGCCAGGACGGCTTTATCTGGATCCAGAATGCCGGTCCATTCCCCGGTTTTCGAAGGGGATTTAACAGTTCTTATGTCAGACGACTCCGCGGGTTCCTCGTTCCGGACAGAAACCAAGGAAGAAACCTCTGATGAAACGTTTGGCAGTGTGAAAGGGTCGCCGGGAACAACCTGCGGGGAAGGGATCTGTTCCGCGGCGGCGTCTTCAAGAGTTCGCTCCGAGGATGGAACCGTAGGAGCGAGTTCCTCTTTTTCCACGCCATTCTCAGCCATGTTCTCTCTGGACGAAACTTGCGCATCCAGAGAAGACTTCGTGGGGACCTCAGGCTTGGTCTTTTGCAAAGGCTCTGTGAGAGCATGCAAGCTCTGAGATGTAGTCCCCGGCACTCCGGGCCCGGCTGTTGCCTCCCCGTGGCTCGAGACACCCGGGCTCCATTCTACCACTATTCGACCTGTGATTACTCCCGTCAACGTGAGTAAAAGCGTAGCCAGGGCAGCCCAGGAAACAACCGGGTTTGGACGGCCCGGCACCCTCCTTGAAGCGATGGTTGGCCGCGGTCCGTCGAGCTGTTTCATGGTTTCATCCCGAGCCTGGCATATTATTTTGTTGTCAATGGTCCAGGTTTCTCGGATGTAAGCGATCAACAGGGATCTATCGCAAAGAACATTGATGCGGCGAGGGATCCCCTTAGTGGTCTGGTGTATTGTTTTCAGCGCATCTCGTGTGAACCTTATATCGCCTCGCCCGCCCGCCAGAGATATTCTATGATATATGTATGGAGCGATGTCCTCGGCGGCCAGAGGTCTAATACGACAACGAACTGCTATGCGCTCATTGATTTGCCGACAGCCCTGCGCACGAAGGTGCTCCTCCAGTTCGGGTTGCCCCACCAGAGCGATCTGGATCAACTTCTCCTCGCTGGTTTCCAGGTTCGAAAGCGTGCGAATCTTTTCCAGCATCGGCAGATCAAGGTTTTGCGACTCATCTATTATCAGCAGGGTGGTTTTTCCCAGCGAGTATTGCTGAATCAAGTAGTTGTTCAAGGAATCAAGGAGCTCTTTGCGGCTCAATCCTTTATATGCAATGCCCAACTCCTGGTTTATGGACTGAAGAAGTTCCTCTTCCGACACAAGGGGATTGAAGATCAGTGCAGTTTGCACAGGCCCGGGAAATTCATGAAGAAAAGTGCGGCATAATGTTGTTTTTCCAGTGCCCACTCCACCGGTAATCAGGATAAACCCTTTCTTTTGCTCAACCCCGTACATCAGATGGCCGAGGGCTTCCCGGTGGCTTTGGCTCAGGAACAGGTACCTGGGATCCGGAGTAAGGCTAAAAGGATTCTCTTTAAGACCATAGAATGATTCATACATGATGGCGCTTCGTTTTCATGGTCCGCCGCGTTGATGAAAGATCATCCCTGACACATGAACGTCGCTTCCAGGGCCGGATCAAGCACTTTGTGTCATCCTCGCCGGTTGAGACGCTCCTTGTGGCTCTCGTAAAGCGTTTTCAATCCTGGATCGTATAAGAATACGTTTGGGTCTCGCCTTTTCGTTCAATTTCCAGTTCGATGCTGTCTTGATTTTGAAGTTGTTGATAGGCCTGAAATAACTCGTCAGGGCGCGTTATGGCTTCGCCGTTGATGCTCTTAACCACATCTCCATTGCGAAGCCCCAGTTGCTCAACAAGGGAATCCCTCCGGATATTGGTAAGGAAAAATCCATCAGGCTGCCCGTTTTGGAAATGGGGACGAGCGCGAAGCTGGGTCATAAATTGACTCATGTTTTGCACGACTTTCATCACTTCGTCCCGATTAACGACATAAGAACTGGCCGAGACTTTTTCTACCATGGAGGAAGACGGCGATGGTGGAGGGGCTGTCCTGGAAATAAAAGTGGATCTATCCGTTTGACCCTTCTCGTCAAGATTCAGTGTCAACCGTTCCAGGGCGCCGTCCGGCCTGGCTAATATTACTTCTGATTTTTTGATGGCAACGATTTTCCTGTCCCCGACCTGCTGGTTGATGGAATAGAGCGATTGGGTCCGCGTGGTAATATCCTCTATGATT
>ENA-OSEO01002553-OSEO01002553.1-sediment-metagenome-genome-assembly--contig:-NODE-2553-length-25081-cov-5.417973_pt1 | contig 25081 bp, 30 predicted proteins | sample MGYA00237883_ERZ534232 | MGnify/ENA metagenome assembly ERZ534232
AGAAAGGCTTGGAGTGAAACTAGGTGTTGCTGGAGCTGCACTTGCAAAACAGCTCAAGGGGGCAAGTTTTTCCGAAATTGAACAGTTCGGTGAAGATATACATCGTCGCTATATCCTAGCACTACCTCAAGCAGATATGCAAAAAATCGTCAAAGGGAAAAGGGGACAGGTAAATTATGCTTGACCCACAAGGGCCGAGATCTAAATCTCTATGTCTGAGCACTCGAATTTGGAAACTCAAAACCGGCCAAGCGCGAGAAGCTTCCCAAGCCGATTGCAGGACTCGGGGGTGTTTATTCTCTAAAAAGGCTGTCGGGATGATTATCGGTGCGGTTCCTTGACGCTATCCGAACTCCCAGCTATAGTGGCATCACGATGACTGACAGGAGGACATCAAGATGCGCACTACATTGACCATTGACGACCAGGTCGCCATGTCACTCAAGGACATCGCTCACCGGAGCGGCAAGCCGTTCGAGGAAGTGGTGAACGAGGCATTGCGTAAAGGAGTGAATGCAATGGAACACCCCGAAGTGCGGCCCTACAGATTATCGCCGGCGTCGCTGGGCTCTGTCCGCCCGCATATCAATCTGGACAAAGCACTTAGTCTAGCCGATGACCTCGAAGACGCTGCAATCGCAACGAAGCTGGAGCTGCGCAAGTGATTCTGGTGGATGCGAATCTACTACTTTACGCTGTAAACCTGGACCTGCAACAGAATGCGCGCGCACGTACGTGGTTGGAACAAGTACTGTCCGGCAATGAAAGTGTCGGGCTACCGTGGGTGGTGATTCTTGCCTTTTTGCGACTTACTACCAGTACGCGGGTCTTTGAACGTCCACTTACCGTCGAGCAATCCGTCGCATACATAGAGGAATGGCTGGCACAGCCTGTGGTGACGATGGTAACCCCCGGCAAAAGCCATTGGCGGATCCTCCGCAATCTGCTAACCGCCTCCTGAACGGGAGGGAATCTGACAACAGATGCCCATATCGCCGCACTTGCCATAGAACACGGTTATACCGTTTACTCCTCGGATAATGATTTCAGACGTTTTAAGGGCATCCGCCATGTAAATCCCTTGCTGTCATAGCAGAGCCTTTCGAAGTGCGCCAGGGGAAATCAGAGACCGGATTTATGCGGGATTGAAACAACAATTAGGCACAGCAAGAAAGGGTGTATATGAGTCCGCTGAAATATTACGGGGTATGCTGAACTGGTGGATGTTCCCGATCCGCATTATCACGGCAAAGACTTCTGGGACACTCCGCTTCTCCGAGACGATTCGAACCGGGCAAGCTATGAGGTGTATATGGTCAACTACGGCAGGGCCTTGCGAGAGCACGACGTTACGCTCCCTAAACCGCCCGAGATGCCAATAAGCGCCTATGAGCACGAATACAAATTCCTCATCGAGGATCCAGTCTGGCGAAAGGACTTTGCTAGCCGGCAGCTTTATCTCTTGCGAGGGTGATCTGGTCCAGATACCACCACCAGTGGGAAGGTAAAATGTGAGCTCTTTGCCGCATTTCTGCAAGGTCAGCCACTTCCGAGATACGTTCCCTCAACGAATCGGCCCTCTTCAAAAGTTCTCTGTCGACCTGCTCTAAAAGACCCCTGTCCTCATCACCCAGAAGAGGCTCGCGTGTCGCCAACCGGCTCCGGATATCAAGAATTTCAAGCAACTCAAAGCCGCTTACATCGGTATGATGCATTGCTTCCGACAAATAATCCATTAGCTCGCGGGTTTTTGTGTCCACCGTAAAACCTCCTCGACGTGCCCTAAGAAAACAAAGCCTCGGTGCATCAGGTACTCATCCATATCTTCCGGAGGAAAAGCGGTTTCTATCAGGCCCCCCTCACCAAAGAGAACAAGCCATTCCCTGTTCCGCAAATGACCTCGCACAGCGTAGTAGTGGACGCCTCCGAACTCGTAAAGATAAACAACATTCGTTGCGTTACTTACAATATCAAAAATGATATGCTCGTAGCTCCGCATCGAGGCAACCTGCTCCAAGTGTCTCATTCTCTTTCGCTTTTCCAAATGAATCACGCCCTTTGAAGGCTTCCAGGACACTTTGCATCGGATTGTTTGGAGCGCTTCGACAAGCCGTAATCTTTCTCCATAAGACAATATGTTTGTTTCTTCCATGGCAATTCAGGAATCCGAAGTATACGTGACAAAGTTTCCTTTAGGTCCTTGATGCTCCCAATTAACGAGACCTTCTCACGGCCTGAACAATCAAGTAGAACGTGTGAGTCCTTAGAAAATATAAACCATCGACAGTTCCTTCAACAGAAAAATCTGACGCAGAACCGACTGTGGGTTGCAGTTCAAGCCCTTCGGCGCTATAAAGCACATCAAGCTGAATCTCATCCCATCAAGTTGCAATTGAATTCTGATCCGGTCGTAGCCTTGCCGAAGCACGTCGCGACATGTGGGCAGGCTTCCCCCGCGAGGATATCTGATGGCGGATTTTGTGACCGACACCCACGGCTTGATCTGGTATTCGGAGGATAGTCCGCGCCTCGGCCCTGGCGCAAGGGAAGCGTTTGATGCTTGCGATCGTGGAGTTTCTCTGATCTACGTTCCAACTATCTGTCTGGTGGAAATCGTTTACCATCCTCCCAACCTCGGCCACTGAGAGTGACCGGGCCGGGCGTGGAAATTCGAAGACCGGACTCAGCCGGCATTGAGGAAACTTCCATCCTTAATAAATCTCCATTCAATCACTTTGTTACCAATGACGTCGTAAAGGCGAAGTATCGTACTCCTCCTGTTGAGACTTTCTCTTTAGACTTTCCGAACCAGCGGTTTGAGCCGAGTATGGATATATTGGCAAGCCGGAATGAAATTCCACATTGCCGCATGAGCACATTTCCACAGCCTCGCATTTACCCATCGCCGCAGTTGCCTATATGCACATACGTCATTGCACAATAGCAGACGAGGTGTTTGCTTTCTGCCGGCCACAGTGTTTAAAATGACTGATTACAGACATCTGCGCGGGTATCCGAATAATGGGGAGACAATGCTGAAACGGCTTTCGACAGGGTACAGGAAAGGCTTCATTTTGTCCGTCAGAGCACTTCTGCCGGTATTGCTGCTCATTTGTGCCCAAGGCTGTGACGAAAGCCCGACCGGCCGAAAGCAGCTTTCATTCATACCCGGGGGGAAGCTTGTCTCCATCGGGCAGCAGGCTTTTGCGGATCTAAAGCGGAGCCAGCCCGTCGTTGACGACCCCGGGGTCAATCGTTATGTCCGTTGTGTTGCGGAGCGGATTATTGCAGCCCTGCCGGATGATCCGGATAGCTGGGAGGTGGTGGTCTTCGGCAATCCGAGCCCCAATGCCTTCGTCTTACCCGGACAAAAGATCGGCATCAATTCCGGCATGCTGGAAGTGGCGCGCACAGAAGATCAACTTGCTGCTGTGATCGGTCATGAGGTCGCCCATTTGGCGGCCGACCATGCCAATGAGCGCCTCAGCCAGCAGCTGGCGGTGCAAGGCGGATTAGCGCTGCTGGATCTGCTCAGCGAAGAGCCCGGGGGATGGAAGCATCAGGCGCTGCGACAAGCTCTCGGACTCGGTGCGAATGTCGGCGTTTTATTGCCGTTCAGCAGGACCCACGAGAAAGAGGCGGACAGCATCGGTTTGGATATAATGGCCCGCGCCGGTTTCGACCCGCGGCAGAGTGTCACGTTATGGCAGAACATGGAAAAAGCTGCAAACAGGCAACCCGTAGAATTTCTATCCACCCATCCATCGCATGAATCCCGCCGGCAAGTGCTCCGCGAAAACATGGAGGAAGCTCTGCAGCTCTTCAGGCAAGCGCGCTCAGCGGGCAAAGCTCGAGGATGCAGCGGCATAGGCGACTAGGGCACGGCGCCAAAGCTCGCTGCCGGTTTGAAACCGATCGCGGTTGACGGATTCCTGCTATTCGGCTAACGAAGGTGTCGCTCCAGTGCAAGGCAGCGCATTTTATCGGGCTTTGCAGGGGCGACAATGAGGTAAGGGGCTGAAGCGGGAAAGTCATTTTTCGAAGCTTCCTCCATGAAATCTGTTCAGCTATCTTAATTTTTGGACGATTATTCTTTTGGGCGATCATGTCAAAGCGATGCACCACAATGTCAACTCTTCAATTGCTGCGGAAGCACTCGTAATTCCATCTGATCTGCCGGCTGAAGAATTTATCCCTTGAACGACTTGCCCCTGCTTGTCCGGTTTTGAAGCGAACTCCCTGAGCGCGCTGCCGGCGGTGGCAACAACAGCCCGGAGGATGTTCTATGATGACGGAATTCACCTCTGATATCGGTTCGATAAGAGAAGTCGGCGACACGCCCCAAAGCATCGTCTTAACCAGGGTCTCGGATGGCGTGCTGCTCGATGTGAATGCCGGCTTCGAGGTCACCACCGGCTACTCGCGTGCGGAGGCCGTAGGCCAAACGCTCCAGTCCCTCGGTTTATGGGTCGATTCTGCAGAACACCTTCGCATGCGATCCGAGCTGCAGGACGAAGGCGAGATTCCGAGCAGGGAATTCACGCTGAAGCGCAAAGACGGTGACCTGCGATCCGCAGTCGTTTCGGCGCGTACCATTACACTCGGCGGCGAGTCCTGCCTGGTGTTGGTACTGGATGATGTCACCGACCGAAAAAGAATCGAGCGGGCATTGCAGCTACAGAAGACATATTTCAAGCAGCTCTTCGACAGTTCTCCGGAAGCGATTGCCATCCTGGATAATCAAGACAGCGTCCTGAAAGTGAACGCCGCCTTCGAGAGGCTCTTTGACTATTCTCAAGGGGAAGCGGCGGGGCGCTCCATCAACGACCTTGTTGCACCCGGCTCGATCCTTTTGGAGGCGCAAAAGGTTTCCCGGGCGGTGATCGTTGAGGGCCGGATCGTGCAAAAAGAATCCGTGCGCTGCAGAAAAGACGGATCCCCCCTGCAAGTGGCCATCGTCGGCTACCCCATTCTGTCGGGTGGAAAACAGATCGGTGCCTTCGCCATTTACCGTGACATCGGCAAGCGTAAGAAAATAGAGGCGGAGCGCGAGCGGGCGTGGACCTTCCTGCAGACTGCCATCGAACAGTCCCCGTCGGGGATTCTCATTGCCGAAGCACCCGACGTTACCCTCAAATGGGCCAATCCGGCTGCACTCGGCATTCGCGGCGAGCTCGACCAACCCTTCACCAATATCAGCTTCATTCAACATCCGATGAACCGGCAGACCTTCCGTCCGGATGGAGCTCCCTATGTGCCGGCAGAGCTCCCTTTGTCGCGGGCGGTTCTGAGGGGTGAAGCCACCAGGAATGAGGAAGCGATCATTCGCAATGCGGCCGGTGAAGACCGCTGGGTATCGGTGAGCGCCTCTCCCATTCGCAACGGAGAAGGTGAGGTTACCGCGGGCATCGCAATCTTCGAGGATGTGACCGATCGGAAGCGGGAGGAAGCTGAAAGGGAGCTAAACGAAATTCGCCTCTCAACTCTTCTCGAGCTCGGCCGCATGACCCATTTGCCCGAACAGGCCCTCACCGACTATGCTCTGGAAAAAAGCCTGGCGCAAACTCGCAGCAAGATCGGCTACCTGGCGTTCCTGAATGAGGACGAAACGGTAATGACCATGTATTCCTGGTCGCGCTCGGCCATGGAGCAGTGTCTGATTCGCGAAAAGCCGATCATCTATCCGGTCGAGACAACGGGGCTTTGGGGAGAAGCCGTGCGTCAGCGCAAACCGATCGTCACCAACGACTACCAGGCGCCGAATGTCTGGAAGAAAGGCTGTCCGGAAGGACATGTGCAGTTGTCCCGGCATATGAACATTCCCCTTTTTGACGGAGATCAGATTGTCCTGGTGGCCGGGGTCGGCAATAAAACGGACCCTTACACCGAAGAGGACGTCCGTCAGCTCACGCTCTTGATGGACGGGCTGTGGAAAATCATCAAGCGCAAGCGCGCCGAGCAAGCACTCAAGGAGAGCGAGGAAAAATACCGTGCGCTGGCGGAAAATGTCTCGGATTTCATCTGGACGGTGGATCTGCAACTGCGCTTCATACATCTCAGCCCTTCGGTAGAGAAGTTGTTCGGCTGGACGACGAGCGAGATGCAGCAGTTGTCACCAGAGGACTACCTGACTGCACCATCACTGGGGTTGGTGACGGACACTCTGTCGCGGGAGCTGTCTTACCAGACGGGGGCGGCAGCGCGCAACAAACGAACGATTACCCTCGAGGTCGAGCAATGCCGCAAAGACGGCACGACTTTTTGGGCGGAGATCTCGGCGCGATTTCTTTTTGACGAAAACGGCGAACCGACCGGGATCATCGGAGTAACGCGCGACATCACCGAGCGCAGACAGGTGAATGCCGAGCTGCAGCGGCTGGCGGCAGCCATCGACCAGGCCGGGGAAAGCATCATCATAACCGATTCAAACGGCGCCATCGAATACGTGAACCCGGCTTTCGAGCGGTTCACCGGCTACACCCGGGAAGAAGCCAGGGGAAAGAACCCGAGCATCCTTCGCAGCGGCGAGCAGGATCAGGAGCTCTACCGGAAGCTTTGGTCGACGATCACAGCAGGCCACAGCTGGTCCAGCCGCATGGTCAACCGGCAAAAAGACGGCGCCCTGTACACGGTGGACTGCACCATATCGCCGGTCTTTGGCGTCGGAGGCAAAATCGAGCGCTTTGTGGCGGTGGCAAAGGACATCACCGCCGAGCTTCGACTCGAGGAAGATCTGAGGCAGGCTCAACGCATGGAGTCGGTGGGCCGGCTGGCCGCGGGTGTGGCCCACGACTTCAACAACTTGCTCTCCCCCATTCTGGGTTATACGGAGCTGCTGCTGTTGAATCTGCGACCGCCCGACCAACGGTTTTATCATACCCGGGAGATTCAAAAGGCCGCCGAACGTGCCCGGGACTTAACCCGACAGCTCCTTTCTTTCGGTCGCAAGCAGCTGCTGCAAATAAGGCCCGTCGATCTCAACCAAATCGCCGACGACATGGAGAAGCTAATGCGGCGGGCGCTCCGGGAAGACATTGAGCTGGCGGTGCTGCCGTATCCATCGCCATGTATGGTTTTGGCCGACGTGGGGCAGGCGGAGCAGATCCTCATGAACCTGGCGGTGAATGCCCAGGATGCCATGCCGGCCGGCGGCAAATTGACCGTCCAAATATCCCGGTTGGAGCTGGATGAAGCCTATACGGCCCAACACCCGGGCAGTAGACCCGGGCATTACGGTGCATTGATCGTGACCGACACCGGCTGCGGCATGGACGAGCAGACGAAACGGCGCATATTCGAGCCGTTTTTTTCCACCAAGGGGGAGCGCGGCACCGGCTTGGGACTGGCCACCGTGTATGGCATCGTCAAGCAACAGGGAGGAAATATCTGGGTCTACAGCGAGCCCGGGCGGGGCACTATTTTCAAGGTTTATTTGCCGGCGGCGGAAGGCACCGCGGAAACCGCGCCAAAGGCTGCCGAAGCACCCGCCTCGGTGGGCGGATCGGAGACCTTGCTGCTGGTTGAAGACAACCAGATGGTGCGCGATCTGGCCCGGGTGGTTCTCGAAAAACAGGGCTACACCGTGATTTCCGCGGCAAGCGGCCCGGAGGCCCTGCGCGTTCTGGAGGGCCATTGCGGAACGGTGCAGCTGCTTTTGACCGATGTGGTCATGCCGGAAATGAACGGCAAGGAGCTGTTTACAGAGGCTTTGAAGAAGCAACCCGGGCTCAAAGCCCTGTTCATGTCCGGTTACACGGATAACGTCATCGCCCGCCACGGCGTACTGGACGCCGGCGTCCAGTTCATTCAAAAGCCCTTCTCGGTTCACGGCCTGGCAAGTATGGTCCGTGAGGCGCTGGATAAGGATTCGCCTTGATTTTTTGACCTCGAATCGGTTTGCCCCGGCCTCAGCACAGTATGCGATGGTGCAGCCGAAACGATTGCCATAAACCCATCAGTCAAAATCTTTACGCAGAGGAAGAAAAGACCGCATGATGTGACCGCGGATTTCGCGGATGGGCGCGGATAAACGGGAAAATATGAAGCGGATTGTACGTTCACTACAGAAAGACTAACCGTCATAGCAAATACTGATACCTTATCCATGTAATCCGCGTAATCAGCGGTCAAAAAGAAGGAACCCCCATTTGACCACCAACGAGATTGTTCAAAAACTCTGGAGCCTTTGCAACGTCTTTGGCAGGGCTGCAGACGTATCGGTGCGTGCTCCCTGTGCGGGCAAAGAGCCGCACAGGGCCGGCGGTGACATTGCAGGTATGGTTCGCCGGACGGATTCTATGAGGTGCGAATATTTTTCGGAGCTATCTTTTCTTGCTTTTCTATGTTCATAGGTTATATTACCACTATGCTGGTTGAGTACGATATTTTGAGTCATGCAGGAAATCGATCTTTCGTCAGACGATGGTGCGGTTTCGGGCAAGTTCAAGTACCGCACCAAAAAGCAGTGGAAAAAACACAAAATCAAGAAGGATCAAGAAAATGACGGAAGGTCGAGTAAAATGGTTTAATGACAGCAAGGGCTATGGCTTTATCGAGACCGACGGTGGACACGATGTGTTTGTCCATCACTCATCCATCCAGGGCGAAGGCTTCAAGTCACTGAGTGAAGGCGAGCGGGTGAGCTTCGATGAGGAAAAGGGTGCCAAAGGGCCCCAGGCGACGAATGTGCGTAAGCTCTAACCGGAGCATTGTGCAGGAAGCTCCAGTATGAGCACTAGCCGGAGAGATAACACTCCGGCTTTTTTGTTTCCAACGATTGAGGGCCGGGAGAGAGCCCGAGAATGCCTGCTGAATGTCATTCCCGCGAAGGACCGTCGGCGTCAAATTAATGATATCCATCAATGAAATCAATCACTTGCATGGTATCAACCCATCGAGCCCGTCTCCCGTCATTCCCGCAAGTTTCCGGCGGAAATCCACCAAGGGGCGCCGGGCTGGACCTGCCGCGACGTAATGTAGCTCAACTCGGTGCCTCTAATGGCTTCGACCACGCAGGCGGGCGGGCGCACGGCGGGTTCCCGCCTGGAATGACGGAAGCGATACGAAGGCTGTTATCGGACAAGCTCCTGGACGATGTCACAGCTTGCTTTCATTATGCTCGAGCTGTATGGATTGTTCCGGAGTCCCAGGCAGCAATGGATGGGAGCCCACCAGGGAACAATCGGGAGTATGGCCGCTAGCATGGACAGGGGAAGCCGGTGACAGGAAAAAATGACTTTAGACTGCGGTGTAATTTGGTTCAAACGGTATTAATACGAAAAGGACAAGTATGAACATCTTTGTAGGAAGCCTCTCGTTTAAGATGACAGAAGAGGAATTGCAGAAGGAATTTGAGGCATTTGGCGAGGTGGGCTCCGTCAAAATCATTCTCGACCAGGCCACCCTTAAATCCCGGGGATTTGCTTTTGTCACGATGCCGAACCAGGACCAGGCAACGGCGGCAATCGCCGGTTTGAACGGCAAGGAGCTGGGCGGATTCGCGCTTAAGGTAAACGAAGCAAGACCCCGAGAGTCTCGCGGAAGTTACACTCGCGGGAGCGGCGGAACCGGCTCTGCAGGCAGCAACCGAAGCGGGTTCGGTTTCGGCTCGAGGACCGAATCGGCAAGCGGCGGCTTCAACAGAAGTCGAACAGGCGATGCACCGGATAACCGAGATCTTGATATCTATGACACCAAGGGTAGCCGCAGCGGTGGCGGGCACGGCAAAAAAAGCAGAGGCGGCGGCGGCCGTGGCGGCTCAGGCGGGCGTTCGGGCGGGGGCAAACATTCCTATTAAAAATTGCTGTCATACTCGGTAAAGCTGACATCTTTCGATCTGAGGCCGCTCCCCGGAACGGTATTCTGGCACAATCGGCCCTGAGGAACTAGCAGATAACCGGCCTCAAACTCGCACTCGCAGTGCAGGGCTTCCTTCAGCCCTGCAGGGGCCGGCCCGGCTGTGCCTTACCGGAAAAACGGGCAATGGTTTTTTGTCCGAGCCCCCGAGACGAGATACGAGTCCAGCCTATTTGTCGTTTCGCCGTGCCGCCCACTGCCATTGCTCGGGCAGCGGCTGCGGCCCGGGCTTAATTCCGGCTATATCAGGATCTTCATGACCGCTGTTCGGTGTACGCTCAGCCTTCGCCTTCCTGGCTTCCAGGCGGCGCGCCTCCTTTTCTCTCTGCTTCTGTTTCTTCTCTTTTTCCCTTTCCAGCTTCTGAAAGGTAGCTTTTGATCTTTGAGCCATTATTCAACTCCATTGTGCTCGGGGTGTGCCCCGAGATGGTTAAAAGCAAAATGCTTCGTTGGAAGCTCGATTGCAGCAGCATACGATCGAAAACAATAGCCTTAGCCTGCTTTCGCGAAAAACAAAGAGCCGGGGAAAATCTCCGGCTCCTTCCGCAGGAAAGATCAAATCTCATCATCGTGGGCTAAAGGTTGCTCCTCCGAGTCGCCTGCAATCTGTTGCGTCTTTCCTTTATCTGCGCCAATCCGGTAATCACTGCTCCTTACTTCTTGTCTTTCAGGAAGCCACGGACTGCATCAGCAGAAGTCCCGACCGCTCTGACCGCATGTTTTAGCTCCATTTCGGTACAATCGAATTTTCGCGACCAATATTTGACCTCATTCGGTTCATGCGGATTAACCCTGTGGTTGGCGTAAGGCCCTCGTTTTAGCTTTTCATTGCGCATGAGCTGTCTCCTTTCAGAGTCTAGCAACCGGTATGGATTAAATGCGGAAAAGAAGCTCAGCATGGGGCAAAAGCCACCAGACTTCCGAAGCTAGCACTCCTCCAGGGTTTACATACCCGGCAGAACCGAAAGCTGCCAATAATCCTTTATCGCATCACAAACGGAGTCACTCTCTCCGTCGGATTTATCACGTTTAGCGATCGGCTCTGCAAGCTTGAACATCCTTATGATGCTTATGAGCAGCTTACCGAGAGACTGAGCCGCCTCGGATTTCTGGCGGCACGAGAAGAGCTCGGATTTGTCGAGCTGACCGTGCCTGTGAAGCGCCTTTTCGTTTGTCTCCACTTCGGCTGCTGCTACTTTCTTGAGTCCGAAAATGGTTTCAGCCATTCGACCGTCATCGGATTCGTATAAAAATTTTACCGCCAGATTCAGAATCCCGGCTCTATTGGTTTGTCCCGACTTTTGGTACGAGTCGGATTTTCTGGTTAGATATGGGACTGCAAAATCCCTGCTGAATGAGGGCAAATCAATCTCTTTTGACTCAGTGTACTTGTTGAGCTCTTCAAAGAAGTACCCGGTCGAGAGCAGATCTTTTACTAAAGCGTGTGGCGTTTCTGTCATTGTGATCTCCCACCCGGTGCTGCGAGTCCGGTTTTGCCGCAGCAACTCGATTCCACTGATTCACCCGCCGCACGAACGGCGCAACTGAGATCGCCACCCGATGTTCCTGCCAAAGGAAGCCCGCCCAGCGCGCAGTTTGCATATGCGGAAGAGAAGGGCACGTCGTCCGATTGCCGGCTGTTTACATCATAACAGATGCTCCGGTATAAGGCGAAGCCTTTGTCAATCATCGGTTGCCGATTTCCCGATCCGGTGTGTTGGTGGCGCCGACAGAGTGCGCTTTGCCGGATACGCCCCGGTATATTTTTATACCGGCTTTCATTTCTTCACTACCTTCAGCTTCTTTTTCTTCAGTTTATCGGCAATCTCTTTCTTGCTCCTCTTCTCCATCGCCGTAATGCTTTGGTTGATTTCTGCTCTGTCCCTGGTTTCCAGCATTATTTTGTCTCTGCACATGTCACAAAGACACATTTTCCCTTTTTGTGAAAGGCTGTAAACCCGAAGACTTTCCGAGCCGCGTCTGCACAATTCACACTTCGATTTGAACGAATCGCATGGAGTGCATGTTACTCCCTGGCCAAGCTCTTCAGATGCAAGGATATCCCTTGCAAGCTGCAGCTTAAATTCCACCAGTTGCTCGTTCAATGCAGCTTGAGATGCGTCGTCACCATCGACAAGTCCCAAGTCTGCGTGTTCCCAGGAGAGCTTCTTCTCACCGGCGAGCAGAAAGAACACACGCCCTTTAGTGTCGCCAATCAGCTCCAAAATCTTTCCGTAGCCCCAATCAGGCATCCGAGGGTGGAACACCCAATCGCCTTTGGATAACTTGCATTCTGTTCCCTGCATAGGGTGTGACTCCTTTCTCAGTGTTGATATCGGTTGTGTTGCAATGCACTTAAGCGTTTGGAAAGATGATCAAACTACCGAGGGCAGCGACAGGAGTCGGTAAGATTTCAATGTCAGAGGGGTAATGGGTGCAGAGTCTGCCGTTGATTCACCATCAGGATCATAGCCGGTACGGAGCAAAATATCAAGTCGACCGGCCGATAAGGGCGTCACCCCCTAAGAGGCCAAAGCGGGCAGAGCCGGGTCATGCTCCGCTAAGAGGGGTTTTTGCGCGCCGCCGATCTTCTTTTTCTGCTTCGGGCGACCATGATCGACTCAGCACGGGCAGGAATGCGCCGTCGCGGTTGGCTGAAGGCTTTGATTCCTCACGGTCCGGGAGGAATGAGCGGAATTAATTTGCTATTCCCCCGTTATGCCTTATAATTGCATACAAGTACTACCTGAGAGATGGCAGCAATGGATTTTGCGGACTGGTTGAGTACTCTCGACCCTGCCATGGTCTCGATCGCTGACGTCTTGTCTTCTGCATGTTTTGCTCTGCCGCACACGGTGGCCGGCGATTACGTCTCAGGCCGGTGGTCGCCGTCGTGCTTTAGCTGCAAGCGCTTTTCGTGTAGCGCTACCTGTTGCAGCGCGACCAATCTAATCACTAACCATGTTTCTGTATGTCGGTGCGGTTTTTTGCACGGGATAAGGCAATTGCCTTTCAAGCCTGTGAAGTGGCGGGTGCTGATTCAGAGACGATAAGGATTCTACATGACTTTTGAAGAACTGCAATTGGCTCCACCCATTCTCAAGGCGCTTGCCCGATGCGGGCACCACAACCCCACGGCGGTACAGGAATCGGCTATTCCCAAGGTTCTCGCCGGACATGACCTCATCGCTTCGGCCCAGACCGGCACCGGAAAGACCGCAGCCTTCGTGCTGCCCGCGCTGCAACGCTTGTTCAGTCGTTCCCCCGATCTCAAGCCTGGCTTGCGCGTTCTGGTGATGACCCCCACCCGTGAGCTGGCCGACCAGACAACCCGGGTCGCCCGCGCATACGGGGAGTACCTCGATGTGCATAGTGTGGCTATCGTCGGCGGCATGCCCTTTGGCGATCAGATTAGAGCCCTGGCCCAGATCCCGGATATGATCGTCGGTACGCCCGGCAGGCTGATAGACCACATTTGGCGAGGACGAATCGACTTGTCCCGGGTCGAGCTGCTCGTGATAGACGAAGCCGACCGCATGCTGGAGATGGGTTTTGTCGGGGACGTGGAATTCATCTCCGAAGCCGTGCCGGAGGAGTGTCAGACGCTCTTGTTTGCGGCGACGATGGGCAATGCGACGGCCAGGCTTGCGCAGAAATACATGAAAAACCCCGAACGGGTTGAGGTCGCACCGGGCAAAATCACTCACGATGAAATCGAGCAGCGGCTGCACATGGCCAACGGTGTGCAGCACAAGAACCGTCTTTTGCACCGGCTCTGTGCAGACACGACCGTGACCAGGGCAATCATCTTTTCCGCGACGAAGCGCGGGGCCGACAGCCTGGCCCGATCTCTCAACGCACAGGGGCTTCCGGCTACAGCCCTGCATGCAGACATGACACAATCTGCTCGCAATCGGACCATCACGGATATGAAACGAGGCAAGATCAGACTCCTGGTAGCCACGGATGTCGCCGGCCGAGGACTTGATATCACCGGCATCAGCCATGTGATCAATTTCGACCTTCCGCGCTCTGCGGAGGATTACGTCAACCGCATCGGAAGGACGGGCCGGGCCGGAGCGGCAGGTACTGCAATTTCCTTGGCATCACGAGGGGATCTCCCCTACCTCGACCGCATACAAAGCTACCTCGAGTATAACCTCCCGGTCCGGGTCATACCCGGTCTGGAGCCGGAGCATTCCGTTCGGACGCAAAAAGAGAACAAAAGGGAAGATCGGCAAGCGGTTGCAGCGGCACCGAGAGGCCCGGCCAAGACGAATAAATCCGGCAGCCCTCCATGTCGATGCGAGGAGACCGGCGATAACGGCAAGGGTGTAAAAAGAGAGGCACCCCTCACCACACCTCCCCATAAGGAGGTGGAACACGGACGCGGCAGGCCGATGCATGCCGGGACCGGTCGGAGACGGAAAGCGCAAGCAAAAACTACTTATACCGAAGGCGGAACGGGTGCGGTCCTGAACCTTTTCGGCCTGCCCAAGTATCCCAACCGTCAGGGCATGCCGAAAAAAGCTCAAGCCACTGCTCAATCCCGTTCCGGAGCTTTGGATGCATGAAATAGCGCCATCTTTGGTTAACAACGGGCATTCAAAGGGCATTTGCAGGATCCAGGGAGTCTCTTGCGGGCCGTTCTCAATTATTGACAGCAGAGATTGCAACTGCAAACGACATTGAGTCTGTAGCCTTTTCCAATCCTTTTTTCCGTGCCCCGAAGCGATCGGGACTAATAGCGGTAATGATCCGACTTGAACGGTCCTTCCGCCGGCACGCCGATGTAGTCGGCCTGCTCGCGGGTGAGGCGGGTCAGCCGGGCACCTAGTTTTTCCAGGTGGAGTCGCGCCACTTCTTCGTCCAGTTCCTTGGGCAGACGATACACCCCGATCTCTCGATCATTGCTCCAAAGATCGATTTGCGCCAGGGTCTGGTTGGTGAAAGAGTTTGACATCACAAAGCTCGGATGACCGGTGGCGCAGCCCAGATTGACCAGCCGGCCTTCGGCCAGGAGGTAGATGGCATGTCCGTCGGGAAATACGTATTTGTCCACCTGGGGCTTGATGTTGATTTTCTTGACGCCGACCGTGCCGTTTAGCTCGTTTACCTGGATTTCATTGTCAAAGTGGCCGATGTTGCAGACAATGGCCTGATCCTTCATATTGAACATGTGCGCTACGGTGATGACATCCTGATTGCCGGTTGCGGTGACAAAAATATCGCCGTGCGGCAGAGCATCTTCCACGGTCATGACTTTGTAGCCCGCCATCAGGGCCTGCAGGGCACAAATGGGATCGATCTCGGTCACGATCACCCGGGCCTTGTGGGCCGCCAGCGCATCCGCCGAGCCTTTGCCCACGTCGCCGTAACCGCAAACCACAGCGGTCTTGCCCGCGATCATCACGTCCGTGGCCCGTTTGATGCCGTCCACCAGGGATTCGCGGCAGCCGTAGATGTTGTCGAATTTGCTTTTGGTGACCGAATCGTTCACGTTAATGGCGGGAGCCAGCAGCTTGTTTTCTTTGGCCATCTGATAGAGACGATTGACGCCCGTGGTGGTCTCCTCGGAAACCCCCTTCCAATCGCGCACCACGCGGTGCCAGAAGCCGGAGTCTTCCTTTTGGGTTTCTTTCAGCAGGTCATTGACAATCTGCAGCTCCTTGTTGTCGGTCGGCTCATCCAGAATCGCCGGGTTTTTTTCCGCCTCGTAGCCTCGGTGGATCAGCAAAGTGGCATCCCCGCCGTCATCCACCACCAGCTGCGGACCGCGGCCGTCCGGCCAGGTTAAAGCCTGCTTGGTGCACCACCAGTATTCCTCCAGGGTTTCCCCCTTCCAGGCAAAAACCGGCACACCGGCCGCAGCCATAGCCGCCGCAGCATGGTCCTGGGTGGAAAAGATGTTGCATGAAGCCCAGCGGACGTCTGCGCCCAAGTGCTTCAGGGTTTCGATCAGCACCGCCGTTTGAATGGTCATATGCAAGCTGCCCGCAATGCGGGCTCCGGCCAGCGGCTGCTGCGGGCCGTATTTCTCGCGGGTAGCCATGAGCCCCGGCATCTCATGTTCGGCAATTTCCACTTCGCGCCGCCCAAAATCGGCCAGGCCGGGGTCCTTGACTTTGAAGTCGAGGTCTTTCGACATATTATAATCGGCTCTTTTCGCTACACTTGTTTGCATCTTCTCTCCTTAATCCGAATTATTCGATCCGGCCCTATTTCAGGCAACTTCCTTCATGCCGGCCGCTTTGCGCAGATCGACCGCCTTGTCCGCCTTTTCCCACGGGAACCTGCTGCGGCCGAAGTGCCCATAGGTGGCGGTCTGCCGATAAGACCAACCGGAGGGAGCCATGAGCCCCAGCTCATCGATGATGGCGGCCGGGCGAAAATCGAAAATTCCGCTCATTTCCAGAATATCCTGCAATTCCAGGTCACTCACGGAGCCTGTCCCGTAGGTGTCGACGTTGATACTCAGGGGGCGAGCCACTCCTATGGCGTAGGCCACCTGAATTTCGCACTTTTCGGCTAAACCTGCGGCAACCAGGTTCTTTGCCGCATAACGGGCGTAGTAGGCGGCGCTTCGATCGACCTTGGAGGGGTCTTTGCCCGAAAAGGCTCCGCCGCCGTGGCTGCCCACGCCTCCGTAAGTGTCTACGATTATCTTGCGGCCGGTCACACCGGCATCGGCGTGAGGCCCTCCCAGCACAAAAGCTCCGGTGGGATTGATGTAATACTTTGTCTCCTTGCCGAGCATTCCGGTGGGCTTCAAAACCTCACGGGCGACTTCGATCAGGTCCGGGCGAATTTGCTCCAGCGGCACATCATCGGTCTGATGGCTGATCACCACACTGGCGATACGTCGCGGCTTGCCCCCCGCATACTCGACAGATACCTGACTTTTGGCGTCGGGTCTGAGATACGCCAGGGAATTGTCGCGCCGACACCGCTCGAGCTCCCGCAAAAGCCGGTGGCTGAAGGCCACCGGAGCAGGCATCAGCTCCTCTGTTTCATTGGTGGCATAGCCGAACATCATTCCCTGATCGCCGGCGCCCTGTTCCTTGTACAATCCCTCGCCTTTGGTGACTCCCTGGCTGATGTCCGGGGATTGGCCGTGGATGCGGCTGATGTATTCGAAAGACTCGTGCCAGAACTTGAGCTCGGGACGGTCGTAGCCGATATCGCGGATTACCGACCGGGCGATGTTTTCCGTATCGATGGATTCCCAACCGGAACAGGTGATCTCCCCAACATTGGCTACCAGATTGTGGCCGACCACTGTCTCGCACGCCACCCGGCTGGCTGGATCGATGACCAGACAGGCATCCAGGACAGCATCGGAAATCTGATCGCAGACCTTATCCGGATGGCCGCACCCGACCGATTCCGAAGTAAAGACATGTTTCGCATTGATTTTGCTCATATTCGCACTCTCCTTGCTGTTATGCACAAACATCCCCGTTCCCCGGCTCGGCCCCTTGAAAGGAGATGCCCGAGTCGAGGCGGGCTCACATTGATCCGGCCGCATAGCGGCCGGTAGGACTATCAGCCCGGCGTTAATTCACCAGGATGTCGCCCAGCTTACGGCCAACGATCACGTAGTAATACAGCGGATCACCGGCTAGAGAATAGCGGTGACGGTATCGGCGGGAATGGACGATTCTGAGGCTGTCATCCATAACGCAGCTCAAGGCTTCATGGAAGCCGGTCTCGTCGTTTTCCGACAGAAAGCGATCCTTGATGTTGAATGCCACCCAACCGCCTTCTTCGATCAGGTTGATGGCGTTGAAGAAGGCCCGGGTACAGATATCTCCAAAGCCTAAAGCGGCCACTGTGACCAATGTGTTGAAGCGATACCGGGCAAGCGCCTCTCTGTCCACCTCGGACAGGTTGGCCAAGTCGGTGACATAATAGCGATCATAGATGTCAGGCCGCTCCCTTTCGGCTGCTTCTCTGGCCTCAGGAAGGATATCCAGGCCAACCAGAGCTTCACAGTCGAACTCCCTCGCCAGAGCTTCTCCCACCTGGCCGTTACCGGCTCCAAAGTCCAGAGCACGAATGGAGCGGGGCTCTTCATTGGACTTTTGCATCTCTTCTTTGAGTGCACCGCTCACAACTGCTGGCGATTGGCACTGGAGGCGCAGATACAATTGGTCATACAGTCCCGGAATTTCAAAAAAACGGCCGTATTCATGCAACCGGATTTTTTCCCGGCCACGGTTAGTGGTGAGCTGTATCCATTCTTCGTTTTGATCCAGTCTTCTGGTTTCATCAGGTATCAAGATCTCAAATTCAGATTCTCTCATTGTTGCTCCTTTCTCCAGCTGTTCCAACATTGCGACGGTTGCAGCAGGCAAGCTTCATGCCGACAATTCCAAGGCACCTGCTAACCAATTGATATAATAAGCTATTCATCTGCACTGGAAAGTTTTTTGGAAGAGCGGATGTTGATCCTGACGGAGATATTGTTCAATATCTGTACATAATGGTCCGGCGACAGCCGAAAGGTGTGTAAAATCCTCACGAGCATCTCAGTGCGCCGCGTATGCTATACTGCTCTCTGTTTCCCGGAGCAGGTATGGAAACCGTGCAGCTGCCCGATCTCCCTCTTCTGTTCATTGTTTCCACCAGCCATGGATGATACTATGTATAATCTTTGAACAAGATCCTTTGAGTCTTTACACTCTTCTGCTATCATTAGCGGGTCTTATCGTTATCGAAGCTGCGCGACACAGCCGCGACCGACGATTTACCGACAAGCGGGACACCGGGAGCATTCGTCTCTGCACGGAGAGCAAGCGGGTTGTGGATGCAAGATCTAAAAACTGCACATTAGCAGTACCGGGAGGCAAACCGTATGGCCAAGACAGAGAGCCAAAAACGCAAGATCCTGTGCGTGGACCGAGGGATGGAACTGGCACAGCAGATCACCTCTGTGTTTGCAGACGAGCAACTGCAGGTGGTGCGGGAGAGCAAGCTGGATCTGGTGTTGGATCGTATGGAGGAAGATTTTTTTGACGTTCTGGTCCTCTCCAGCAGCGTGGCGACGAGGGGCGCCGGAGAATGTGTTGAGCTCCTGGATGTCCTCTCAGCCGAAACCCCGGCGACGCAAGTCCTGCTTCTCATTCATCCCGGCGAGATCGAATTGGCCGCGGCGGCCATAAAGACCGGTTCCCATCACTTCGCCAAAACGCCCCTCAGCGGCATAGAGCTGAAACTGCGCATCGAGGCCGCGCTGGCCGATCACACGTTGCCCGATGACACCTTGCTGCTCAAAAAGGAGCGCCGTGAAAAAGGCTTCGAAGATATGGTCGGTGCTTCGGTGGAAATGAAAAAGATTTACCAGTTTATTCGGCAAGCGGCAGTCACGGACATTCCAGTCTTGCTGACTGGTGAGACCGGCACCGGCAAAGACCTGGCGGCCAAAGCCATCCACCAGTTGAGCAAGCGCAGTCAGAAGCCCTACACCCCGGTCCACCTGGGTGCTTTACCTCAGGAACTGGTCGCCGGCGAGTTGTTCGGGCACGAAAGGGGAGCCTTCACGGGCGCCATCGCAAAGCGCAAAGGCTGTTTTGAGCTGTCGCATCAGGGCACGGTTTTCCTCGATGAGATCTCAACCATCGATGAACGGGTTCAGATCAGCCTGCTTCGGCTCCTGGAGACCAAAACGCTCAATCGAATCGGCGGAAGCAAAACGATCAAAGCCAACATCCGTATAATAGCTGCCTCCAACGAAAACCTTGCCGAGGCGGTCCGGCGTGGGACATTCCGCAAGGACCTTTATTACCGCCTGGAAGTCTTCCAGATCGCCATGCCTCCGCTTCGGGACCGCGGAGGGGATCTGCTGTTGCTGGTCGACCGTTTCTTCAAAACATATAATAATGAATATCAAAAGCGCATTCTGGGCTTGTCGCCGGACTGTGTGGCCGGACTGCAGTCCTATGATTGGCCGGGCAACGTGCGCGAGCTCAAAAATGTGATTCATCGGGCCGTGGTCATCTGCTCGGGCAACGTCATCCTGCCCGAGCACCTGCCTTTACGAGTGCAGGCCGGGACGGCTGCGGCGCAGAAAATTGTCCTGCCGGTGGGCACCACCCTGGCTGCGGCCGAGCGTGAAATCATCAAGAGCACGCTGAACGCAACCGGCCGCAATCTGCGCCAGACGTCGCGACTGCTCGGTATCAGCCGCGGCACCATGTACAATAAAATCAAGAAGCACCGGCTGGCAGACGAACGAACGTGACTTCGGGGGCTTCTCGCTGAGAATCTCAGTTTTTCTCGAGATTGAACAGAATATCGTTTTCGAGGAAAGCTTTCTCGAGCTTTTCCTGATGCTGCTGCAATTCAGCGCCGTTCCGATGGATCATTTCGAATATGAGGCAGTTGATCAGGCACGAGATGGAGCTGGGGCTGCCGACGATGGGGAAGCGCTCGCAGGCACCGATGAGAGTCACTGCAGCGAACTGTGTGATGGGGCAAAGGGGACTGTCGGTTATAAGCAGCAGGTCGTGCCGGTTGCGCCTGGCAACCTTGGCGAGACGGATCAGTTCATTGGGATAGCGGGTGGTGGCGATGATGACCACCAGAACCGGCTGCCTGCAAAGAGTGAGAGTGTCGATGGTGGTGCTGTCGCTGCCCTTTAGCACCGTGACCCCCGGCCGGATCTTGGCCAGCGACCAGCCGAAATAGTAGGCGAAAGTGTAGGAAAGCCTCGAGCCGATGATGTAAACCCCGTTGGCTGATTTGATGAGCTCCACAGCGTGGTCGATTGCCTGCACATCCAGTTTTTCCAGGAGCCGCTTCAAATTCTCGATCTCTGAACCCTTCTTTCCAATGACCAGGCCGGGTCTCGCCGTATGGATCTTGATTCTCGCTTTGTTGGCGGCTCGCTCAATCTCGATCTTGGCCACACCCGCCTGGGAAAGTCTCTTTCTCAGAAATTTTCGGATGTTGTGATCTTCATACACAAAGCGGGCATAATCTTTTCCGGAGAACCACCTGGAATCCCAGGTTCGGTTAATCCCCAGCCTAAAACCGATTGGATTGACCTTCTGTCCCAACACCCACCTCCCTTAACCCCTGAACGGAGAGCTCCCTGAAGGGTTACTCCTCATCCAGAATCACCGTTAAATGGCTTGTCCTTCGCCTGATCCTCGAGGCTCGGCCCATGGCTCTCGGACGAAATCTTTTCAGGACCGGGCCTTCGTCCGCAAAGATCTGCTTGACGAAAAGAGTGTCCACGTCGATTTCCGAATGGGCTTCCGCATTGGCCACCGCCGAATGAATCAACTTTTTCAGAATGCGGGCGCCTTTCTGAGGGGAAAACGTCAGGAACTGAATCGCCTCATCCGCCTTTTTCCCCCTCACCTCGTTCATGAGCCATCGGACCCTCTGAGGGGATATCCTCACAAACCTTGCCTTCGCCCTTGCTTCCATTACTTCTTCGCACCTTTCAATTTCGTCTTCTTGTCCCCCGCATGGCTGTGAAAGGTTCGGGTCGGGGAAAACTCTCCCAACTTGTGCCCCACCATGTCCTCTGTGACGAACACAGGGAGAAACTTCTTCCCGTTGTGAACCGCAAAGGTCACGCCCACGAACTGGGGAAGAATCGTCGATCTCCGGGACCAGGTCTTGATGATCTTACGGCTTTCCGTCTCCAGCGCCGTCTCCACCTTCTTCATCAGATGGCCATCCACAAAAGGGCCTTTTTTAAGCGATCGAGGCAACGCTCTCCCTCCTCTTTGGCGGAATTACTTCTTTCTCTTGATGATCAACTTGTCGCTCGCCTTGCGGCCGCGCGTCTTGTACCCCTTGGTGGGCACGCCCCAGGGCGTCACCGGGTGGCGGCCTCCGGAGGATTTGCCCTCCCCTCCGCCGTGGGGATGATCCACAGGGTTCATCGCCACCCCTCGCACATGGGGCCTTCGGCCCATCCACCGTTTTCGACCGGCCTTGCCGATGCGGATGTTCTCGTGCTCGATATTGCCCACCTGGCCGATCGTGGCCTTGCACTCCATGAGCACCATTCGGACTTCTCCCGAAGGCAACTTGAGCTGCGCGTATTTCCCTTCCTTGGCCATGAGCTGAGCATAGCATCCGGCTCCCCTGGCCATCTGGCCTCCGTGCCCTTTGCTGAGCTCAATGTTGTGCACGAAGGTCCCCAGAGGGATGTCCCTGAGGGGCAGGGCGTTGCCGACCCGGATCTCCGCTCCGGAACCCGAAACGACCTGATCCCCGGCCTGGAGTCCCTGAGGGGCCAGGATGTAACGCTTCTCTCCATCCACATAATGAAGCAGAGCAATGTGGGCGGAACGGTTCGGATCATACTCGATGCCGGCCACTTTCGCGGGGATTCCTTCTTTGTCCCGCTTGAAATCCAGGATTCGGTAATGGCGCTTGTGGCCTCCTCCCCGATATCGGCAGGTGACCCGGCCGAGCGCGTTCCTTCCCCCGGTTTTCTTGAGCGGTACGAGAAGGCTCTTTTCCGGCTCCTTTCGGGTGACCTCCTCCATGAGGGAATAGGTCTGGAATCGTCTCCCTGCCGAAGTTGGCTTGTATCTCTTGATGGTCATGATCTTCTCCGAAGCCCCCTGAAGGATGCCTGTCCCACGACGGCGATTAGACGCCCTCGAAAAATTCTATTCGTTTTCCGGGAGCCAGTCGGACGATCGCTTTTTTCCAGTCCGAACGGCGCCCCACCGTTCTCCCCATTCGCCGCGATTTCCCCATCACGTTCAGGGTCTTGACTTCCACCACTTCCGCTTTCAACAGGGTTTCCACCGCACGACGGATCTCCACCTTGTTCGCCCTGCGGTCCACCATGAGGCAGACCTGGTTGCCCTTCTCCTTCAGGAGATTCGCCTTTTCCGTAATCAGCGGTTTCTTGATCACTTGATAGATGTCCATCAGGAAATCAAAGCCTCCTCTATCTTGGGGATGGCCGATTGCACCAAAAAAAGATGGTCGTGGTTCAGCACATCGTACACATTGAGACCCTCGAAACGCATCACCTTCACGCCCGGCACATTTCTCGAAGACCGCTCCAAGCCCTCATTCTTCTCAGGGGTGACAATCAGGGCTTTTCTCACCTCAAACCCCTTCATGACCTGAGCAAACTGCTTGGTCTTGGTCTCCGGCAGATTGAATTCGTTCACCACGAGCAACCGCTCATTCTGGAACTTGTCGCTCAGGGCCATGCGAAGGGCCAGTTTTCCCAGCTTCTTGGGAATTTTTTGAGCATACGAGCGCGGTTTGGGTCCAAACGCCACGCCGCCCCCTTTGCGCGTCGGGGAAGCCGCATCGCCGGCCCTCGCCCGTCCTGTCCCTTTCTGCCTCCAGAGCTTCTTTCCCGAGCGGTTGACCTCCGAACGTCCCTTCGTCGAAGCGGTCCCGGACCTGCGACCCAGCATTTGGCTCACCACCACCTGATGAAGAATGTGTTTCTTCACCGGCACAAGGAAAATATCTTCCCTCAGCTCGATTTGAGCGGTTTTCTCTTTTTTCAGGTTGTAAACATCGATGACGGCCATGTGCGGTGCCCCTCAGAGTGTTTTCATGCTTCCAGTTTCGTGACTTCAATGACGCTGTTTCGGCTTCCCGGTACCGCCCCCACCAGGGCGATCACGTCCATCTCAGGCCGCACATCCAGCACTTTCAGGTTGCGAACGGTCAGCTGGCGGTATCCCATGCGGCCGGGCAGCTTGCGTCCCTTCACGACCCGACCCGGCGTGGTGTTGGTTCCAATCGAACCCGGGACCCGGTGGGCCCGGCACCCGTGCGTGTCCTTCCCGCCCGAGAACCCCCAGCGCTTGACGACCCCGGCAAACCCGCGGCCTTTGCTCCTGCCGGTGACCGCCACTTTCTCCCCGATGGCGAAGATATCAGCCCTCAGCTCCTGACCCAGTTCGAACTGGTCGGGGCTGTCCACGCGAATCTCCTTGAGGTACCGGAACACCCTGTCCCCGGCCGCCTTGAAATGTCCCGTCAAGGGTTTGTTCACACGCTTTTCGACCTGAGGCTCAAACCCGACCTGAATCGCGTTGTACCCGTCCTTTTCCGAAGTTTTCTTCTGGATCACCACACAAGGCCCCAGCTTCAAAATGGTGACCGGAATGCTTTTCCCTTCTTCCAGGAAATAACGCGTCATCCCCATTTTCTTTCCAAAAAGCGTCTTGACCATAAGAACCTGCTCCGTGTCCGACCTTACAGTTTGATTTCCACATCCACGCCGGCGGCCAGATCCAGCTTCATGAGGGCATCCACGGTCTGTTGGGTCGGCTCCAGAATATCCAGGAGGCGCTTGTGCGTCCTGATCTCGAACTGCTCTCTCGACTTCTTGTCTACGTGGGGCGACCGCAACACGCAGTACTTGTTGATTTCCGTGGGCAGAGGAATGGGCCCCGCCACCTTGGCTCCCGTCTCCCGAGCGGTTTCCACGATTTCCATGGCGGACTGGTCCAGGAGCTTGTAGTCATAAGCCTTCAGCCGAATTCGGATTTTTTGATTGGCAATCACGATCCTTGTCTCCGTCTGTTCAAACGATTATTCGATGATGTCGCTGATGACCCCGGCGCCCACCGTGCGACCCCCCTCCCGAATCGCAAACCGCAACTCCTTCTCCATCGCTATCGGCGTGATCAAATGCACCTCCATCGATACATTGTCCCCAGGCATCACCATCTCCACCCCCTCAGGCAACGTCACCACCCCTGTCACATCCGTCGTCCGAAAATAAAACTGCGGCCGATACCCCCCAAAAAACGGCGTGTGACGCCCCCCTTCCTCCTTCGTCAACACATACGCCTCCGCCTTAAACTTCGTATGCGGCGTAATACTCCCTGGAGCCGCCACCACCTGCCCCCGCTCCACTTCCTCCCGCTTCGTCCCCCTCAACAACACCCCAATATTGTCCCCAGCCTGACCCTGATCCAAAATCTTCCGGAACATCTCCACCCCGGTACACACCGTCTTCATCGTCGGCCGAATCCCCACAATCTCCACATCCTGACCCACCTTGATCACCCCACGCTCCACTCGACCCGTCACCACCGTCCCTCGCCCCGAAATACTAAACACATCCTCAATCGGCATCAAAAACGGCTTGTCCGTATCCCGCACCGGCTCCGGTATGTAAGCATCAATCGCATCCATCAACTCAAAAACACACTTCGCCGCTTCACTGTTCGGATCATCACTCTCCAACGCCTTCAACGCACTCCCACGAACA
>ENA-OSEO01002558-OSEO01002558.1-sediment-metagenome-genome-assembly--contig:-NODE-2558-length-25046-cov-5.977772_pt1 | contig 25046 bp, 26 predicted proteins | sample MGYA00237883_ERZ534232 | MGnify/ENA metagenome assembly ERZ534232
TTTTTTTTTTCAAGCAGAAGACGGCATACGAGATGCTACCGTGACTGGAGTTCAGACGTGTGCTCTTCCGATCTGGCTCAAAACGGACGATCTGCCGGCAAAGCTCCGAGCCGATGGACCCGCCCGCACCCGTGACCAGCACCCGCCGGCCCGTCATATACCCCCGCACCTCATCGGTCCGGATTTCGGACGCCGGCCTCCCCAACAAATCCTCGTAGCGCACCTCCCGCAGCGTGCGGACGTCCACCTTCCCTTCGATGAGATCCCCCAGCCCCGGCAGGGTCCTAAAAGCCGCCCCTGACCGCTCGCACAATTCCACGATCTTACGCATCCGGTGTCCGGATGCCGATGGAATGGCGATGAGGAGTTCTTCCACTTTCAGCTTCCTGACGAACTCGGGCAGGTCTTCCAACCTTCCCAGCACCGGAACGCCGTGGATCTGCTTTCCCTTTTTTCCCGGGTCATCATCCACAAACCCGATCACCTTGTTGTCAAGCCGCGGGTTGTCCCGCAGCTCCCGGTACGTCTTTTCCCCGGCATCCCCCGCCCCGATGATCAACGTTCGCCGCGCTTTCCGGTTTCCTGCCCGGATGGCGATCCGCCCATCCTCCAGCCGTGAAATCCGGCCATAAGCCATGCGGATCAGCAACCGGAACCCGCCCACAAAAAACAGCGTCATAAAAAAATCCAGCACAAACACCGACCGCGGAAACCCCTGGAACCGAAACAGGAAACCGATCACGCCGGTAATCAAAAGGCTGGAAAAAAATGCCGCGTAAAACAGCCGGACCATGTCGCCCAAACTCACGTACCGCCACATGCCGCGATACAGCCCCATGAAAACGAACACCACCGCCTTCCCCCCAACCACATAGGGCAGCAGCAACAAAATGGTCTTGAAATGGGTGTTCGTGAAGTCGAAATCGAACCGCAGGCAGAAGGCGCCGATCAGCGACAATGCAAAAAGCACCATGTCGCTGAGCAGTATGACATAAAAGTTGATGTTTTTAAGCTGGTTGATCATATTTCGGATCCTTTTCTACCAAAAACACAACCTTAAAATACCTCTTCTCTCCCTCTCCCATCTGAAAGAAGGCTACAATTCATTTCGCCCACTCTTCCATCCGAGAGAGAAGCCAAAATCCATTTCTCTCCCATGCGGGAGAAAGGCCACAACCCACTTCTCCCTCTCCCCTGGCGGGAGAGGGTCGGGGTGAGGGGGAAAAAATATCAATGGGAGTACCGAACGTGGAAGAGAAAAACGGCCTTTAACCGCTTTGCAGCATTGACCATCCCAGGATGATCGGAGGGAAGTTCACCAAAAATCTTGTAATAAAGACCTTCAAACAGACTGCCCCAGAGTTCTATCATCTCGTTGTAGATGACCTTCCAGTTCCTCGTGACATACTGCCACATATTTTCAGATTCGTCTGTGGCCTTAAACAGGTGAATCCGGGTTCCCGAACCAAAACTCACCAGTTTCATCAGAAAATAAGACCGGGGCATGTGATAGGCGGATGTAACCAGCAAAACCCTTTGAAAACCCTGTTTTTGGATCAACCACCGGCACAACAATGCGTTTTCGAACGTGGTCCGCGCCTTGGGTTCCGGCACGACCGCGCCTTTTTCCAACGGACCATATTTTTGATTGTATGCATTCAGTTTGGAAGGCGCCGCCGGGGAAACGATCAGCTTTTCCGCGCCGGTTGCATGAAAAAGCAAAAAACCTTTTTCAATGCGTTTTGTCGAACCCGCAAAGACAACCACCGCATCGGCTTTTTCCGTACTGTCTTCAAGTGTCAGCACATAGAAAAAGCCGACAAGCTCCACGACAAACAACCCAACCAGAATCAGAATTGCAAATTGAAAAATATATTTGAGGAAAAAAGGCCTCATTTTTATTGTTAACTTTAAATCTGAAGACTACCCCTTTTTTCAATTTTCAAATCGCCGAAATTAATAACCAGCTGTTCTATCAACGGGTGTGCTTAATAAACCTCGGGTGGTCAGCGAAATAAAATTATCCTTAAATATGTTCAAAGCATGTTCCATAAACCTATCTGATGTGCCTGCCACATGTGGAGTAATCAAGACATTCTGGAGATTCCAAAGCTCTGAATTAGGTCGCAGTGGTTCATGCGAAAAAACGTCAAGTGCCGCGGCACTCAAATAGCCAGAGCTTAATGCTTCAACAAGAGATTCTTCCTCAATCACACCTCCACGTGAAACGTCCACAAGTATGGCGCCCCGCTTAATTGTCGTGAATAGCGGCCTGCCAATTAAACCCCTCGTCTCCTGCGTGAGTGGTAGAGCGACAACTAGGAAATCAGCGTCTTTAACAGCGAACTGAATATCCGCGGGGGTAAAAACCTCGCTGACCCCACAGGCAGGTACCCCTCGTTTGGAGACACCGTAAACACGTACACCCAATGCCACGCACCGCTTTGCAATTTCGCAACCAACATGCCCGAGTCCTATTATAGCTGCCTTCTTTCCGGCCAATTCTGTAAGCCAGGTTCTATGCCACATCTTCTGTTTTTGTTGTTGGCCAAACCTATTAAATTGCTTATAGAAATACAATATTGCGGCCAGTGCATACTCCGCAGTTGCAGTTGCATTGACTCCCGCTGATTTGCTGAGCCAGTAAATCCCTTGGTGCAAACCCCATTCGAATATTCGTTCAGAACCTGAAGATAATAAATGAAGCCAGCGGAGCCGTGAACACATCTTCACAGCCTTAGGTAACCACGGAACTTGGGGCGCAATAAGGACATCGACATTCGTAGTATCTTCCATTTGTTGTAGTTCACTTATTAGCCGCAAACGGGCATTAGGGAGTAATTCCTTGACAGTGCCGTTAATCAACTCCCTATGCATACGAATCGCTTTTTCCGTCAATATGAAAACAAGGTCATAAAACAAATGCATCACCTAGAAAACTGATTTTCATCTGCACCCTGCTACTTTCCAAACCCGCTGGTTGAACTTCTTACGATTTTTTTCTAACTCCTTTACAGGTAATTCACGAAGCCGTTTTTCCTCTTCTCGAAGTTTGCGAAGCTCATCCGAAAAATTGTCATCAACTCCTTCGTGGAATGTACGAGACAGGATAGCCATTGAAGATCCGATACGAATGTGCTCGCTCAAAACAAGCTCCGCCGGGACCGCACCCTTGCCAAGCTTTCCGATTCCTCCAAACCCAAAACATAAACTAGCAGATAGAACCTGTTCGGCGATTACATCGATTAAACCGCCTGCCACACATTCAAACATAAAGTTTAGACCGAGACCAATGTGAAGATCATTCAAGCCAACATGAATTTCATGTATATATTTAGATAGTTTCAGAATCTCAGGAAGTCGGACCATCGCTTGAGGAGTTTCCAGCAAAAGACTTATTTTTGCTTTACCGTCAACATAACGTATAAAAGTTTCGACTTCCTTCGGATGGGTAAACATGGGCAACATCAAGAGGTCAGCGCCTTTGTTGATCGCTTCTTCCACTTCGTGCTTTGATCTATCATATATTGGGTTGATTCGCACTAAGATTTCGCTATCAGGAAGTGCGTTACGGAGCATTGAGATGTCTTTAGAGCAGTGCATTGAAATAACAGTATTTCTGCCTTTTTGTCTATGCACTTTTCCTCTTTTCTCGAGATCAATAAAAAGTCGATTAACACCCGCCTGAATAGCCCTTAAAGCTATATCTTTACGATTTGTGATGAGCATCAGGTTAAGCATATAAACACTATCCACCTATTTTAAGTGCTATTAACGTAATTGCGCCAATTGTCTTTGGCATTTCCATAAACACCTAATCCCTGAAATACCACTCTTATTGTTTTGAAAAGAATCTGGAGGTCAAGCTGCAGATTATTATTCCTAGCATACCAGGTATCTGCCTCAAGTTTTTTCAGCCAATCCACAGATTGTCTTCCATTGATCTGCGCCCAACCCGTAATTCCCGGGCGAACCGAAAACCGCTCCTCGAATTGAACCGGTACTGCCAAGAGCTGTTCAGGCATTAGCGGCCTCGGTCCGATCAAGCTCATAGTGCCATTTAAGACATTAAATATTTGTGGAAGCTCATCCAAGCTCGTTGTTCGCAGAATCCTTCCAACCGGCGTTAAACGGATATCATTACCTGTCGTCAATATGGGCTCTTTAAATTGATCGATGTCCTCAGCCTTTCGATGCACCATAGTGCGGAATTTGAAAAGCTTGAAAGGCACTCTATGCTGACCAATCCGCTTCTGCGTAAATAATACAGGTCCATCCCTTTTCACACTGATGAGCAAGCTTATAATCCCCATGACCGGAAAAGTTATCGGTAGTGTAAATAATACAATTACTAAATCCAGCAAACGTTGCATAAAATTCAAAAACCGCCCTTGCTGTCCTTCAGCAAATGTTCAATAATAATCCTGTTTACCTTTTTTACATCATATTTCAATTCGGCAATTTTACGGCTTTCTTTACCCATTTCTTTAATCTTCTCCGCATTATGTATAAACCATCTCATTGCGCCTTCAATATCGTCAATGCTCCCAATCTTTACCAAGATTCCATTTTTCCCATGCTTGACGGTTTCTCGGCATCCAGGTGCATCCGTTGTTATTACGGGCCGCCCCATGGCCATGGCTTCAAGTAGGGTTCGAGGTGTGCCTTCTCTATAAGATGATGGTAAAACAAGAACCGAGCATTTAGTCAAATAAGGCCTTACATCCTTGACTCCGGGGAGAAATTTTACGAATCCTTTTCTTTTCCATGCTTGGATCTTACCATAAGGGATCGCTCTTGGTAAATTGGGGTCATGGGGACCTAAGACCTTAAAACTAACTAAAGGATAATCCGTTTTAATTCGTGATGCTGCAGCAACGAATTCAGCAATACCCTTGTCTTCTACTAGTCTTGCAATAAGAAGAAATCGAGGCTTACCATTGGGCAAAGGGGTATATCGAAAGTGTTCCAGATTTACACCCGATCCATTTACTAAAACAGGTATCTGTTTTCTCCCCACGATTCGCTTCTTTCGGAAGAGCTTCAGATCATCAGGATTTTGGAAAAAGATAACGTCATTGAGACGCAAAGCGACATGGTACATTAGCTCAGCAAGCAATCGCCCGCTCTTCTGTTTCAAAGATCCGCCTGAAAACAGATAACCCAGTCCTGTTATCATGGAAGCGATTCTTTGGACACCCGCAATTTTGGCCGCAATAGAACCATAGATTACTGGTTTCAACGTATATGAAAAAAGAATATCTGGTCTAAGTACTTTGATTTTTCTAATAAGCTCACCAAAGCATCGAAGATCATCCCAAGGGTTCATGCTTAACCGCCTGAGATTGATCAATTCATAAGGAATATCAAGCGAAGAAATCTCCGTAAAAAAATCGTATTTAGGGATAAGAGCACCCACTTGGTGACCCTGAGATATAATTTCATTAATAAGATCACCACGATTGGCAAGAAGCGAACGGGCATTTCCCGCGATAAAAAGGATCTTAAGTTTTGTTGCGCGCTTATTTCCCATTTCTTATAGAGAATTAAATATTTTAGGTGGGAAGTACGAGAAATGGTGGTTAGCGAAGAAAAACGAGTTGCCATTTTCGGATATACCGTCAACGAAACGACCCTTTTTGTAATGATATGCTCTATAGCCAATTTCACTCAAAAACCGTCCTTCAGCTTCATCCCTTGGCAGCTCAACCAGTAGCACAGGTTTAAAGGTTTCAAGCGTTTTCCTTGCACCCCTCAATACTGCTAATTCAGCACCTTGCACATCAACCTTGACGAAATCTGGGGCAAGATTAAGATTGTCAATTGTGGTCCCTGGAACATGCATTTCAATAAGGCTCAGCCGATCTTTTCTAAAGCCATATATTTTATCCTCATCAAGCCATCCAGCAGCCTCATCACTTATTAGTGACGCAAGGCCATCGAATATATAGTTCCGGTATTTTGGTATATAAAGCGTGTGCTCTCCAATAACATCCGATATAGCAAAATTCATGACGATCACCCTTTTGTCGTACTTGTACTTATTCTTGATCTTTTCTGCAAGCAAGGTGTTTGCTTCAATGGAATAAATTTGGTAACTTTTATATAGCCTTACAGAGTCAATCGTTTGGCCGCGGTTGGCCCCGATATCAACAAACACAAAATCCTTTTGTGCTTTTGGCTCGTTAAACATAGCCAACACACGAAAATCCTTTTCGTGAGGTTTCATCGCTAGCTTGCGCCCAAAACGCTGAAAGGAAAATTTTGCATCTGTCAATGCAGGTGAAAAAGTTTTGACAGTTCTGAAAGCCTTTTTAAAAGTCTTCCATGCTTCACTTTTTTTATTCAATTCCATATAGATAACCGCCCGTACTGCCAATATAGTTTTATTTGGCCATATAGGACTTTTCATTGTCAATCCATGACTGAAAAACCAATATTGGCCAAAGATGGTAATGGCTACTAGAAGAACCAGAAATGTGGCCCTGCCAAGCTCTACGTATAGGGCGTGGATTGAAAATACCCTGTCTTTTAAGTCTGCCTTCATCGAGATGAGCCTCTGCCCAATCCCTCAATTCATTTCTTAGCCAATGCTCAACTGGAACTGCAAAACCCGTCTTAGGCCTCTCAAAGCAGCTTTCAGGAACATATCTCCTCAGGATATTTCTGATAACCCTTTTACCTTTCCCGGCGCCCACCTTCCAGCTGACCGGGATTTGCCACGCAAATTTAAATAGCTCATGATCTAATAATGGGGCTCTTGCTTCCAAGCTTGCTGCCATACTCGCGCGGTCAAGTTTCACTAAAATATCATCCGGAAGGTAGGAACGTGCATCTGCAATCATAAAACGGCAGGTAATATCATCAATTTGGTTTAAACGCCCATTGTTTTTAAGCGATTCAAAAGGTAAGTATGCCAACGGGTTGTCTACATTTGTGCATAGATTTAGAAGGTCTCCCGGGTTATTCCAATAACTCAAGAAATTCTTATACATTATTTCTGCTGTTGGAGCAGATAGAACTGTTAACAGTTTTTGAATGCGGGCTTCGGATTTTAGTGTCTGCCATGAAGGGCCAGCAATTTTCTTTCCATATGTAAATAAGCCATTCCAAAAGCTCTCTGGCACCCTCGTTAAGGCGGTTGCCAAAGTTTGTCGGAATGTTTGTGGCATTCGCGATAACGAACACCAAAGCGCAGGTGCCATAAAATGGCGGTAATAACCTCCAAACAATTCATCACCACCATCACCAGACAAAGCAACGGTGACATGTTGTTTGGTTAATTGACTCAGCAAGCAAGTAGCTATCTGCGATGCATCTGCAAATGGCTCATCATAAATAAATGCTAATTTCGGTATGATGTCAATGGCCTCTCGTGGCGTAATCGTAAACTCGGTGTGATCAGTCCCCAGATGGTTTGCGACCTCCCGGGCAGGTCTGGATTCATCATAACGTGACTCTTTGAAGGTTATCGTAAACGTTTTTACCGGGAACCCAGTTTGTGACTGCATCATAGAAACGACGAGAGATGAATCAATACCACCCGAGAGAAAGGCCCCCAAAGGGACATCTGCTTCCATCCGCGATCCGACTGAAGCTTTGAGTCTCTTTTCTAGTTCATCAATTCCTTCAATTAAACTACCCCTAAAAGGGTTTTCGATGCCATACTTTGCAACTTCAAATAAATCCCAATAAGGTATCGTTTTATCAAGTCGGTTTTCATTATTATTTACTTTTAAGATATGGGCAGGTGATAGCTTATTTATTCCTTTGTAGATAGACCATGGAGTTGGGATATATTGATATCGAATAAAAAGGCTAATTGCCTCAGTATCTAGATCAAAAACCGACGCCGGACAATCCAGCTCCACCCCTGCAACTCGAAGAGACTTTAATTCACTTGCAAAGGCAAAACAATTTCCTAGCCACCCGTAATAGAGAGGCTTTTCACCAAGTCTATCCCGTGCTAACGTCAACACTTTTTCCTTTCGGTCCCACAAGGCAAAGGCAAACATTCCATTAAAACGCTCAATTGCTTTATCAAGACCCCATGTGGCAATCGCTTCCAGCATAGTCTCTGTGTCACTAGTCCCTCTCCATTTATATGATCCAATTGAATTCAATTCGTTGCGAATATCATTATGATTATAAATTTCTCCATTATAAACAATGGCATAACGCTCATCGTGCGAAATCATTGGCTGTCTGCCTGCTTTAGTTAAGTCTATAATAGAAAGCCTACAATGGGATAAACATAGATTTGACTCTTCCTCGTACCAAATGTCCATGTCATCTGGGCCACGATGCTTTATTAAACTAGCCATTTTTGAACACGCTGCCAGTATTTGTTCCTTCGATTTCGAACCAGCTTTATTCCATATACCTGATATTCCACACATTTGGTATTTTCCTTACAATGATAGCTTTGAGACCTTTGCAGAACCCCTGATTTTTCCACTCTGTTTCACTATACACTTTATCAAATCAAATATATTGCTCACTAAATACTATATTATATCTTTAGTATGTTGACATTTAGCAGTTTTTTGTGTATCCGCTCCTAAAAATCCAACGGGAGGAAGACCATGGGATTTAAAAGACTGCACGAGTCCTTCACCTTTACCGATCTGGCCATGAAAGAGACCCTGGAGCACAACCGAAGCCTCAACATCATGAATAAACTGGAAAAAGTCATCAACTGGAGCCGCATCGAATCCATTTTGCTGAGCCATTACACCGTGGGTGCCAGAAGGGAAGGTGCCGATGCCTACCCGCCGTTGCTGCTGTATAAATGCATGCTGTTCCAAAAATGGTTCCGGATTCCTTTCGATCCGGAACTGGGAAACCAGATTAACGATCGGTTCTCTTTCAGATGATTCCTGGGCCTTGCCCTGGATCAGCCTCCTCCGGCTCATTCCACCTTCTCCCGTTTCAGAAGCCGACTTTCCAAAAACGCCATGGATCAAAACAACTCCGAAATTTTAGGACAGTTCGAATAACAGGGGCTCACCATCAACGAATGGATCGCCATCGATGCCGGGTTGGTGAAATCCGCCAATCGTCCTATCAGCAACGAGAAAGTCATACGAAACAGCCTATAGAAAAGGTATATGCCGATAAAGCATACTTCGGAGAACCCAACCGAAGTTTCCTTGCAGGAAATAAAATCCAAGACGGTATCATGCGAAAAGATACGACAACGGCCAAGTTTACCCGGTTAAATATGCTCAAAGAGAATCTGCTTGAGGTAAAACCTCAAGCAATTTAACCGGGTGAACCCCCTATGAAGAAGAAAGAAATAAAAAGATCTCGAAGATCGGATACATCGTGGAGCAGTATTTTAGATTGAGTCATCTTTCCAATCAAGCCAACAGAGCCCGGTTCCCCCAAATGCCCAAAAACAACTTCGATTGCTGCTGCCGCCAGGCGGCGTTCAACATAAAAAAGGGTTGAGGATTCTAAAACTGGAGTTCATATAAAAGAGGATAGGTGCGTCCAAAAAGTAAAACAGAACAAATCAACATAGAAAATGATGAAAATCGAGGCAAAATAGAAACGACACCTGTCTTATTTTGAACGGAAAATCGGTTACCTTCCACAAATCGGCGCTCAAAATTTTCGGAAAAATTAAAATACGGAATCTGAATAGTTTCTCAAACCTCTCAGAGTTGCCACTCATTACAGGACGAAGCCACACGCCACTACCTCGGCTGCTAATGCTCAGCAGTGTCCCGGCCTCTGCGGCCCGCGGCTAAATGTCCCACAAATGTGAACCGAAAAAACTGAGAAGCTTGCATCCGCCGATGACCGGTAGGAAAAAGGACCAGAATGGAAAGCGTGCTATGGGCAAAAACCAAACGCAGCCGCATTCGGTTATAAACCCACGTGACCCAGCTCACGACTCTCATTGCGGCCTGTCACGCGCTGCAAGGGGTGGATTGAGCTTTTACATGCCCTAAAAATTCGGTAATGTTGCATATCAGCTTACAGCCTCGCGAAGCAAAGTCAAAAAACAAGGAGCCTGCGCTTTCAAGGTATACCGCTTTTCCACCCGCGCACGGCCAGCCCGGCCCATCGCTTGTCGACACGTGGCTTCTGCCATCAACAAACAGCTTAATGAGTTTTTCCACTCGTCCAGTGTAGCCGCCAGCAGCCCGTTTTCCTCCGGCACAACGATGTCGCTATTTACGCCTACGGGAGATGCCACCACCGGCACGCCGCACGCCATGTACTGAATCAACTTGTAACCACATTTGCCCCGTTCCCAAGGGGTGTCCTCAATCGGCATGATGCCGATAGCGAACTGCTGAATGGAAGCCACCTCCGTTTCCGCGGACCAGCGAGATGTTTCTACCGGCGTACCAGCAAAATCTTCGGACCGCGCGCCGACTGCAACGAAGCGCACCTGTGTTTCTTTCTTCAGGATCTCGAAAACCGGCAACAACGGCTGCAAGTAGCGACTGGTCTTGGGCGTGCCGATCCAACCGACCACTGGTGTTTCGTTGGCATCATGCGAACGTGGCTGGTAGCGCTCGGTATCCACCGTTGTCGGAATCACTTCCACGCGCGACGCACCGGCTCGCCGTGCTCTATCGGCCAGGTACTTGTTACCCGCCACCACGACTGCGGCGTGCCGCATGACTGCATCAATCTTATGGCCCAACAACCCGCGCACCATAGCACGGGGGTGGCGATCATAGCGATGGAACAGGGCATCATCATAGTCGACCACGTAGGGCACCTCAATTTTTCTCAAAAATCGTTCCGCCAAGGCAGGAAAAAAAGGAAAGAGCTCTTTCTCCACGATCACTAAGTCGAACTGGCGCGCGCGCAAAAACGCCCATACCCGGTGAGTGTAGCCAGCAAGCACCTCATGCCAACGGGATCCACCTTGGTAAAGCGCGCGCAGATAACTATCAGTAAACAGCGGCGAGACCGTCACCTCCACGCCCTTCGAACGGAAATACGGCAAGTATTGGAAATATCGCACACGGGAGCTAGCACCTAACGAGCCATATCGGCACAACAGAAGCACTTTCATGGGTTAAAACGCCCCTCGCCACGCACGATTCGGCCCATGCCGCGCCACAGCATCCCGTAAGCCGACCAGGTATTTCGCACACCCGATTCATCGCCACGGACGAGGCACCATGCCGTTCGCGTAAGCGGTTCGACCAAGACAGTCAGACCTAACAAAACCCACGTTTGCCATCGTGGAAAATGCTTGAACACGTACAACAACCGACTGCGCAGCGAATAGAACAGGCGAAGGGCCTTCACTTGGCGGGAAGTGCCTCCACCTGCGTGGAAAGCCCGTGCCTTGGTGAGATACCATCTTTCCCAGCCCGCTTCCTTCGCTCTGCGGGAAAGATCGACATCCTCTAGATAAACAAAATATCGTTCGTCAAAACCACCTAAAGACTCAAAAACAGTCCGCCGAATCAGGTAAAACGCGCCGATCACATGGTCTACGCTACGACTGACTTCGTGATCCCAGTCACGCATGTGGACACCTGCGCCCCGAAGCCCAGGCAACTTGTTCAATCCCAACGCAGTAGCGGTCAGTCGCCCGAATGTCGGAAAGCGTGCACAGGTGCGGCTCACCTTGCGTTGTTCATCCAGCAATTGAATGCCACAGATACCGACATTGACATTTTCAGGCCGCTCCATGAAAGTCAGCGGGACCGAAAGAGAGTTCGGTTCGACGCGGATGTCGGGATTGACAAACATGAGATAGGGTGCCTCACATCGCGTCGCGCCAAGGTTACACGCCGCAGCAAAGCCTAAGTTCCTCCCCGCACGAACAATTTCAACGCCAGGCAGCCCGGCGATGCCATCGGCCGATCCGTCCGTCGAGCCGTTGTCAACGACAACCACCTGGCCAATACAGTCATCGGCTTGCTTCAGAACGGAAGTCACACAGTCCCGTAACTGGGTACCAGCATTCCAGTTTACGATGACAATGTCGCAAATGCTCAAACAGCACTTTGAGACCTTTGCAGAACCCCTGATTTTTCCACTCTGTTTCACTATACACTTTATCAAATCAAATATATTGCTCACTAAATACTATATTATATCTTTAGTATGTTGACATTTAGCAGTTTTTTGTGTATCCGCTCCTAAAAATCCAACGGGAGGAAGACCATGGGATTTAAAAGACTGCACGAGTCCTTCACCTTTACCGATCTGGCCATGAAAGAGACCCTGGAGCACAACCGAAGCCTCAACATCATGAATAAACTGGAAAAAGTCATCAACTGGAGCCGCATCGAATCCATTTTGCTGAGCCATTACACCGTGGGTGCCAGAAGGGAAGGTGCCGATGCCTACCCGCCGTTGCTGCTGTATAAATGCATGCTGTTCCAAAAATGGTTCCGGATTCCTTTCGATCCGGAACTGGGAAACCAGATTAACGATCGGTTCTCTTTCAGATGATTCCTGGGCCTTGCCCTGGATCAGCCTCCTCCGGCTCATTCCACCTTCTCCCGTTTCAGAAGCCGACTTTCCAAAAACGCCATGGATCAAAACAACTCCGAAATTTTAGGACAGTTCGAATAACAGGGGCTCACCATCAACGAATGGATCGCCATCGATGCCGGGTTGGTGAAATCCGCCAATCGTCCTATCAGCAACGAGAAAATTAAAGAACTCAATAGAAAAAGGCCAAACACCGAGGGCAAACTAGATAAAAACGGAAAACCCAATAAATATTCCCGGGATCTGGAATCCGCCTGGAATGCCAAAGATGAAAACAATCCCCATTACGGTTTAAAGGAACATGCTTCGGTGGATACAAAAAACGGCTTCACCCTGGCCACTATCCTCAGCCCTGCATCGGAACATGATACCAATTACCTCCCATACTGCACCTTTTTTCCCGTCATACGAAACAGCCTATAGAAAAGGTATATGCCGATAAAGCATAACTTTCATGTATTTACATCTATTTCATGGGAATAATTTTTCAAATATATGACAAAAAAAGCCAAAAATATATTAAATATATATTTAGGCATTATCGCTTCATTGGAAGTTTCCATCAAACTAACAGCATAAAAAGAATAAATTGAAATGGCTACAAACTTGCAGACTTTTTTAATTTTGTAGTTTTTTACCTTATAGAAAATAAATGGTAACGGCAAGCAAAGAAAGGAAATATTAACTATGTTTCCAAAGAACACACCATATGATATAATTTGTTCTAAAAAAGTGTTGTGTACGGCTGCATTTAAAGAGTGTGTATCAAAAGCGAGGTAACGTCCTCCGCCATATCCAAGAAAAGGCGAGTTATTTATTAAATTAATTGCATTTTCAAAATAATTGATTCTTGAAATTAAACCTGTATAAATATTTGCTCTATTGTCTAATATATCAATACCTAGTAGCCTAACTTCCTGTGAAAATAGAAAAACAGAATATAAAGTAATAATACAAAATAATATAAAGAAAATGAATAGTCTAAATGATAATTGAGAAAACAAAATAATAATACATACAATAATTAAACAAATAATAACTCCTCTTGAAAAAGTTAATATAACTCCTATTGACGCAATGAAACCTAAAAGGAAATACAGGTTTTTATATGTTTTATAATTATATGTTATTCCAAAAAAGAATGGAATTGTAACTAAAAGAACTGCTGCAAAATCATTTGATCTACCAATAAAAGGGTGGTTCAGCCTTGCAAAAATGGAAGCATATTCATGTGGATTAAATGAATATAGATCTACTATTGTTTCTTTTGATATATCTAATATAAAAGGCAATCTTATCCAAAAACTAAATGAAAAAATCAAGCTTATGATAACAAATAACCCCAATAAATTAACAATAAATTTAGAATCTTCTTTCTTCAATAAATTAATAGACATATAATACGCTAATAAAGATGTAATATGATAATAAACTGCTTTGATTGTAGATAAAACATTCTCCGTCCATATTAATGATATTATGCATATAATCAGTGGAATACATAATAGTATAAAAACCATTTTTGAGGTCTGGTTAAAAACTCGAAAATCAAAGGTAATTAAAAACATGAAAAATAATAGCCATATCCAAATATCTAAGATGCTTATTGTATTAAAAGGTCCATAACTAAACCAAAACCGGAATGGAATTGCCATGATTATTATAAAAACAATACTAAAAAAACGATTTTTAGACATTTTTACCCCTACAACGCAACATAGTGCTCTTTGACAACTTCACTGATTCGTCGTTTTCTGTGTGACAGGTAGGCGCGATGGTTTCGAGCCTGTATCCAGGCGATTTGACCGAGTAGCGATTCAAACGTTTTTTGTTTCATTGGCAAGATCATTTCGATCAGTGTTCTAAGCTGCGACAGCGTAATGGACGGTGCTTTTTTTCCCCAGCCTGATTTTCAGGTGCCAGAGGAAGAAATGGGCCAACATGCACGTGAGCATGTGGTGGTGCCATCCTGGAAATTTTCGTACTTCGTAGTGGTCCATACCCAGTTCGGTTTTGGTTTCCTCAAAACACTGTTCGATCGCCCAGCGCAGACCGCTGAGCCATACCAGTGTTTTCAGTCGGGTGGACCAAGCGGCGTTGCTGATGAAGTAGCTGTATTCCGGTTTATTTCCCAAGGTTCGACGGATCACCAGCCAGACCGCTTTTTGAGGCAGACCGGAAGCGGAAAGAAGGATCCGGCGACGGGTAAACTCATAAACAATCGGCCCCTTGGTGCCTTCGGACACCTGCCGGCGGTACCAAAAATAGTCGTTGATGTTTCGACCGAGCGCTTCTACCGTCATCGGCTTGCCGGTCGGGTCGGCCAACACCGTTTTTTTTCGGGTTTTTCCGCCCCAACGGTACTCTTTGGTAAAGAGCATCGGTCGCTTCAGCCAGCATTGGGTGTCTTTCGGGATCGATACAAAGTACGTTTTATCCGGCAGTCGCTCAACGGCTGAGATAAACTCCGGACTGGCGCCGTAAATCGAGTCAGCCAATACATATGTAAACGGCAACACACTTTCTTTGCTGATGGCTTCCAGCATTTCAACCGCCAGCTGCGGCTTGGTCCGGAAAACCGTTTCGGAGGGCAACTTGCACTTTCTGCGACGTTCCCGGTACGCTTTTGTAAACCACTGCTCGGGGATAAACAGCCGTTTGTCGACCAGGGCGTACCCGTTTTCAGATACATAGCCGGCAAAAACACCGACCTGGCAATTGTCGACTTTTCCGACAGGACCACAATATTGCCGGGCAACGCCGATTGAATCTTGGCCTTTTTTGACAAAGCCCGTTTCATCGAAGATCAGCGCGCCATCCGGGCTGCCCAGATCGTCGTTGACAAAGCGACGATACTTGGTGATCATATTTTCCTCATCCCATGGCGCATCACTGACAAACCGTTGCATTGACCGGACATTGCTGTCTTCGATGGCAAGGGCAATGGGTTCAATGGATTTTCGCTCCAGTGGGCTGAATTGCCCCGCCATGTAGTTGAAAAAATGCTCCCGGGATTCGCTGCGTTGAAAACAATCGGCAAATTGTTCATGAAACCCGCGGAGTTCATTCAAAAAACCTTTAATATCGCCTTTGCCAAGGTCAAATTTCGGAACCGCAAAAAGATACTCGTTGCACCGGGTCATTGGGAGCATGGCCTGCCTCCTTTTTATGGGTTTTCCCTAATATGGCAGACCTTATTTTAAATTTCAAGGAAAAATATTTATAAGTTACGTTGTAGGGTTACAATATTTTACACTTTCCTGCTTGCTAAAAAAAGAAAAAATGTGTCCATAGCCATTCTTGCTGTCCATGCCCATGCTGCCCCAAAAATACCCAAAATATTTATAAGATAAAACAATATAATTATAAATATTGGAATCTCTAGAAGATGAATTTTAGCTGTTAAATCAGACCGCCCTTTTGCATGAAGTAAAGCAAAATACATTGATCCAATACTATTAAATAAAACGCCTATACACAAAGTTTGACCTATTTGAATTGATTCGTCCGGTAGATTTTTTCCTATCCAATAGGGCAATATTTTTGGCAAGGTAAACACCAATCCAATGGTAACTAATGACATTACTAAAAAGACAATTAAAACCCATTGAAAAAAAAATGATTTCCACCCGGTTGGTTCCTCGATTAGTAGCCTTGTTAACCTCGGGAAAGCAACCGTCGTGACAGCGCCAACTAAAATTAAACTTTGTACCACAATTTGATAAGGAAGCATATAAGCTGCAACTGCGGTTGCTGAAATAAAAATTGCTATAAAAAATCGATCCAGTTGTAACAGTATCGGGCTTATAATATTGCTTATGGTAAACCATGCTCCAAAAGAAAAAAGCCGTTTCAAAATATCTTTTTGTAGATAAAGGCTTTGGTTTTCTACTTTGTCATTGATATTTTTTCGTACACATATAATGGCTAGGGTTTTCAAGATAAACAACGCCATTAAACGAGAAATCAATAAACTTAGTAAAAGCCAAGATAAATTTGAAGTAAACTGTGCAATGAAAAATGGTCCCAAGAAATTTATCGAACCTAATCCCACTCTTAACGCATTTATTCCAAAAAAATTTTCAAAAGCCTCGTTCACTCCTTTGTACGTAGCGGATATAGCTTGTAATGGGATAGCTGCTGCGAGGATAAACAATGAAATAGTAATTTCATTTTCCAATTCAGCTGAATATTGTATTAGATTTTGGACTCCAAGAAAAGAGGCAATTGATATTAATGCAAAACCAATGAATCCTGTTTTAACTGTCAGATTTATTGCTGATTTTATTACATCTGGAATATAAAATTGCTCCTCTTTTCCTATCATGCCTGCAACAATCTGAGTCGTCGCTCTACCAATACCTAAATCGAATACACCAGCATAACCGATCATCCCCCATGCTAATGATAATAAACCAAATCTTTCTAATCCTATTATTTCAATAAGGGGCGGTATTGTTGCAACAGCCATTAAAAGTGGAATTGAAAGGCCCAAAATGTTCCATAAAATATTTTTAATTTTCATTAGAAAAAGTAAACTGTGGTAAGTGACAGGTGCCGTGAAGGATGAAAAGTACCGTCTATATTTTTAATTTCTTTAATTTCTTGGAATTGTTTTGTCTTATGGTTTCCGAGGGTGTTGGTAGCCAATTTTGTTTCAGCCAGCTAAGAGTTGCAGAGATGTCCAGATTCTCGGCGAAGTCGATGAGAGCGGGGATCTTTTTCACATCATTTGTCCGTTATCCGTTATCCGTTATCCGTTGTCCGTTATCCGTTATCAGTTATCGGTTATCGGTTATCAGTTATTGGTTGTCAGTTATCAGCCCCGCCGCTGGCCTGAAAAGCGGCCAGTTTGATCTAAAAACAGACTCCAGCGTTGCGGAGTCAGATACGAGAAGATTGAGATCAGGGGTTGAGTCGATGATTAAGAGCAGTGAAAAGTGAATGCAAGCTTCGCTGGATTCAAGATTCCCGGTTCAAAACTCAAAGAGGCTGCCTGGCGGCATATCCATTATTCAAAATTTTGCCGGGAAAGTTTCGCTTGCCGCAGGATTGACATAAATGTTCCTTGCGGAATTTCATGTTTAGCAGCCGGAACTATAACGGTCAATTGACCCTTTCGGAATTTTATATGGCTGCCGGTTTGATCAATTTCAATAAATCCATGCTGTGTAAGAACTTTAATGATATGCCTTGAAGAATAAAGCTTAGGCATGAACTTGTGCCTCTCCTATCAAAGCATCACCTACATCATGGAACGTTATATTTTGGGGTTCATCTTTCAGGTAAAGTTCAACCGCATCTTTGAGGTTTTCTACAGCCTCGTCGATTGTTTTGCCAAAACTTGATACATCTGCATTTAAGCACTGCGCTACGTAGTATTTACCTTCCCGATAAACAACATATTTAAGGCTTCGCATGTCATAATTCCTTTCATGCATAGAAATGAAAAACTTTGTCTGACTTACAGGCGCATTCTATTTCACATGCTCTAAAATGTCAATTTTCCATTACGGCTTGTGCGAAAAGGCTCCGCCTGCACCAAAACTTGCAGACCGGCCGCATGAACCCGGTCATCCAGGGGGAACTGCTCTGATCCCGGATATACCACATACAAGTCAAGGGCCGGCTACGCCGGGATTCAAGATTCCTAAGGGGGTTATTCGTTGTCAGTTGTGGGGTGTCGGTTATCATACGAGTTATCCGTTATCAGTTGTCCGTTAGTGGGGTGGGGAGCCATTGTTGTTTCAGCCAGGAGACGGTTGCCGTAAACAGTGACAAGTGACGAGTGACGAGTAGGGGAAACCTTTTATTTTGTTCGTTTTTTTGACTTTTTAAGAACAGGAAACCACTCTTGTTTCAGCCAGCTAAGAGTGGCAGAGAGGTCCAGGTTTTCGGCGAAATCGATGAGATCGGGGATCTTTTTTACGTCATCCAGGCCGATGTTGAGGTTTTGGGGAAAGACCGGGGAAAAACGGTGGTAACGGGAGTCGAGGAACCGGCGGCACTGGTAGTCGGCGATGCCGGCGGTGCCGTCGAGCATGAGGTTGATCAGCGGCCTGGCCCATTGGGCGTATCCCCAGTCATGGGTTTTTCCCTTGATGTACTGGAGGCGGACGCCGGTGCCCAGGGAGAAAAGGCGGATGTCGGAAAGGGGCGGAGTGGGCGAATAGCGGGCGTCCTGGGTTTGGGCCAGGGCGCACATGGACGGGTTGTTGGCATAGACGCCTCCGTCGATGAAGCCGTCCACGGACGGGAAATAGGTGGGGGCGGCGCTGGTGTAAAGGGCGGCTTTGGCGGCGGGGCGGCGGCGATCGGAGGATGGGCCGGGGAAGTTGTGGAAGAGCTTGGGCTTCCAGGTGCGGGAGACGGGGTCTTCGTTGTCCAGGTCAAATGCCGGGATGAGGACGCATTTTTGAAGGCCGGCCAGGGTGGTTTTGCCGAAGAGGCGGTTGAGTTCGGCGGCCAGGGGCTGGGTGCGGTAGTCGGCGCCGGTGATTTTGCCCAGGTCCTTAAGGTCGTCGAGCCAGGAGTCGTCAAACACGATGGGGCCTTTTTTTGCGTAGAGGTCCTCGAGCTCTGAAAGGGGGATGCCGCGGGCGATCCCCAAGGCGATGATGCCGCCCGTGGAGGTGCCGGCGATGAGGTCGAGGGAATCCAGGAAGGCCTCGAGACCGGGGGTTTGGGTGAGGCGTTTCAGCACGATGATGGGGATCAGGCCGCGGATGCCGCCGCCGTCGATGGAGAGGATTCGGTACATTCGTTGGCGGTTGTCGGTTGTCAGTTATCCGTTATCAGTTATCGGTTATCCGTTGGCGGTTATCGGTTATCCGTTGTCGGTTATCGGTTATCGGTTATCCGTTGGCGGTTATCCGTTGTCGGTTATCGGTTATCCGTTATTAGTTATCCGTTATCAGTTATCGGTTATCCGTTATTAGTTATTAGTTATCAGTTGGCGGTTATCCGTTGTCCGTTATCCGTTATCCGTTATCCGTTATCCGTTATCCGTTATCCGTTGTCGGTTATCGGTTGCCAGTTATCCGTTGTCCGTTATCCGTTGTCAGTTATCCGTTGTCCGTTGTCCGTTGTCCGTTAGTGGGGGTGGGGAGGCATTGTTGTTTGAGCCAGGAGACGGTTCTGGAAAGGTCCAGGTTTAGCCCGGCAAAGCCGGGATTCAAAATTCCGAATTCGAGATTCAAGGTTCGAAGTGGTTTAATTTAATTTCCAGGTCCACATCTTTGAGTTCGTCCGGATTCCTTATCGACTCAACAACATGGCCGAACAAAACTTGGGATCCGAAGTCCGCGTCTATGGAGATATAGCACAGCTCGAGGTGGACTTATTAAATTTCCTCTTTTTTCTATTGGATTTGATGCAGCATATTTTGATTCGGCCCGCTCTTGTCCAACGCCTTGGCTATTTTTAAAATTCCATCAATTTTTGAGCAAGCCGGTTCAATTCCGGATTGGCGAGGGCGGCCACCTTTTTTTTTACAACCCGGGAATAGTATTCTTTTTCAGTTTTCGTCAAGGCATCGCCATTGAGCTTTTTTTTGAACAATTCCTTTTGCTTTGGAGAAAATAATTGCGACAGCGCATATTCCAAGGACAGCTCCTCGTGTTTTATCTTTTTATCGGCCGTGCGTTTCACGTCTTTTTCAAAATAATTGTTGAAAATGGTTTTCAAACGGCTCGGATCAATTAGGGTATTGCCTATTGGGACGGAACTGCCCTGCGCTACTGATTTTCCCAATTCTTTTACAGCGGCGACATCCTCACTTGAAAAATTTTTCATCAACCGGGTCGCCCAGAAAAATGACAAATGGAAATGCTTGTATAACGCCAGAGACAACAATACCAATCCGCGAAAGTGCTCCCTGTCCCGATTATCCGTCAAGCTTTTCAGCGTTTGATCATAATCAAAGCCGTATTCTTCGGCCGCGTTCACCAGCAATACCGGAAAGCCTTCCCACATTCGGGCATCATTGCTTTTAACCACTTGCGCGAGGGTTTGTGCGACATCCACACCCTTGGTGGTCTCCATCAAAGAAAAACCCAAGCGCTTCAAATTTTCAAGGAATTCCTTCTTATTCATGGCCCCTCTCCCTTCGCAGGAGATCCATAAATCGGTCCAAGTTTCCAAGAATGCGGGTTTCCGAGATATCGTATTGGGCCATCTCTCTAAAATTCCGGTCAAGACGTTCCAAATCGATAGTATCTCTGTGCGCATGGGCCAGCATCAGGCAATCGTCAAAATCAACGCTTGTGCCACGAAAAGGTTTGCTGCAAATCAAATCGTAATCGTTCAATACCCCAACATATAAATGCGAAAATTCCTTCAGCGGCACATGGCGATCTTCTTTCAGCGGGCTCTCCAATAGCTCCGTAGTGTGAATGCGCTTTCCCGGAAAGAAGTCAAAAATAAACATGTCGCCTTTTTTCCGCCACCCCGACCCGGTGGTTTGTTGATATCCCAAGTCCTTCAGCATCCGGATAAGCTATTTGTACTCCTTCTCGACAGGGACGATAAAATCAATGTCCTTGGTCGATTCTTTGATATCTTGCAGCGTCATCGCTGTTCCTCCACAGGCGATCAGGTGGATTTTCCGCTTGGCAAATCCATTCCACTGCCCAAGTATATCCAACAGCAAATGTTTATCCAATCTGTAATCCATGGATGTATCAATTTATACAATTAATTGTATTTTTTAATACAAAAATATGTATCTATACATACAATACAAAAACCTGAGAGCTTTGCATAACCCCCAATTTTCCGCTCTGTTTCACTCTCGCCTCTTCCATCCCAAATGAATTGCTCATTAAATACTAATTAATATCTTTTTTATAATGACATTCACTGGTTTTTAGTCTATCCTCTCGGTAAAATCCAACGGGAGGAAAACCATGGGATTTAAACGACTGGACAAAGCCTTGACCTTCGCCGACCTGGCCATGAAAGAGACCCTGGAGCACATAAGAGCCGTGACGAGTGATAAGTAACGAGTGACAAGTTAGGAGCAGGAGAGAAATTCGAATGTCGAATGTCGAAATACGAAGCACGTCGTGGTTAAAGGTGAATGCCGCAAATACGAAACAAAAGGGCGATAGGCTATACCTCAAAAGGCACTTCTTGATCGGTCCGTACCCCATTGGCTTCAAGAAGCTCGGGAATGATGACCTTCAGCTTATCGATTAAGCCCTCAATGGTAGCTTCTTCCGTAACAAGCCCGGGGACATCGTCGCTCGTGGCCACCCATACACTTGCCTCTTGGTCCCACTCAGCCCTTAAAAAAAAGGGTTTTACCGTCATGTTACCCTCCATATGGATGGGTTCTGGCCTGGGAAGCATGTGCTATAACAAACATTGAAAATCGTCATGTCAACTTAAGATTTTCAAGAATTATTTTAATTGCTCATATATGGCGCTGCTGTCAGAGATAGGGAGCACTGAAATGGTATCGTCAATTGGATACGTATGCTCTCCAGGGTATATAATCCATACATGCTCCAAATTGAGCGATTGAATTGCAGCCCTTATGGATTTCGTGGGCCGCGGTTTTTCTGTAAACTTTATTTCAGCACCATAACGACGTCCTTTATGAAAAAATAACAGATCAATTTCGGCACCACTGTGTGTGGCCCAGAAGTAACTTTCCGACAAACCCAGTGTGCCGATTAAATGCTCTAAAGCAAAACCCTCCCAGGATGCTCCCACCTGTGGGTGTCCCAGTAGCGCATGCTGATCCGGCAAGTTGAGCAAGCCATGCAGCAACCCCGAATCCCTAATATAAATTTTAGGAGATTTAACCTGTCGTTTGCCCAGGTTTTCAAACCATGGCTGCAGTTGTCGAATCATGTATGTACCTGTCAAGATGTCCAAATAATTTCGAACTGTCTTGTCGTTAAGTCCCATGGCCCGCCCAATTAAAGAAGCATTCCATTGATTGCCATGGTGATGGGCCATCATATTCCAAAATCGTCTCATTGTTTGGGATGGGATGCGAAGCCCCAACTGAGGGATATCTCTTTCAAGAAAGGTTCGAATAAAACCTTCTCGCCATGCGATGCTATCTTCATCCGATGATGCCAAATAGGATCGTGGGAAACCACCCCTGACCCATAACTTATTGAATCGATCTGGTCCGATCTCAAACAAGTTAAAACCCGATAGTTCGATAAATTCCACCCTGCCGGCCAATGTTTCTGAAACATTTTTTACAATATCCGGTGAGGCACTTCCAAGAATCAGAAAGCGTGCCCGGTTATCAGGCTTATCCACCATTACACGCAATACATTAAACAGGCTGGGTTGATTTTGGATTTCATCCAGCACAACAAGGCCTGCCAAATTGCCAAACACCAATTCTGGGTTTTGAAGACGTCTCAAATCGGATTGGGATTCCAAATCAAAAAACGTTGTTTCTTGTTTGCTGCTGAACATTCGGGCCAGAGTGGTTTTTCCACACTGCCTCGGACCGAGCAGGGCTGTAATCGGAGAGCGGCTTGTAGCTTTTTGAAGTTTGTTTATGTAGTTGGTACGGCTGATCATAAACGATGATATATGATTGATATTTCGGAAAGTCAATACGAATATTCAATTATATTTAGGGAAGGTTCGACGTTCGTGCAGAACGCGCTTAGCAACCTTTGCACAACTACCCCGAGGCCGGGGGTTTGGGTGAGGCGTTTCAGCACAATGATGGGGATCAGGCCGCGGATGCCGCCGCCGTCGATGGATAAGATTCTATACATTTTTATTTTTTGACACGGATGTCACGGATGTTTTGTTTGCCTCAAGTAACCGCGGACGCGGTTACTTGAGGCGGAAACATCCGCCGGGGGCGGAGAAAAGACTTTCCTTTTTAGCTCGACGCGTTCGCCGAAATTGACTAGGAGGCCCACTTCAATGCCGGTGGCTTTGAGATAGTTGACGAGTTGGGCCTCATGTGCAGGATGAAGATCCTTGACGGCTTTTAGTTCTATGATGACGGTGCCTTCGACAACGATGTCTGCAATGTAATCCCCTACGATGTGATTCTCATAGAGCACCTTGATGGGCTTTTCCTTCTCAACATTCAGGCCGCATTTAGTAAGCTCGATTGCCAGCGCCTTTTGGTAGACGGTTTCAAGGAAGCCGAAGCCGAGGGTGTTGTGGACCTTGTAGGCGCATTCTATTATCTTGCCGGTGAGCTCTGAGTGCTTCATTTATCTTGACACGGATGACACGGATTGAGCCAATTTAACAGTCCGAGGGCCTTGAGTATTGTGGTATGGGGCCGGGGGTTAAAACCCCCGGCTACCCGATTATCTGCCGCTATAATAATTTTTTGAACTCATCAATACTAAGTCCAGCATCCTTCACAATACCAGCCATTGTAAAGGCATCTACAGGGTTTGTTCTTGGAATTGTGATGATGCGCTCACCATTGGTCATTGTAATATGCTTGCCTTCACGAGCAATCCAGAAACCCGCTTTTTGAAAAGCTTTGACAGCACGCTGGTGATTTACCCCTGACAATTTAGGCATTGGCTACTTCTACATAGCGAGATTCTTTATCCTTTGTTAATTCATCCACAGTTTCTAAATATGCCTGTATGGCATCTTTGATGTTTTCTAATGCCTCTGCTTCTGTCTTGCCCTGTGACCAACAGCCTGGAAGACCAGGAACCCAGACAGAATAGCCTTCATCTGTTTTTTGAAGATTTACCTTGTATTTCATAAAATCAGCCTCCATATATTTGTTAAGCCAATTTAACCCCAAAGTTGCATAAAAAACATGGCGAAGTGTGGTTAATATGCTTGATTTTTTAAAAAATGAAACATTTTATGCGATTGCTCTCGATATCACCGCATGTGAAGTCGAAGATCGCGCGTATTTTCGCCATGTTTTTACCCTTCGGGAAAGTCAGTTGGCCGTTATCAGTTGGCGGTTATCGGTTATCAGTTGTCCGTTATCGGTTGTCCGTTATCGGTTGTCAGTTGTCCGTTGTCCGTTGTCCGTTGTCCGTTGTCCGTTATCGGTTGTCGGTTATCGGTTGTCGGTTATCGGTTGGCGGTTATCGGTTGTCCGTTATCCGTTGTCCGTTATCCGTTATCGGTTGTCCGTTAGTGGGGGTGGGGAGGCATTGTTGTTTCAGCCAGGAGATGGTTGCCGTAAACAGTGACGAGTGGGAAGAACAGTGAACCGTTAATTCTGATCCTTTTCTCATCGCACGTGACGATGGCCCCCTTTTCTAGTTCTCCTCCAAACCTTTCCAATATCTTCATACACATCTTGCCTTGATTCTTTGCCGATATATTGACAAGCCGAATAATTCCACAATACGGAATTCGCCTCACGATGGCAAGCTCGCAGAAATCTTTATCAAGTGTGATAAGTACACGTTCCTCGCTCTTTGCAATAGACAGAATTTCAACATCACCAGGGTCGGTCTCCCAATCACCTCCCCAAATCACATCGTGGCCAGAACGAGAGAGCTCATTTTTAACCCCAAAGTTGCATAAAAAACATGGCGAAGAGTGTTTAATATGCTTGATTTTTTAAAAAATGAAATATTTTATGC
>ENA-OSEO01002559-OSEO01002559.1-sediment-metagenome-genome-assembly--contig:-NODE-2559-length-25035-cov-3.883925_pt1 | contig 25035 bp, 26 predicted proteins | sample MGYA00237883_ERZ534232 | MGnify/ENA metagenome assembly ERZ534232
ATAATCCAATCCATCCATACCCAGGCCAGCAGGAAAATGATTCCAAATAGCCATGCTAACCGCAGGGCTTTGAAGTTGATGCTCAATTCCATTTCATCCATCTTTCTGAAAAGTCTCATTTTTTTCCTCCATGCGATGTCTAAAGTATTTTACATATTGTATGTCAATTATGGTAAATGTCAAGAGTGTTTGACATTATGGTTTGGTGCTTACAGGCGTTAAATTGGCGGCGTGCAATTTTGGGCTTGCCTTACCAATAGGCATCAGGAAAAGATTTTGACCTGTTAATATAAAAAAGTCCCCTGATTTTGTTGAGGGGGACCTTCTTCTTTTATTATAGATTTGCTCTTTTTATCCTGGGAGATGTTTCACATCTTCCCCAAGGGAGTGCATAACCGCTCAAGGTCTTTTTGATAAGAATTAGATCAGCCCGTAGCGTTTCAACCCGGCATCCAGGATCATATTGACCAGCTCAGCATGTTCAATTCCATCGGCAGCGGCCTCAATGACAATATCAGAGATGCCCGGAGAAAGACCCGGAAGAGGGTTGATCTCCAGGATATAGGGCTTCAGGCCATTGGTCTCGTCCAGACGGAAGTCAATCCGGGAGACATCCTTGGCACCCACCACCCGGAAGACAGCTGCCGCAAGCCAGTTCAATTCGTCGATCATCTCGTCATCCAGCGGCGCGGGGCAGATATAATTCAACTGATCCGCCAGAGCCACTTTCAGGCGGTTGCTGTAAACCACGTCAGAATCCTGGAAGGGTTTCAGATCCACCTCCATGGGTGGGAAGAAACGCAGCCCGGCCTGAACGCGGGGCGCGTTGGGGTTCACCGGAACGCGCCGGGCAACCGGGCCAATCAGGTTGCCTACCATTCCGATCGTTACCTCGCGTCCCTGAATATATTCTTCCACCAGCGCAGGCTGGTTGTACTTCCGCATGATGAAGTCGATTTGCTCGCGCATTTCGTTCTGGTTGTAGACAATGGATTTCGCGCTCACTCCCATCCCGGTCCCTTCCCGGCTGGGTTTCACGAACAATGGGAAATGAAGATCGTCATGCAGTTTCTCGTTGATCCGTTCAAAGGTCTGGAAATCCGGTGTTGGCAGCTCGTGCCAGTGCAGGATGCGCTTGGTCATCGATTTATCAAGGGCAAGGGCCAGAGTAAGCACTTTGGAGCCGGTGTAGGGAATGCGCAGCATTTCCAGCAAGGCCGGAATTTGCGCCTCGCGGCCATCCCCATAGTGCCCTTCAGCGATGTTGAAGCAGATATCGGGCTGGTATTTACGCATCGTGTCCAATAAGCTGATATCCGCTTCCAGAAATTCACAAGTATGCCCGCCCGAGCGAATGGCCTCCAGCAGGGCATTAATTGTTTTCTCGGAATCCAGATCATCCCATTGATCCTCCGGCATGCCATCCGTGCGGGGAGCGTTGATTTTTAAATTTGCCAGCAGTGCGACCTTAAATTTTTTGTTTTGAGACATGTCCTGAAATTCTTCCTTTCAAATAAAGATTTAGGTATCTAAACGGAATGTCTGATAAACACCTTCACACGGATTGCCCCAGGCCGCGTGGATTTCGCGATTTGTCAGGTCCATGATCATCGAGACAATGGTTTTCTCGCGCTCCAGAGGAGATCCTTCAGTGTTGTGCCTGCAAATCGAATCCGGATAATTTACATGGTCTTTAGTGATTTCTTTCAACGTCTCAACCGTGTGGAGTTTGGTTTTCTCAAGCAGCCGGTAAGCGCGCCAATAGCGCACCCTCGTGCTGATCAATTCGTCCGGGTCTTCTTCTATTTTTTGCATCTCCCGGTCCAGGTAGTGGTTGGTGTGCACCATATACCCTTTTGTGCCGTACAGCAAAGCAAACCGGCGCGCGGAAACTTCTACACTGTAAATTTCGCCGCTTTCATGGATCAGTATATGGTTGTAACCCGCCGCCCGCCGGGGAGTGAGCGCGCAGCGAATGGCTTCGTTTGGGGTGCGCGCAGCCAGCACGGCCCGCGAAACCAGCACGCGGGGAATACCAATCCGGCGGTCGGTGGTGTAGACCGAATCACAGCATTGGGCGATCCCCATCTCGTTCATTCCAATATTCGGCAGCAGCCCACCGTAGGTCATCGCCAGAAAAGCTGGTTCCTCTTTTGGATGCGCCAGCACAAAAAACACATCTTCTTCGTCTTCCGGAACCCAGTCTTCGTTATGCGCGATCAGGACGTTCCCATCGCGGGTGCGTTCCTGGTTGAGCGCCATACTGGTACACTTCGATAAATGGAGGGCGTCAACGGTCACACCTTCCATCACGTTCAACACCGCAATGTCATCGAACCGGACTCCTGCCCCTTCGGCGATACCGTGCATTTCTTCCACATATTGGGGAAACTTTTCCTCCGCGAAGGGCAGGTACTTGCGGGCCTGGATGCGGGCGCCCTTCCAGGATAATTGGAGGTCGCGATAAGCATCCTGAAATAGTTTGTGAGCGTTTTCAATGCTGTGGCCGATCTGATCTGCGCAGGCTTCGCCAATCTGCCCTCCCATCTCCCGGTGGGTTCCAGAGACGGAAACCAGTTTCAGTTTTTTGGATTTATTTTTTGACTTTTTGTCTTTTGGCATTTTCCGAAAAACTCCTGGCCGCAAACCACGCTAAGAGGGTTTTGTGACCACTTCATCCTGGCAGATGGGTACGCGTCTCCGGACAAAAGATATCGTGCCCGGCCGGGGGCTGAAATGCCCATGTACCGGCTGCACATCATCCAGGGTGATGAACGCGGATTTATCCACCCCTTCTATAATAGCATAGACCGCCGGGAGGTTTTTACGCATCACCGCGCAGTCGATCACATTCAAAGGACCCTGCATCCCTTCCGCCCAGGAAAGTGTCGCGGCGTGCCCGGCCTCGTGAAGCGCTTTGGCAATTTCAGAGCCGCCATTCCGGGTGTAGATTTGAAGGCGGGCATACCCCACCGCCAGCCATTCTTCCGCCAGCATGCCCACCACCACGCCGGTACCAAAGCCCAGCGCGTAACCGGTCACCGTCCAAAAATTGAGCGGCCCACTGAGAGCCGCTCCGATTGCCAGGATGTAAACCGCAGCCTGAAGGCTGCCGATTACCCCTGCCAGGGCTTTTTTGCCTCTCATTACAAATAACAATCGCAGTGTGTCCAATGCCATATCAACGACACGCAAAGCGAATACCAACAACCCGGATAAAATCAAACTTGACACGAAAAATACCTCAAAAGACTAAAAATAATTAATTCAGGTTTATTCAACCTGAAGAATTTTCACTACAAAATTTCCGTCAGGGGAAGCAACTTTCACTTCATCCCCTTTTCTCCGGTCCACCAGTGCCCTGCCAAGGGGGGATGCGTAAGATATTTTCCCCTTCAATGGGTTGGATTCGGCCGGGCCAACGATCCGGTAAACTTCCGGAGGACAGCCTGGCTCTTCCACCGTGACTTTGGATCCAATCCGAACCACGTCGGTTGTTTCTTCCTGACCTTCTTCAATCACCCGGGCTGTTGCCAATAAGATTTCCAGCTCGCGGATCCTTCCTTCAACAAAAGCCTGTTCAGCCTTCACCATATCATATTCTGAACTGTCCTCAAAATCGCCAGACGCCATGATCTCGCGCAATGTGGCTGCAATTTCGTCACGGCGTTGGTCCCGCAGCACAGTTAATTCTTCTTCAAATTTCAGGTATCCTTCTTTTGTCAGGTAGTTTATATTCCGAATTGTTGTCATCGCACCCGTCCTTGAACTCCAACTATCAAAAAAAACGGCCCAATTTATCGCGTCAATCTTCTTTTAATACTTTTTTGTTTATGTCCGCCTCCAGCAGCGAATGAGTTTCGTCTACCCAGTCCAGATCCACTGGATACAGCCACACCACCTCTAATTCGGTATGACATTTCAGACAGGTCACCCGCTGGCCAATCACCGGATCAGAATTTAAGCGGACTGCCGCCCGGCAGGAGGGACACCTTGCTTCAATCACAGCGAACTCCTCATTAACATGAACATGGATAATCAATCATCATCGGGCATTAATATGGTAGAAAAATTTTAGCTGGATTCTGTGAGATTTTCGTAGAATCCACATACCAGTAGTACGGGAATTGATCAAAAAACGTATAAATTTTTGCACAAAAGGAGTTTTCTTGCAGGAAAATAATACAGGCCCCCAAATTGGAAGCCTGTAAACAGAACGCGTTGTTATCGATGTGAGCGAATTACACTTCCTGGTACCTGCTGAAATAATAGCCCACACCTGGCTCGGTGCAAATATATTGGGGATTGCGTGGGTCTGGCTCAACCTTGGAGCGCAGACGCTGCACCAGGCCGCGTACCAATTCCCGGTTTCCTTCTCCAGTATATCCCCAGACATGCTCCACAATATTCTGGGTGGGTATGATTTGTCCGACATGGGTCATCAGGGTGTACAGCAGCCTGAATTCGAGGTGGGTGAGGTGTGTTGGGCTTTCGGAGCCCACGATCACGGTTCGGGATGATGGGTCAAGCGATACGTCACCCTGGGTCAATGTGGGCAGGCTGAAGAACGGCATTCCCGCGGTCCGGCGCAGGACCGCGCGGAGCTGCGCCAGCAGAAGGCGGCTGCTGAACGGCTTGAGAATCACCATATCCGCTCCTGCCTCGTACAATTTCACCTGTCTGTCTTCCACAAGCAGTTCGGCAACAACAATAATCGTGACAGCGGTTTGCGCCCGGATTTGCTCAACATGCAGCATCACCGAAGGTTCGTTCTCGGTTGTTGAAATGACCACCAGCTCGGCGGGTTGTTCAGGCCATAATTCGATCGCCCGATTCAGGTCTTTGATGGAGCGTACCTGAAACCCGGCCTGCTGGAGTACTACTGTCAATACTGCCGCTTCGTCCGCGTATTCAGAGAAAAGTAACGCTTGCATTTTCCCTCCCAAATTGCTAAAATTGCCATCATCAACGGGATGGATCTGGAAACCATTTCTGATATTCTAACACTCGATGGGAAAACGTCAATCCTGTTCAGTATTTGATACAAGAAAATCATTATTTGAACGACTTTGGTACGGCTTTGTTATTTTAATTTTACGGGTTGCGTATAAAATTTGGCTTACGAGTGAACGGGGATTCCTGAACAATTTCTCTATTTCACCGAGTGCGATTATTTGTGAATTATAAAAGCACTTAATTTATATCTTCAAAGGCTGGAGGAAAAAAAATGCCTCGAATTCGCTGCTTTTACCTGGATTGCAACTTTCTCGACGATGGAGTCTGCAGCGCTGCTGCTGTTCAGATTGATCCGGACGAGGGATGTTTAACATACTCTCCCATGGATTCGGATATCCCCGACGAGCAAGAATGGGTAAGCGATGATGATTACGAAGAGTGGGAACTCTCCGAAGATGATCTTGATTCATTGGATGAAGATGATGAAGATGACGATGGGGATTTGTAACCGGCCCCACGTTTGTGATTGGATTTCCAGTTGACGCTGGATAAATCATCATTGGCAAAATGTTTGTTGTTTGGTGATGCCCTGTCCAACAGGGCACAGTTTATCAACAGAGGGTGGGACAAGGTTTCCCTCCTTAAATTATTCGACAGGCAACTGCGCCTGCCACCACAATGCGATCTACACAGTTTTATCTGATTGACGCTCATGGCATAAAGAGATCAGCCTGGATTTACGGGCTGATTCCTGTGCGTTTTCCGGCTACCCGGTTCGGAACTGGGGTACGCTTGATCCCGATATTATCCTTAATCTCTCCCCAAAAAGTGGCGGTGTAAAAAGAAAAGTTGGATGTTCCTAACTGTCTCCGCAAAGGGTGTGCTATACTTTGATGCAGCAGAAGTTAAACCTATTCGGGTTTCTATGCAAGGAACCGGAAAGATCAACACTTTATGGTCGGTTAGCACAATTTTTGTTTGTTTCCAGAAAACACGTCTGGTAAATCTCATGGATCACTCATTTACTAAAAAAATTCCTGTAGAATAATAGTGTCTTCCCTCATTTTTCAAAAATTTGGTAAGGTACCCAAATGAAAACGGTAATTGCTGGCGCTTTAGGAGAATGCGTTCATGTTGCTGGAGTAATTAACTTTCTCCGCCTGGCAGAACAGGCAGGATGGAAGACAGTGTTTTTAGGGCCTGCTGTTCCTGTCGAAAAATTCCTGCAGGCCGCACGCGATGAAAACGCCGATCTGATCGCAGTTTCTTATCGCCTGACCCCTGAAACCGGCGAACGCCTGCTGGGAGAATTCGCGGAAGAGGCCGACGAGCTGCGCTCGCGGGGAATCCGGTTCGCGTTTGGCGGCACTCCCCCGGTAGCCGAGCGGGCCAGCTCTTTTGGCTTTTTTGACGCGGTATTTGATGGCAGTGAAGTCGCGGAAGATGTCCTGGCTTTTCTGAAAGGCAGTCCTGGAGGACCAAAATCGGAAGAGAGTTATCCCCAATCCACCATTGAGCGCATCCATTGGAAGGCTCCATATCCCATTCTCCGGCATCATTTTGGATTGCCAACCCTGACAGATACCCTGGAAGGGATTGCCCGCATCGCAGATGCCCGGGTTCTGGATGTGATTTCCCTGGGGATCGACCAGGAAGCGCAGGAAAACTTCTTCCACCCCGAGCGCCAGAATCCGCGCCGCACCGGGGCTGGTGGCGTGCCTGTGCGAAGTCCCTCCGATTACCGCAGTCTTTATGCGGCCAGCCGCACCGGTAATTATCCTCTCCTGCGCACTTACTCCGGAACGGATGATTTCCTGCGCCTGGCTGAAATGTATCTTGAAACCATTGATATCGCCTGGTGCGCCATTCCTTTGTTCTGGTTCAACCAGATGGACGGGCGCGGCCCGTGGGATCTGAAAGGCTCTATCCAGGAGCACCAGCAGGTCATGGCCTGGTACGGGCAGCACGCTGTGCCGGTAGAGCTGAATGAGCCGCACCATTGGGGTATGCGCGACGCGCCGGATGTCATCTTTGTTGTTGCCGCGTACTTAGCCGCTTACAATGCCCGCGCTTTTGGCGTGCGGGATTACATTGCCCAGTTGATGTTCAACAGCCCGCCGGGCTTGTCCGATGCCATGGACCTGGCAAAAATGCTGGCTGTTCTGGAAATGGTCCAGCCGCTTGAGAATTCAGATTTTCACGTCTGGCGGCAAACCCGCACCGGACTGCTCAGTTATCCGTTGGAAATTTCCGCCGCACGCGCCCATCTGGCCGCCAGTATCTATGTCCAGATGGCGCTTAAACCCCATATTGTGCACATCGTTGGCCACACAGAAGCCGACCATGCCGCGACCGCGGATGATATTATCGAAGCCTGTAAAATGGCGCGCCGCGTGATCGACAACGCCCTGTCAGGGCAGCCCGAACTGGCCGCGGATCCCGCCATTCAGGCCAGGAAACAGGAACTGATTGATGAGGCGCGTGTTACGCTCGAAGCGATCCGTTCGCTGGCAGATTCAGACTCCGCAGATCCTTTCACGGACCCGGCGGTTCTGGCGCGTTCAGTAAAAATTGGCATTCTGGACGCCCCCCACTTGAAGAATAACCCCTTTGCGCCGGGAGACATTCAAACTCGTATCATCGATGGCGCGTGTCTGGCTGTGGATCAGGGAGGGAAGCGAATCTCGGAAGCCGCCCGGCTTTCACGAATTCGATTGGCAGGTAAAGGAGACTGAAATGACTTACCCAGAGAACTATACGGTCATTGGTGCCGGTCACGGTGGAAAAGCGATGGCGGCACATCTTGCCCTGATGGGAAAAAAGGTTACCCTGTTCAACAGGACATACGCCAACATTCAAATGATGGCGGCCCGGGGCGGGATCGAACTGGAAAGCTATGAGCATGGGCCGCGTGGTTTTGGGAAACTGGTGAAAGTCACCGCTGATATATCAGAAGCGCTTGCCGAGGCGGAAGTGATCCAGGTTGTGGTGCCTTCTTCGGCCCATTCGGATATCGCCGCCAGATGCGCGCCGCATCTGAAAGATGGTCAGATCATCATCCTCAACCCGGGTCGGACTTTGGGCAGTATGGAGTTCAGATTCACCCTGGAGCAGAACAACTGCGCCGCGGATGTGATCGTAGCCGAAGCCGAAACCTTTATCTACGCCAGCCGTTCAGATGGCCCCGCTCAGGCGCGTATCTTTCGCATTAAAGAAGCTGTGCCGTTGGCCGCTCTGCCATCCAACCAGACCCAGGTTGTTCTGGACGCGATCAACGATGTTTATCCCCAATTCATTGATGGCATTGATGTGCTGCACACCGGCCTCAATAATATGGGGGCGATCTTCCACCCGGCTCTGACCATCCTGAACGCTGGCCGCATTGAGTCCACCCGGGGGGATTTCCAGTTTTACATCGATGGGGTAACCCCTTCTGTGGCGGAAGTACTGGAAGCGTTGGACCGGGAGCGGGTGACAGTGGCGGCGGCGATTGGTATCCGCGCCCGGAATGCCATGGAGTGGCTGCATATCGCTTACAACGTTACCGGCTCTAACCTGTTCGAAGCGATCCACAACCAGCCTGGGTATTTCGGGATCAAAGCGCCTGGCACATTGAATCACCGTTACATCTTTGAAGATGTTCCCATGAGCCTGGTGCCGATCGCATCGATCGGAAAACGGTTTGGCGTGTCGGTGCGCGGCATCGACAGCATGATCCGGCTGGCGTGTGTCATTCACCAGACCGATTACTGGCGGCGCGGCCGCACCATGGAAAAACTTGGCATCGATGGTTTAAGTGGCGGTGAACTGATCCGCTATGCACAAAACGGGGTAAAACCATATTAACGCCCCGCAACGAATCAATATCATTTGGAGTTCGAAGCATGTTCAATACGGAATGTCCATCCTGTGGAGAAAAAATACATCTCAAAACCAAACCCAAAATAGGACAGAGAATCTTGTGTTCTTCCTGCGCAGCAGGGCTGCGGGTAATTTCTGAAAACCCGCTCGCTGTTACCCTGGCAGGTGAAGAATGGGTTGAGCCGGCGAAGATTCAGCGCAACCAGCTTCACCCGTCGCGTGACAAACACCCGAAAAGTGTGTTTGATGAATTTGAGGATGACGATGATGGTGATCTGGTACTGAACCCCGGGCGGCCAGGGAAGAAGCGCTCAAAAAACAAAAAACGCCGTTATGTTCCACACCAGTACAATTTTGATGATGAAGATTTCTAATTGAACTTTATCACGAATGTATAGTCCGGATAATTGCATGGATCAGCACAGCCGCTCACAGCATGGTGTTTTTCTGATTCTCTTAAATTCTTAGCTTTGTTATTGAACGTGGTGGATTTAGCATCAAACCCGTTTTTCACCGGGCAATTTGATCTTGTAAACATTTATAGCGCTCATCTGAGGATGTCGCCAGCACCGGCATGAATCACCTGGGGCGAAACGATAAATTGAATATCGCGATACATATTCCGGGATTGGTTTGAAAGGTGTGAATCTGCCCGGTGTTGAATTTGTTCCAGCTGCCGTGAAGAGATTGACCCTCCGGGACAGGACTCTATCACTATGGAATCACCATTTAAAAAGCCGTTTTTTGTTTATAACCCTGTCGCTGGCACCAGTGACTCTGATGTAACGCGCCAGGCGTTTGAGGATGCCTGCGCGCGGTATGACTGGCAGTCTGAAATACATGAGACTAAAAAGGATGAGGACCTGATCAGGGTGGTGCGCGATGGTCTGGATCAGGGTTGTGATTTGGTCATGGCTGGTGGCGGTGATGGCACGGTGTCCGCTGTCGCTTCGGCTCTGGTGAACTCAAACACGCCGCTGGCGATCATTCCACTGGGTACCGGGAACATCCTGGCCAAACAGCTTGATCTGCCGCTGCAAATGGATAAGGTCTTTGAATATATCGCTGAGTCGCCGCATTTTTTTTCTCTGGACGCGATGCGCATTGGTGAGCGGCATTTTATGCTTAATGCCAGTGTGGGTTTCTCGGCAGCTTTGATCGAAAACACCTCACGCAGGGAGAAACGCCGCTTTGGGATCCTGGCATATATCTGGAAAGGCGCACAGGCATTTATCGGTCTCCAACCTTATCGTTTTAATCTTGAGGTGGACGGTCGTTCTTATTCAACACGCGCCTCAGAAGTCTTCATCTCGAATTCCGCCCTGTTGAAAGAAGATGTATTTATCGATCTGCAAATGAGAGCGGATGATGGCCAGCTGGAAGTTTTTGTGATCAAAAGCCGCACGATCTGGGATTATTTTTTGCTCACGATTGATGTTTTACGGGGCAAATCCCGCGTTTCACGCGGAATGGACTATTACCCGGCGCGAAAACAGATCGATATATGGACGAGAAAACCATTGACTGTGCAGGCAGATGGCGAAGTGATCGGCAAGACACCAGTAACCATAGAAGTTGTCCCGCACGCGGTTCAGCTGCTGGTGCCAGCAGCCTGGCCAGAAGAATCATGATAAAAACCCCCGCGCCAGTATGCCGCGGGGGTTTATCTTCTTCATTCGCTCTCCTTACAGGTTATCCAGGAAATAATCCCGGATGCGCTCTTCCATGAACACCCGGTCTGCCAGCTTGCGCGGCAGGTGCCTCTCATCCGGGAAGAGCATCAAATCATACGGCTTGCGGGCCTGGATCAAAGCGTTGATCAGCCGGGCAGTATGCCGGAAGTGGACATTTTCGTCGATCAAGCCATGGATCAGCAGAAGTTTGCCCTGCAACTGGCTGGCATAATGCATCAGGCTGCTTTCCCGGTAGCCCTCCGGGTTGGCCTGGGGCATACCCATATAGCGTTCGGTGTAATGGGTATCGTAGCCGTCCCAGGCTGCCACTGGAGCGCCAGCCACGGCGACCTTAAAAGTCTCTGGCGCCCGCATCAGGCACATAGCCGCCATGAACCCGCCATAGCTCCAACCATAAATGCCGACCCTTGCCGGGTCCGCCAGACCCTGACTGACCAGCCACTGCACACCCTCTACCTGGTCCAGGACCTCATAATAACCCATCCGGTGTTTGATCACCCCTTCAAAGTTCAAGCCGCGCCGGGCGCTGCCCCGGTTGTCAAGTACAAACACCAGAAAGCCCAGGCTGGAGAGGTACTGGGCCCGCATGGCAACGGTCATCTCCCAACTGTTTGAGACCATCTGTTTGTGAGGGCCGCCGTACACGCTGACGATGGTTGGGAAAGGCCCTTCTCCAAAGTGCCTCGGTGGACGGTAGATAGCCCCATGCAGCACGGTCTCATCCTGGTTTTCAAATTGCACCAGTTCGGGCGGCCGCAGCTTCAGATTGGTTATTCGGGGGTCAATCCGGGTGTGGATTTCACAAAGTATCTTGCCATCCGCGATGGAACGCAGCGTGACCCGGGGTGGCGTATTCACAGATTGGAAAGTGTCCACAAACCGTTTCATACTGCGGTCGAGAACTACGGCGTGCATGCCCGCTTCTTCCGTGATCCGGCGGGGCTCTTCTCCTATAAAACTTACTGCGTATAGGTGTCGCTCCAGAGAGCTGTCTTTGGTCCCCTGGAAATAGACTATCTGATTGTGTTCGTCAACCTCCGCGATGGACTCAACCATCCATTCCCCTCTGGTGAGTGGGCGGATTAGTTGACCATGATCATCATACAGGTAAAGATGGCAGAACCCGGTTCGTTCCGAGGCCCAGATAAACCCTCCCCCCCGCTCCCAGCCAATCCTTCTGAGAGGCTTGAACATATCGTGCAGGTTGATCCATACGCTGTTGATCTCGGTCAACAGTTCCCACCGGTTCCCGGTGTCCGGCTCAAACCGTACCAGTTTCAGGGCTGTCTGCTCGCGGTTTTCCAGTTGCGCCGCCAGGCTGCCATCCGGCAGCCAGTCCACCCGCGCCAGATAAATATCTTCTTCACCAAACTGCATCCAGGTGATATCGCCGCCAGTGACCGGGACCACTCCAAGCCGCACGCGGGCATTGACCTGCCCCGAGAAGGGATAGCGGTGATCCTCCTGGGCTGCTTCACCTGTTTCATCTTTTCCCTGGTGGAGAATGCGGTAAACTGGGATATGGGTTTCGTCCACTTCAGTGAAAGCGATGAAAGAGCTGTCTGGTGACCACCAGTAACCCTGCCCGCGGCCCATTTCTTCCTGGGCGGCGTATTCTGCCAGACCGTGAGTCTTACCCGTCCCCTGCGCGCCTGAGGTAAGCTGGCGGGGTGTTCCTCCTTCCGCGGGAACCACGTACAATTCAGCGTCCTGCACGTAAGCGACCCATCTGCCATCCGGTGAGAACTGGGCGTCCTGCAGGGGTTTATCCCCACCGCTTGCCAGTTTGCGTAGTTTGCCATCCAGACCATCTTTAAGGTACAGGTCTCCCTGCAGCGGGATCAGAATCCGCTCTGTGCGTCTGGCCCAGGCGTATTGGGTGACGCCCAGGCCGCGCTGCCGCAGACGTTCGCGGCGCAGTTTTTCCTGCAAGGGGAGGTTTTCTTCTGTGTTTCCCAGGTCCCGCGCGTCCACCACCAACCGCGATTGGCAGGTTTCAGGGTCAAAAACGTATAACTGCTGCGTCAGGTTACCTTCGGCACTGAAAAGATAGGTCAGCCAGCGGTGATCGGGGCTGAAGGCAAATTTTTCGGGAACTACCATGCCCGGCAGCGGGTAGGTCGCCACGGCTTCGATTGGGATATTGGATTGGGAAATTCGTTCCTTGAATTCTTCGCTTTGATCTGATTTCATCCTGAACCTCGGTTATGGATCGCAATCCAAATTTTCATCAATGTACTTTTCTCTCAAAAGTGTGAAATACCAATACGGCGCCCGCCAAACGGATACGCTATGCTCCGAAGCCAATTTCCTCCAGCATTCGGGCTGCACCCTGAATGACAGCAACCCGCTGCGCCGTACGCTGCGCAATTTCTTCCAGAAATTCGGCATCCTTAGTAAAGCGGGCGGTTTCCGCCGGGACACCCTGGTAGTAGATCGTCAGCTTTTCCAACAACTCCTGGATGCGTGGGATGCCCGCGCTGTCGGTCTGGTCTCCCGCTTCCAGGGTGGCCAGTTTCGCAGTCAGGTTTTCAACCAGGCGCTGCCAGTCCTGAAGGCGTAAACCCGCTTTGCTCTTAAATCCGCTGCGAGCCATCGGCCGGATAAAAGCCGGAAGCTGGTTGAATTCCAACTCGGTTTCGCTCAAGATAGTTTGCAGTTTCCGGCTGTAACCCAATGCCTGTGAAGCCTTTTCACTTTGATCCAGACCAGAAGGCTCGATCACCCCGGCGCCATTCAACCGGGTTTGCTTAACGATCTCAAACCCTTTCGCCTGGATCAATCCAGCTCTTTCCAGGATCTCATAGCCATTTACAATTTCACCGTGGTAAGCATCCGCGCAGTTCACTATCAGATAAGCCGCCGCTGCGGCCGCGTGTTCCGCGGGCATCAGCCCATCATAGGCTGGATGAAGTGAGACTTGTAAAAATTCTTCAGCCGTCATCCCCAGAAGCGGCGCCAGCCGTTCCGTTACACCGTGAATTCCAGGTGTATCTACCATGCCGGGGGCAAAAGCCACCACGCGAATCCCCGCTGTCCCCACTTCCGCGGCCAGCGACTGGCTGAAACCAGCCAGTCCTTGCTTGGTGGCGATATAGGCCGATAATCCCGGCATCGCATCGGAGGAAATCATATTCAGTATGGTACCGCGTCTGCGGGCCAGCATTTCCAGCAGGAAGGTTTTGCAGGTCAGGAACGCGCCACGCAAATTGACAGCCACAACCTCATCCCACAGGGATAAATCCATCTCCGCGACGGGCGCGACCGGGCAGCGGATGGCGTTGTTGATCAGGATATCCACCGGACCGAGTGTTTTACGGATCTCGTCCGCCAGGCGGACCACATGATTCTCTTTGGATATATCCGTTTGGACGTACATTGCGGTGCTGCCGGAATCCTGGATCTGTCTTGCTGTTTCCAGTCCGGATTCGGAAAGTTCCGCGATCACCACCCGCGCGCCCAAAAACGCCAGAGCCACCGCGATCTCTCGGCCAATACCCTGCCCGCCGCCTGTGATCACAGCGACCTGGTCTTTCAGTATCTCCGCCCGCAGCCCAATGGATTCAAGCAGATTCCTTTGAGAATCAGTCATGTTTCCTCAATCCATCATCAAAGCTCAAAATTCACCTGGAAAACCCACCTGATCCTTTTTCTATCCTTTTTGACACACAGTGGGGATCAAGTGTTTCGAACACGAATCAATTTGTGGCAGGTACGCTTCAGGGTAATTTCTCGACATGGTCCGTTGGAACCCACCCTGGTTCACCTTTTTCATTAAGGCACCAGCTCCAGCTGGTCAAAACCTGACAAACCAGCAGTTCATCACCGGCTTTTACGGTCAGTTCTTTTCCATTATAGTCCTTGCAGAGAACCGCGCCTGTCTCCCGCCGTAAGAGATAGCGTTCTGGAACCCAGCCGGTATTGCCGGTCTGGTCTGTGCAATATACCCAACCGGGCCATTTTTCTTTCCTGTCATTCACCTGCACCATATCACCGGCGCGCAGCTCAAGCGGATGTTGCACATCAGACTGGTAATCCACCACCACCCGGTAACGACATCCTTCTCCAAAATCCAATATCCTGTTTTTCAATCCTACCTCCACCCGATAAATGTTTTCTGCCATCACGGCAGCCATAATCTTAACATTTGCATGTCTGTTCCCACGCCAACTACCATTTGCCCGGTTCGGAGTCCAGCTGTTCCCAGATTGGTAGTGATCTTTCCGCCAGCCGGAACCGTCCATATCTCCCGGGCGCCGGCTATGGTGTGCTGTACCGCGGCCAGCTCAGTCAGCTCCGGAGTCATCAACAGTACTTCCAGGAGGCCATCGCCGTCAAAATCTCCTCCCGCAGCCTGGTCGAGGTTGCGCGATCCCAGCACGTGAGAAGTATACCCTTCCAGCCGGGCGGCCACCTTTAATTCATCTCCATCTATCTTGAAGAACGCCACCACCGGCTCCAGGTGAGGCGTCAGGACGTCCACCAGTTCCATTTCTCCACCCGGCCCAAATGGGCCAGCCGCGATAAGGTGCCGCCAGCGGTTCCCCAGCCCAATGGACGAGCTGACCGCGATCTGCTCACCGGATTCTGAATATACCACCAAGCGGTCACCCTGTTCAGAGTCGCTCACTGTCACAACAATCTCCCGGTTTCCATCACCATCCAGATCCGCCCAAATGGGAGCCAGCCCCTCTACCACCGCAGGTGGATCGATGGTGATGCTGCGGATTACCTGCGGCACAGGATTAGTCCTGATGAGTTTGATGCTTCCCGCTTCCAGTTCATCTCCCAGCGCGCCGTGAGGGTAGCGGCCAGTCGCGTCTGCCAAAACGAGGATACGGTCCTGTTCATCCACCAGCAGCCTGGCGTCCGGCAGCGCGTTGATTTCTTCCCGCCATTCGTGATACCCATCGCTCACCACCAGGCCGCCGTTCGCTTCCAGATAAGCCAGTCGGATGGTATCTGTCAGGATCACAACGTGCGACAGCACTGAGGCAGTTTCTGATGGCGGCACTCCCAGCGCCGGAAAGTCCGCGACCGAATAACCCATGGGCGGCATACCGGGCGGCATGGCGTTGGGGGTCACATTCACCGGCTCGGCCCGGTTTAGCGCGAATACATGGAAGGCCTGCGCGCGCCCGTCCTCCAGAACCGCCACCCAAAGCGAGCCTACTTCGGCCGGAAATGCCGCCACCCAAACCGGCTTGCCCTCCAGAGGCAGGTCAAGCACCTGAGCGAAGGGGACAGCCCCCGCGCCGGTTGCCAGGCGGTTGCCATCCGCGCGCTGGTAGGTGAAACTCAGAACCAGTTCCTTTGAAGCTGCGCCGTTGAGGCTTTCCGGGGCTGGAGCGCTGTCCTGTTCAGCCGCGGTTGTGGATTGCGCCCCGGTGGGTTCGGGTGTGTGCGGCGCGGTCGCGGCAGGGATTGGCAAAGGAGTCTCAGCGCCGCAGGCTGGCAGCAACATGATCAAAAGACCAAACACTACCATTGCCATCCAACGCGGTCTGGGTCTCATCGCCAGCTCCTTTCCATTGTGCCGTTCCTTTCATCGTCCATTCCGTTTTGCTTTTCCGCTTATTCCCGCAGTTTGCCGCCCTGCCGCAGCGCCTGGATAATGCGGGCATCCGCGCGAAGGTCCTGGCCTTTGAACAGATCAGGCGCCTCGGGATATCCCAGCTGGATGCGGACCGTATGGTTATCAGCGCCAGGAGGCATCTGGATCACCACGCCATCGAAGCTGAGAGAAGAGAGTGGCGTCCAGAACGCGCCGCCATAAATCCGTTCTGACCCAACACAAACCACAAAATGGGGACCGCCTGCCACCGGTATCTTCAATTCCGCAATTCGCTCAAACGCTTCTTCGGTCAATTCCATTTCATGTGCTATTGCGTCATACCAGAGAATATCTTCAGCGGTCAGGAGCGGTTGCGATTCTAGCTGCAAGTTCTCTAAATCACCCTTCACCACCACATCGTGGGGAATATCCTCTGCCACAAGATAGACGCTGAAATTGTCCTGAGAAGGGTTGCACGCGGCTAACCAAAGAACCGGAACCATGAAAATCAAAATCACCTTGTGAAATTTCACAATTCACCTCTGTGTTTGCCGATTATTTCACCATTATAAGGAAGTTCCCGAATCTGTACAACTGTAGAGGCAAAATTACTGTCCCACATAAAGCGCTCAGAGGGATCACCATTAAAGAAAAAGCAGCCCGCTTATGGGCTGCTGTGAGCTGTCTGAACAAAAAAGCCTGTTCTTATTCCAGAGCCGCGCGCTCCTGCACCACCACTTCCTGCGAGAAACTGTTAAATGCCGGAAGTTCAATCCGCATCCGGTCGCCAATCTCCGGAACAATTTTCAACTCAACAATTGGAGCGGAAAAACCACAGGCCGCGGTCGGCTTTCCGGTGTTCCAGGGCAGGTCTTCTCCCGAATAGCAGTAATAATCCTGGTTGCTGAGCTGCGCCTGAAAAACAATTTCCTCGCCGCTGTTTTCAGAAAGCAAATAGCTGGCCACCAGGAGATTCCCCATGATGAATTTCTCTTCTCCCAGGATCACTTCACCGTTCTGGTCGGTGAGGTCAAAAAACACCAGGATATTGGTTTCACTCTTCGCCACGATCGTATCCCGGATACAGGACCCGTACTGGCAATGGGTTGGAAGCGCTGGCGCTACCGTCGCTGTCTCGGGCTGTTGTTCAACCTGTGCCTGTGGCGTCGCGATTGTTTCCAAGTTCGCATTCGTTTGTGGCGCGCAAGCCGATACCAGCGCCATGATCAATAATCCTGCCAGACCCAATTTTTTTATTCTCACCACAACACCCTCTCAAGATAATTTTTCTTGCCCGGTCCTGATTTCCTGAACCAGGACACATTATACTCTGAAGCGAAGCCAGTGGGGATGAGTCCAACTGTTGGGAGCGGTCTGGCTTTGCGGGCAGGTCGTTTGGGCTGACATTGGTGGCACTATGCGGAAAAATTTGCGCAGATGCGCGCGGGTGCGGAGACACAAAGGTTTTTTAATGAGTGCAAAACGCCGGCAGGAGATTGTTACACCACCGGAAAAAGCGTCCGGCGGTTCGCAACGAAATGAGTGGGCGCCAGGAGAAGGTACCAACCGGCGCGCGAAAACCCTGAAATTGACCGCCGCGCCGCAGGGAAAGGCATCCAGCGCCCTGCGATGGCGTATAAAGGATAATCTTGTGGGTTAATTCCCGGTTAGCGCCTTCAATCTCCCAGACAGGTGCCGACACTGCGGGCGCTTTCCAGCCAGGGATGGTCCATGGGAATCATTTTCCGTTTCCCGGCCACCTGTTCCAGCGGGACCGGTTCCATCCCATCGCCACGGGCCGCGACCATCACCCCATAATTGCCTTCATGCAGCAATTTCGTGCAGGCAGTACCGAGACGGGTTGCCAGCAGCCGGTCTGCCGCCGACGGGGCACCGCCGCGCTGCAAATATCCCAGAATGGTGACTCTGGATTCCAGGCCGGTCAGTTCTTCCAGTTTGAGAGTCAGCGCCTGGGTGCTGCCTGCCCGCTCTTCTTCCAGGTTTAGAAACTCTTTTAAGAGCTTATCTTGTTTGTCTTTGTCTTGCTCTTTGTCCATTTTCTTCTGGACCGCGTCCAATTTTTCGGCCAGGTCCAGCGACATCGCGCCCTCAGAGACGGCCACGATGCTAAAACGCTTCCCGCCCCGGCTGCGCTGCAGGATCGCGTTGGCAATTTTGTTGACATCATAAGGAATTTCGGGAATCAGGATCACATCCGCGCCGCCCGCAACACCGGAGCCCAGCGCCAGCCATCCGGTGTTATGTCCCATGATTTCCACCACAACGATCCGGTGGTGGCTGTGGGCCGTACTGTGCAGCCGGTCAATCGCTTCGGTGGCGATTCCCAGCGCGGTATCGAAGCCAAAGGTTACATCGGTCATCGCCACGTCGTTGTCGATGGTTTTGGGCAGGGTGATCACATTCATCCCTTCATTTTTGAGGCGCAGCGCGCTTTTCTGCGTGCCGCCGCCGCCGAGGCAAACCAGGGCGTCCAGATGGTAGCGCTCGTAAGTGTCCATCATGGCGTCTGTCATATCCAGATATTTGCCCCCGACTGGCATTTTATGCGGCTTATCCCGGCTTGTTCCCAGAATGGTCCCTCCCAGGGTGAGGATCCCGGAGAGCGATTTTTCATCCAGTCGGATGGTGCGGTTCTGCATCAAACCGCGGAATCCATCCAGAAAACCGACAAATTTCATATCATACTGCCCCAGGCCAGCTTTCCCGATTCCCCGCAGGGCGGCATTCAGCCCCGGGCTGTCCCCTCCGGCGGTCAGCACTCCCACATATTTTGTGTTCATTTTATCTCTCCTTGCTGCCCGATCACGAAAATGCTTTTTATTACTTTACCTGATTTCAGACCGTGATACCAGAAAGTTTGAAAGCGTTCTAAGGCGCGCCGTTCGGGCTGGCAGTTCAATGTGCTCTATTGTATAGCGAGCCAGCAGAAAAACCTAGCGCCGTCTGCGCCCTTCAAAGAATTCAACCAGGCCTGACCACAGCATCAAGAAGGCCACGCCCTCATCCAGATTCCCGACAAAAGGCAAATTATCCGGAACCAGCTCAAAAACGCCCAGAGTTGGGTTCAGAATATAGATCAGGCCAAATAATGCCATCAGGTAAACGATCCAGCCCGGGACTCCCTGCTGGGAAAGGGGAGTTGTCGTCCACCCTGTCTTCTGGATGGATTTGTTTTGGTTCTCACCATTGTCGTTCATTCTATTCCTCCATCAAATACCATAATTACCAACGGTTTCAATTCACTCAAAACTCAATTTCATACAGATCATAATTGGTCGCTTCCATTCCCATGGATTGGTACGTCCGCTGCGCCGCGTGATTCTGCCGGTCGACATACAGGCGCAGCCCGCATACGGCTGGCTTTTGTCTGGCGAGGCGCTCCGCGTGCTGGTACAGGCTTTTGAACACACCCTGCCGCCGGTATTCGGGCCGGACATACACACTCTGGATCCACCAGAACAACCCGTTGCGCCAGTCGCTCCATTCCGAGGTAAGCATCAGCGCTCCGGCCACCTCGCCCTCGATCTCCGCTAAAAGATAAAACCCGTACTCAGGTTGGTTCAGTAAGTTCTCCACACCGTCCGTCACAACCGGCTGCGAGAGCTTTTTCCCTTCCGTTTCCCACGCCATCAGCGTGTTGAAATACGCCAGGGTTTCCACATCCGACTTTTTAGCTTTCCGAATTTGAATTCGACCGCTCATCAGCGTTAATACCTCCTGGATACCTGTAATTTCCGGACCTCCTGAATGAAAACCCGGGGCCAGCGCCGCTGCGATTTCCCGCTGAAGGGCAATCACGCGGGTATTATTGGTTTGATTCTACCAAAGTGCGGGGCAAAAAGGACACCGGACAGGATTTTGGTGGTCTGCCCTGCCTGCTCTTAAAAACCGCTTCCGGTAAATGATCCAGAAGCGGGTAAATGGTGTTTATTCCACAAAGGTGCGACCTGCCGCGGTTATTTCATCTCCTGGGCTGCGGCCTGCGCTTCGTAAGCCATATCATAGCGAGATGCCAGTTCCTGAAGGATCGCTATCCGGCGGCAGGAAATGTAGGAAGGGATGATCCCGCGCTGCGTGATCGTTTCGGTGAATACGATCCCCAGGCGTTCATCTTCTTCCAATGGCGTGATGGTTTTGATCTGCCCCGAAAGCCGCATTGAGCCAGTGGGAAGGCGCAGGGTGAATTTGACCCGGTCATATTTCTTGAAGGTTTTTTCCCGGATTTCAGCCGGAAGCTGCATCCCCACCCCGGTCAGCGAGACATCGTGCAGCCTTGCGGTTATGGTTCCTTCCGGGCCTTCCAAATCCATTTCCAATGGTTCATCCGGTTCCAAACGGACATTCATCCGGTTTCCAAATCTTGAATCGGGCAGATCCCATTCGCCCAACCGCGCGATTCCTTCCAGAATGTTGAAGGAAAGGACCGAACACGATACCGCGCCCAGGGGTTCGCCAACCAGCAGCCAGGTTGTGTCTTCCCATTCCAGGCAAACAGAATGCGGTGATTCCACTTTCAGAACAGCAATTTCACCTTCAAGGCTTTTCATTTTGGCGTTGCTGGTCACAGGAAGTCCTTTGTAAAAATTCAGCACTTCAATTGGCTCTTCCCGCGCCATGATTTGTTTCAGATCAGCAATCACCTGTTCTTTGTTCATCTTTTCAGATCCTTTGTGGTCAGTCCAGATTATCTGTCGATCTCAATATCCTGCGCAATCCAATCAGATCTATCAAAACGCGCTCGATGCCCGTTTTTCGGTCAGGCCCTGCCTTTTAACCTCCAGCTCATGGCGCACCTTCAGCGTCTGTAAAACCTCATCTTTGCGATGCGCGATGTAACTGGTAATCGCGGGAGGAAGGTCCTCTCCCGCGTTGAACCCCACTCCCAGACGGTAAGAATCCTCACTCCTGGTGATATTCCGGATCACGCCGGGCAGCACGGTTTTTCCCTGGGATAGATGAATGGAGATAATAACAGGTTCACCATCCTGGAATACCTGGCCTGGCTTCAGGGCCGGGATCCGAATACCGATTCCTTTGGTGGAGATATCTGACAGATATTCGATCAGACGGTGGTTTGCGCTTTCAATTGCTACCTCGATATTAGAACGTGGCTCCACCCGGATCACGGATCGACTGTCAGGAAAAGTGTTATCTGTTTCAAATTTCCCCAGCGCGACTCTTCCGGCCAGCAAATCGAACGATTCAACTTCCGCCCGCCATATTACGCCGGTTTCTTCCAGCACAAGCCAGGTTTTGTCTTCCCAGCTCAGGCAAACTGAATTGGGCGGCTCAACATCCAACACCACCTGATTTTCCGTAATGGATTTTAGCCACGCCCGGGATTCTACCGGCACGCCCTTATAGAAATTTAACAGGATGATTTTTCCCTGCTGATCCAGGTGTTGTGAAAGTTTGTCAGGAAACTGTCCTCTTCCCACCATGTTACAGCTCCTTACCTTGAATAGCCTGCCAACCTCTCAGACACATTGGCTACTATATCTTTTTCATTGTAGCATAAAGCCGCGCAAACTCAACAACCATTTGAGGATATCTTTTGAGCAGCTTTTGCCGGATCACCTGCGCGAAGTTTCTCCCATTTCCTCCTCCTCGCTTCGGTCGGTTGCGGGTGGCGGCGCAGGGGAAAGGGCGGCGATTTCCTGCCACATCTCAGGGGTCATCTCAATTTCCAACGATTTCAGCGAACCGGAAAGCTGGTTGAGATCGCGCGCCCCAATAATGGGAGCTGTGACAGCCGGATGGTGGGCCGCCCACGAAACCGCCAGCGCGGCTGGTTCGTAGCCCCGTTCCCGGGCATATTGCGTGAAACGTTCCGCTGCTTCGTACATCCAAGGTTCTCCATAGCGGATTTGATAGCGCTGGCTTTCAACCAGGCGCCCCTGATCTGGTTTGCGGTTCACCCCATATTTACCGGTCAGCAACCCGCCTCCCAGCGGGCTGTAAACGATCACCCCAAGCTGTTCCGCTGCCGCCATGGGCAGGATCTCCACTTCGGCCTGGCGTTTCACCAGGTTATACATCGGTTGGATACAGGCAAACGGCGCCAAACCCGCCCCCGCGGCGATGCCAAGCGCTTTCTCTACCTGCCATGCGGCAAAATTGCTGGCTGCCGGGTAAAGGATCTTGCCCTGCCGCACCAGATCATCCAGCGCGCGCAGAGTCTCCTCCAGGGGGGTGGAATCGTCAAAGTGATGGATGAAGTACACATCAATATACGCTGTGTTCAGCCGCCTCAGACTGGCTTCTACCGCCCGTAAGATGTGGCGCCGGGATGCGCCGCGCGCGTTGATATCTTCTCCTACCGGAAAATACACTTTGCTGGTCAAGATCACTTCATCCCGGCAGTCCGCCACCAGCCTGCCGAGGATTTCTTCAGAGCGCCCACCCTGGTAGACGTTCGCGCAGTCAAAACAATTGATTCCCACTTCACGGCAGCCATGGAACATCTCCACCGCGGGCCGGTCATCCGCATCCTCTCCAAATGACATGGTCCCCAGCACCAGGGATGAGATTTTTACGCCGGTCTTTCCAAGATATCGGTATTCCATTTCAGTGCCTCTCTCAAACAACTGGCTTTATTATGGGCACAGGTATATATGCCAATCCGTCAGACGGGATTCAATCTCTCCCCGCCGGCATTTCCGCATCTGGCCCATCCAATCCACCACCCAGCGCCCGTCATCATCGTGCATCTCAATCCGGATTTTCCTGGCCGCGATGGAATCGTCCGGGCAGTCCTCACTGATGATGATCAGGATCACGCTGCCGGTGTTGGCAGGTAAAAAATAGATCTTTTTATTCTTACAGTCCGGCTCGGCGGGCGGCCAGGATTCCAAACGGAGTGCAATTTCCAGCGGGTCGCTGACCCACTCAAAATTCTCGATCTGGGAAAGCGCCAACGATTGGAAGAAATCATTGTACTGGCTCAGATCCACCACCTGGTACACCTGGCGGTCTTCTTGTTCCGGGAACACCAACACAGAAGCGTCATAAGGAAACAGGATGTTCGCCGTGGGCGATGGCATAACCCGCGTCGGAGCCACGGAAGGGGTTTCAGTAGCAGTCTGCAAAAAACCCAACGTAGATTGGCATCCTGCCGCAAGGACCGCTGTTGCCAACAACGCGAAAATCCAAAATTTCAAACGCATTCCCTGCTCCATTCCAAAAATCCTCCCGGAGATTACGCGGCCAGGTATTTGGGCTCTCCCATTACAGAAAGTGCTTCTCCAAGATAGAAGCGGTGGTAATCCTTGCGTTCGTAATTGCGGGCAATATCCGGGTTGAGGAAATGTTCCGGCCGGGTGTCTTGCCAGTAAATTTTACGGCAGGCAATGATCAGTTCCGCTTCCGCGAAAGCCGGGGCCGCCACTCCGGGCACCGCGATCGGGGTCAGACCGGCTTCGTGGATCTTATCGCCATCCCGGCCAGATTTGGCACCCAGGATTTGCAGCGCCTTGCGGTGTTTCTCTGGCAGTACGCTGACAGTAAACGAGTCGTACTGCTCCATGAAATCAAAAGTGAACCTGGTTGGGCGGACAGCCACCTGAACGACTGGTTTATTCCATATCGTCCCCAAAAAGCCCCAGGAAATTGTCATGGTGTTGAAATGTTTTTTCTCAAAATCGCCGCTAGTCACCAGCATCCATTGCTGGTCAAATACGCTGAATGAGTTGGTGTTCAATTTTTCGAAGGGAATTAATAATCTTGTCATACGATCTCCTGATGATGTATTGTGGGTTGAATATGGATTGGTGTCGCTGGGGTTGGCCTCATCTGCTAAAACCATTTCGCGGCTGTTTCCGCTCAGAATAAAGAAGGCTGGGTAGAATCTTGCTGCTCGTACGGCACGTCCGGCGGCAGCTCGGGCTGGTTGGCGGCTTGCACCGCCAGCCGGTCGCAGCGCTCGTTCTCCTTGTGTCCGGCGTGGCCTTTCACCCAGGTGAAGCTGACCTGGTGCCGGTCGCACAGCGCCAGCAACTTCTCCCACAGGTCTGGGTTCAGGGCTTTCTCCCGTTTATTTTTTTTCCACTGGTTGGCGCGCCAGCGTCTGGCCCAGCCCAGGTTGACCGCGTCCGATACGTATTTTGAATCGGTTATTACCGAAACCTCACTGGGTGTTTTCAGGGCTTCCAGACCGGCGATAACCGCCATCAATTCCATCCGGTTGTTGGTAGTCCGCCGGTAGCCGCCGGAAAGTTCCTTGCGGTGAGCGCCCTGCAGGAGCACCACGCCATAGCCTCCCGGCCCCGGGTTGCCGATGCTGCTGCCATCTGTGTACATCAATACTTTCGGTAGTGTATTTTCCATTAACCTCTCAATTCTTTGCCGCGATTCAGTTAGCCAACGATCAGTTCATCCAGGTCCCGTTTGGGGACGTGATGCGTGCCGTCTGCGTCGCGCCAGTATTGGATATTGCCATCCGGTTTCAGTATCATAATCTCCCCATGATACATTAGAAAATCTTAGATGAGAAGTAGTATATGCCTCTGGTGTACCTGATGTTCCAAAACTAACATCATAATTTGGATTAATAGCTTCTACATATTGCAATCCATATCCATATCCAACACTATGAGATTCACCAGGTACAGTGACAAACATCTTTTTAACGCTATCAATCCAGTTTGAGGGAATATCATCATATAAGTCAACAACTGTGTGATCTGCTATGATCTGCCCAAAGTTTGTTATTGAAGCCGTTGACAGTAATAAAAGCATTACAACACGACTAATCAGTCTATTTGTTTTTATAAACACATTTCCCATAACTTATTCAATATCTATTATATACAATTGATCTGTTTTTTTTTGAGTATATATATTCGGATATGAAAATATTTCTTAACTTGCTTTTTACCAAAATCAAGAGTATGAAATTAAGACTTACTATTAGCCTTTTGTTAATAATATTCCAATTTACATCATGTAAAA
>ENA-OSEO01002560-OSEO01002560.1-sediment-metagenome-genome-assembly--contig:-NODE-2560-length-25034-cov-24.632087_pt1 | contig 25034 bp, 22 predicted proteins | sample MGYA00237883_ERZ534232 | MGnify/ENA metagenome assembly ERZ534232
CTTGATCAAAAAAGTCGTTTTCACAATTATCCGTATCCATAACACGACATGCTCTTTCCAACGAATGAGATATTTCAACTCCCTGATGGGGCACAATATTTAAAAACTGTCCGTTCTCATATACAACAACATCTACCGGATTGTCTTCTTTATCAAGCAATAGAACCTCGTCACCCGAATTGGCCAGGTTAATTATACCTGCTGCCCAATCTTTCTCCCTCCTCATTGATAAAACACATTCTTCGGTTTTTATGAATTCATAGTCGGGTAGTTTTTTATATAGGCTACGAAATGCAGATGCTTTAGCCGCTATGACAATCTTTTCATTGGCCTTAATCTTTGCGCCGTCAGGAAATCTATACATACCTTCTCCGCCACCATTTGTCTCTTCATCGCCAATCTTATAATTTGAAAGATCTATTTTGTCTCTTGTTGGATTATAAATCTCTATCCACTCTTCAGCTGATGAACCACTATTTGTATCATAATACACTTCCGATATTAAGAGATGCCTGATTCCGGCTCTAGCTTGAGATTCCGTTCTATTTTTATTTGCCAATACACATAATAAACAAAAAACAACACCGACAAATATCGATATTGTTGTTATCCTCTTAATAGTAATATCAAATTCTATTTGCTTATTCCTTTTCAAAATTTCCCCCCCTGTAATGTTTAAAAAACTTTGTTTTTCTTCTACTTACAAAACTTATTTAAACATATTCAAAATTTTTTTAGCCCTGTATCATCACCTCGCTACTCTTAATAAAATGTTTAAACTCATCAATCAATTGAAGACCTACCACCTATATTTATCTTATAGAAGTTCTTAAGCATTTTTGTGCCTATATGTATATTATTTGTTTCTCATATCATGTCAATATTTAAATTTCATTTGTTTTTAGGATAAAGTGATGAGCCTGAAAAACCGATAATTAAATATGGTTGTTTGACAAAATAATATCGTTTCCGAAAAGGCAAAACCTTCGAAAGAAGGTGACGGGCAAACGCCCTCCCTGCTATGCGGGGAGCAAAGCTACAGACCTACGCCAAGTTGAGGGGTATGGTGGCTGAGCTATCGAAGAAAATTCGTTTATTTAGCCGTTATATGGAGCTTGGCTCTGTATATCGGCTTTTTTAATAAAAGGACCTTAGAAAGGTAAGTAATGGGTAAAAAGAGACTTGTGATAGTAACAATCTTAGTTATCAGCACGCTCTTACTGGCGAGCATAGGCCTAGCCAGAGAACCATCTAGTTCGTCAAGCTCTGGAAAAATAGCGCCTTACCCAAATAGTACAGCTTCAAGACTTAATGAAATATCAGACTCTAAGATTGATATTGACTCTAACTCTCAGATGAAAGTAGCTGTCGATACTTACATGAATAAAATAGAAGCTCAAAAAGAAGCTGATAAAGCTGCCAAATTGGCGTCTGAAGTAGCCGAGCAAGCAAATATTGAACAATCGGCTACTGGGGAAAGTATAGAATCAAAGCAAGCACAAGCTGAACAAATATTGGCTTCATTGGTAGCCCAAAATCCCATTTTACAGGGTACTACGGTCACAGTTAAGCAATGTCCCCATAATTGGCAAGGTTGCACTTATTACAAATCCGCAATTATTTGGATTGATCCCGACCATAGAGCACCGCTTGAAAAAATCATGGTCCACGAATGTAACCATATAATAGACTGGCGATCAGACGGTGATATTGATTACAACGATTACCATGAATAGTATCCCAACGAAGAAAAGCCGTGATATAAAATAAATGACGGCCATAGGACCTCATTTTATTCTTAAATCATATTCTGAGATTTCCAATACAAAAATTTTATAAACTACTTTGCTTTTCTAATCTTGCCAAAACAACGAGCCTCTGCCTGGCACTATATACCGGTGTGCATGTTGTCAAAGCGATGACATAACCCGGTGTTTCATCAATAAATTCAGTTTCATTTGGGTAGACGACCATCTTTTCAAATATGATATATTTATATTTTTTTGCTGGTGTTTCAATAGTTATTTCATCACCGTTTTCAAGATTATCCAATCGAAAAAATGCAGCTCCGTATGTTGTTCTATGCCCTGAAATCACACATACTCCTAGCTCTCCCGGATAAACAGTTTTAGTTATATGGCCGGGGCCTTTTTTTAATGTTTCTTTATCAGTGCCCTCTACAACTATTGCGTCAACCCCTATTTTGGGAATCAATAGTTTAAAAATGGCGGTTCCCGCTGGAACAGGTTGTTGCTTCTCTTGAGTAGTTTTATTATCAGATTCACTATCAGATTCTTTCTTTCCAGCTTTTTCAAGAATCTTATCCCAATCAGACCTTAAAGTGTCCTGCGCCCTGTTTGATACCACAAATGTGCTGAGCGGATATGCAACGACTGCTATTCCGGCCAATACCAAAAATAATCCGATATATCTAAAATATCGCCTTCGCTTACTTTTTTTCTTTTTTTGCTCTTCTTCAAAAGCGTTTACGTTTTTCGGTTCAACTTCATTCATTTTAACACTTCTTAATAAATAAGGAGGCCCTCGCTTGCCTCCATTCTTTTGATTAAATATATTTCTATTTAATTATCTCACAAAATCCCTATACCGCCAAAGAATGAATCTGAGAGTCCGACAAAAAAGGCTGGATTTTCACCGAGGGGCACCAAGGCAAAAAACCAGCCAACATTTTTATCGAATCTTTTCAAAAAAACTTTAGCATTATTTGACATTCCAAATAATGCTATTACCAGATATTAATATTATTTTGTTGCTTAACCTCATACAAACCTTGTGGAAGTCCTTTATTTATTTGGTAGTCGTTTCATGCAACATCAGCTAAGTCCGACCGATCTTTGCAGTGAATCTAACTCAACAGGAGTAAGAGTGCGGTATTTTCCTGTTTTAAGATCACCGAGTTCTAGTGGCCCCATTGAGATACGCTTCAAGCTGATTACAGGATGGCCGACTTTTTCGCACATCCTTCTTACTTGTCTCTTGCGGCCTTCCCTTATGGTTATGTCCAGAATAGAATAATCTTTTTCTCTTTCCAGGAGCTTGACTTTTGCCGGAGCGGTTAATCCATCTTCCAAAATTATACCTCTACAAAGACACTCGAGAATATGTTTATCCGGGTGCCCGCGAACAGCTATACGATACGTTCGCTCAACTTTAAACCGGGGATGGCTTAACCTATAGGCAAGCTCACCATCATTTGTGATAAGAAGAACTCCTTCACTATCTTTATCAAGGCGTCCGACCGGAAAAAGGCTTGCTTTGGGGATATCAAGAAGATCCATTACAATCGGCCGACTGTATGGATCCCTCACGGTAGTTAGAAAACCGGTGGGTTTGTTTACGGCAATGTAGACTCGTTTTCTGGAAAAATCGAGGCATTTACCATCAACTTCAATTACATCAATTGTCGGGTCCACTTTTGTTCCGAGTAAATGGACGGTTTTCCCGTTAACCTTTACTCTACCGTCTAAAATATGCTGTTCGCATTTTCGGCGAGATGAAACACCGGCTCGCGCCATCACTTTTTGTAGTCTTTCTAACGTCACTGTCAGATCCTTCTCTATTTCCCGCTGCTAGTCTGTCTGGTTGATGAAATTAATTGCTCTCTTATTTGATCAGCGCTTTCTTGGTCAGGAGCAAATTGATCGGCAGGAGGCAGTTCATCTAGATTGTTTATTCCCATTGCTTCCAAGAATGCATCGGTAGTTAGATATAAAATCGGATTAGCCGGATGTCTTTCTTTTTCTTTTTCCCTAATAAGGCCTTTATCCTTAAGCGAATACAATACGGTTTCCGAACTAACTCCTCTAATACTATTTATTTCCATCCTGGTTACGGGCTGCTTGTAAGCAATAATCGCCAAAACTTCAAGTGCAGCTTTGGTTAGGCGACGTGAGCCTTCCTGGCTTTGTATAAGTCTATCAACATAAAATATATTGTCAGGATTACTGTGGAAAAAATAACCCTCAGCAACTTTTCTTAAATTAATACCCCGTTTTGCCTCGTTATACTCGATGATTAATTCATTAACAGCCGTTTCTATAGTTGCCTGATCTTCACCGATTATTTCTGATATACCTTCGACTGATAAAGCTTGATTTGATACAAAAAGTAGTGATTCCACCACACTTTTTACGTTTTCAATGTATTCCATGGTTAGCTCCTTCACCTGCTAAGCTTGAGTGTCCTTCCATCTTTCCACATCTTGCTCATCAGGAAACATTAATTCCTCATCTGTTTTGATTAGTTTGATCTCTATGTCACCAAAAGTGGTAATTTGATTAAGCTCGACTTCTCTTCTCCTATAGAGTTCGAGAAGAGCAAGGAAAGTTACAGCAGCTTCCATCTTGGTCCGGCAATTACCGGTTAAACTGCGAAAAGTCTGCACCCCTTTTGTTTTCAACTTATCTAGAACAAATTCTATCTTATCCTTTAGATTAACCGGCGGAATCAGAATGTGCTCTGTTGAAACGACAACATCTCCCTCACCGCTGCCTATTAACATAAATGCTAATAATTGTGCTAAATCTTCAGTGGTAATTCTTTCCAATAGGTCTGTTCGGGCCAGAACTTGCCGGTCCAGCTCATTTCTCCTTTTACAAAAACCATATTCATTCTCAAAAAGGTCTGCTAAATATTCCGATGCATTTTTAAACTTTTTATACTCTAACAGCCGTGCAATAAGCAGTTCTCTAGCCTCTGACGGCGATATTTCCTCATATTCTTCCTCTTCTTCAGAAGATAAAAGCGAGCCAACCTTTATCTGAAGCAATGTAGCCGCAATAACTATAAATTCCGAGGCGACTTCCAAATCCAACTGTTTCATCTTTTTTAGATACTCAAGATAGTCCCTGATTATATCAGCCAGAGATATCTCATAGATATCAATTTTATGTTTGCCTATAAGACTTAGCAGCAGATCAAATGGACCTTCAAATGATTCAAGCTTTACGTTGTACTTCAACTCGCTGCTCCCTGTCATTTAAGTGCATACTTCACTGGCATAGACCCGTTAAAGCACTTCATTATTGTATAAGTGGCTTATTTAAAATAATTCAAATGCATAGCGGCTCTGACTTCATCCATGGTTTTTTGGGCAACGTCTCTTGCCCGTTTGGTTCCATCTAATAAGATTTCATTAATCAAAGCAGGATTTTGGTCATATTTGGATCTGCGTTCCCGGATTGGTGTAAGCAAGCCTTCAATTGCATCCGTAAGTTTATTTTTACAATCAACGCATCCAATTTTCCCTTTTTTGCACAAATCGGTTAGCTCATCTACAAAATCATTGTTGAATACTTTTTGATAGCTATAAATCGTGCATACATTAGGATGGCCGGGATCAGTCGGATGAATTCTGGCCGGATCGGTTATTGCCGACCTTACTTTTTTCTTCACAACATCGGACGAATCGGAAAGATATATGGCATTTCCCAAGCTTTTGCTCATTTTTGAATTGCCATCTAATCCTATTAAACGAGCACATTCACCAACAAGCGCTTCCGGTTCTACCAGTACTTCCGAATAAAGATCATTAAACCGCCTGACTATTTTGCGGGTAAGTTCAATGTGAGGTACTTGATCCTGTCCAACCGGTACCAGGTGAGCTTTAAAAATTGATATATCGGCCGCCTGGCTCACCGGATACCCCAAGAAACCATACATTAGCTCTTTATAATGCCTTTCTTTTGCTTCAGTTTTTATGGTTGGATTGTGTTTTAGGGCATTAACCGATACAAACATAGAGTAATATGTGGATAATTCCACGATTTCCGGTATCATCGATTGAATAAAAATCGTGCTTATCTCGGGATCAAGTCCAACCGCAAGATAGTCCGATGTCACTTCTTTAATATCCCGGCGTAGCTTTTCCGGATGTTCAAAATTAGTCGATAAAGCCTGAACATCAGCAATAATTATAAAATTCTCGTATTCATTCTGCAGTTTAACTCGATTAGCCAATGATCCAACATAATGCCCGAGATGCAGCGGGCCGGTCGGACGATCTCCTGTTAATATTCTTTTCTTTTTTGCCTGTGACATGTTGTTTTCACCCTTTATTTGTTTTCCCTAAACTAATTTAGACAGACAAACTCCATTTGTAAAGATATACCAACATACTTAAGTGATATTTATAGATAATATTTTTATAAATTTATTAAAAGCATCTATAACTAGCTCTTTATTGCCAGGCCGATCCGGGTAATAATAAATTCATAAACAGATTCATAACAGGTCCGATGATGGCGGAAAACGCGCCTCTGAACACAAATAGTACAAGAAATAGAATAATAATCCCATATTGCTGAAACCATCGAAAGGCCGGCATTGCCGACGGTGGAAGGAATGCCTGCAAAATATGCGAGCCATCAAGAGGCGGAACAGGTATTAGATTAAATATTCCCAAAGCAATATTTATCATTACTATATATAAGATAATCCCTTTTAGTATCACATTATTTCCCAATAAGCCGAATCTCATTGGAAGAGAAAATATAACCGCGGTTACAAAATTTGCCGCAGGACCTGCTACTCCCACCAGCAACATATCTCTTTTTGGATCTTTAAAATACCTGGAATTTACCGGAACTGGTTTTGCCCATCCGAAATGGGCTATTATGATCATTAATGAGCCCAGTAGATCAAGATGTTTTATCGGATTTAAAGTTAAGCGTCCACTCTGACGAGGAGTGGGATCACCCAGCATATCGGCAACCCTGCCATGGCTATATTCGTGAACCGTAATCGCTATCAACATAGCAGGTAAAACAAATAATATATCTAGTAATTGAGCCAAATGATTAACCTCCGGATTTGTCTTCGTTATTCTTCTTCTTGGTGTTTTTGTTTGATTCCGCTTTCAATATTAACTTCTTTACAAGCTCTATTTCCTCACTTTTTAATCTAACTTTTCCGTCAAGCTTAGCTTTCAGTATCATACTACGAGCTTCAGTGAAAAACGGAGATGGCTCTAGCCCCATTTTCATAAAATCCTTGCCATTCGTTTCAATTCTTACCGCTTGCAAGTTAGCAAGAAAGAAGTTAATTCTCTGTCTTACCAGGCGTTGAGAGCTCTTTGCGTAAATATATATCAGAGATTCCTGAGAAAGCGGTTTCAACAATGAATATAGATCGCTATTTCTAATTTTTTTCGCTGATCCAAGAGTTTTTAATATAATCTGGGTTTGCAACACCCCTTCTTCTATAATCTGCAAATCAGCTTTTTTGAATCGCATTTGCTTGCACCATTTCTCCAATTCCTTCTCATCAAGCTTTCGCATAAGCGCAATTATAAAGATTAACCAACGTTTTGTATCTCTTTTAAAATATCCGCTTAACCTTGGTATTGTTGTTTGGATAGATTTTAAAAGCGAATTTAGGTGTGCGTCTATTTTTACTACCTCGGGATGCAGATTCTTTAGGGCACCCAGCTCAGATAGCCTATAAAGCACCTTCCATGCTATATCTTCAGATAAAATCAAAATTAATTCGTCTCTTATTCTTACATTTGTAAGTCTCCCAACCAAATCCATGCCTATCGCTTGTTTGGCCAGAGCCTTTGTTTGCTCATCCATTTTAAATCCATATCTCTGCTCAAATCGGGCTGCTCTGAAAATTCTGGTCGGGTCTTCTACAAAACTCAAATTATGCAAAACCCTTATCCTTTTTTCCTTAATATCCCTCTGTCCACCAAAAAAATCCAACAAGCTACCGAATTTTGGTGTATTTAACGCTACTGCCATTGCGTTTATTGAAAAATCTCTCCTGGAAAGATCTCTTCTAATTGAACTAAACTGAACCTTAGGTAGAGCTGCAGGGTATTCATATAGCTCCCTGCGTGCAGTGGCAATGTCAATACGAAATTTATTTTTTAGCACTATAACTGCGGTTCCGAATTTCTTATGCGCGGTTATTTTTGCCCCAAGCTTATCAGCCAGTATCTCTGCAAACTTGATACCTCGCTGTTCAACAACTATATCTATATCTAGATTTGGATATTGCATAAGCAAATCCCTTACAACACCACCTACTAAATAAATCGAGAAATCATTTTTTTCAGCAATGCGTCCGATTTCCCTAAGAAGCCTCTGCACTTCTATTGGGAGTAATGTCCTGATCCTTTGTACGACTTCACCCCGACTTATTCGGCGGCTCATGCCACTTACATTCTTTGGTTCAGTAAGATATTCAAACCCATATATTGCAGTTAGTAGGTCCGAACGGCTTACAATTCCAACTATTTTTTCATTATCAACAACAGGAAGACGACCAACTTCACTTTCTTCAAATATTCCCTCTATCAGATCAGTTGTCATCATAGGGTCTATTGTCAAAACTTTATGGGACATGAAGCCTTTTACCGGGGCATGGCTTAAATCATGTTTTTCTGCTTTTTCAATTTCTTTGCTTGATATCATTCCCACAAGTTTTCCTTTTTCCATTACAGGAAGTCCTGTGTATTTACTCTTTACCATCATCTCCCTGGCTTCTTCCAAAGGAGTTTCCGGTTTTACGGTAAGCACACTCCTTGACATAATATCCTTGGCGGTAAGTGGTGCTTTTATGTGGAGGAGCAGTTCATCTAATAGAGCTTTTTTTGCTTTCTTTAGATTCGACTCTTTTATTACCGCAGAACCCGCCTGGGGATGTCCCCCACCGTCAAATCTCAATAATATTTCACCGATAGGTACCTCATCCAACCTGCTTCGACCAATTATATACACTCGATCTTTTACCATTATAAGAGTAAATATAACATCCACATTTTCCAGATCCGCAATTTTTCTGGTAATTACCGATGCACCATCTACATAGCTCATAGCTTTTGCTGATGTTAGCATTACCTTTATTCCATGAACATTCTCAATACTTACCGATTTCAATAGATTATCCAATAGAGATCGCTGCTCTTCGGTAAGGGGCTGCTCCAGAAATCGGTCGATAACGTTCATATTGGCTCCGTTTGCCATCAAAAAAGCAAGTGCCTCGGCATCCTCATATGTAGACGTCGGATAAGTTAGAGAACCGGTATCTTCATGTATCCCAAGAGCAAAAAGTGTAGCCTCAAAAGGCGATATTCTAATCTTTCTATCTCTCATTATTTTTACTAGCGTTGTCGTAGTTGCACCGGTCGGTTCTGAGAAGTCCCGGCTTACCTTCATATCCTCAGCGGAAGGCGGATGATGGTCAAAGGAGAATATCTCTATGTCTTTTTTATATGCAACCTCTTCAAGCTCGCCCAGTCTGTCAGCAATACGTGTATCAACAATGATTAGACGGCTGATATTTTCCTTTTCCAGGTATTTAAGATCGATGAATTTCATAACATCCTGATGAAGGGATAAAAATTCTCTTACGTTTTTATTTTGAGAGCCGGTAAAAACAAGTTTTGCTTTCGGATATATTCTTTGCGCAGCCACCATTGCTGCAATAGAGTCAAAATCCGCATTTACATGACTGGCAATAATTTCCACGATTTGCATCCTCTATTATTTCGGATTTACCATATTTCTGGCTAGTTAGGGTTGATGTAATTCAAACATTATAAATATGGTATCAGAACAAGCCTTAAAAAGGGAGATTTTCACATATGGAGAAAAAAACCATTTCCATAAATAAAATATCTGTACTTTTTCTCTTCATAAGTGATTTTAATCTTTTTAGATAAATGTTATTTCTTTTTAGCTTTATATCTTATTCTTGCGGTCTTCACCTTTTTTAATCCTTCAAATAATTCCGGATGAACATGCATAAAAATTAACAAACCTATAGCTGGAAACAGCAACAAACCTGTGCCTTTTAAATCATTAAGGCTATAAGTGTGACATTTGAATTAATGCCATACCAACTACAAAAAGCGCCCCGTAGCATAGCCCCATTATTACAATGAAGCATCCAAGATAAATTGACACCCAACTTGCTTTATGTCCTGCCCGGTATGCTTTGTTGCCATTCTTTATTGAAAATATTCCAAGAGCAAGGGAAATGGGCAGGAACACAAACAGACCTATACCATCTAACCAACTGCGTGTGGCCCCATCTGCAATATTCGCAAGGACGACTTCGGATACAAATATCAACAACGGAATGGTAAGAATAACAAATGTACCTAGTACTCCTATAATTATTGTTTGCCGTCCTAGCTTATCACGCCAATCAACTTCTGCATCCCAGACTCTACTAATGCTTGAAGGTAAATGCCCAAACTGGCAACCGCTATCTTCCATTAGCCATATACTCTTGTTGCATTCCCTACAAAATCCTGCTTTTGGCATTAAATTATCCAGATTCTCTTACAAACTAATGTAGGTCTTACTTTAAAATGTACTTTTTCAAATAGCATCTAGATTTAGCATATAGCCTTGAACTCTCAAGTCACAAGTAAGGAATCAGGGTCAAGTCATGCAATCCTACTTCTTCCTTTCCTTCTTTTATTCCACTAACGTTTAATCATTTCATAAACCATCTTTTGGGTTTTTGGTTTGCCCGGTCCTATTTTAAATGATTCATCTATCATCTTCTCAATTTCTTCTAATTTAGCATTTGTGCTGGCATGGATTTCTACCAGACAATCACCCTTTTCAACATAATCTCCTATTTTTTTACTTAAAACCAATCCGGCTGCGGGATCGATGTCATCCTCTTTTTTCTTTCGTCCTGCGCCAAGTTCGATAGCTACAAGACCTAACTTTTCAGCGTCTATCTCTGTTATATATCCGGATTCAACAGCCTTAAGCTCGCTAATAAACTGTGCTTGCGGAAGTATTCTGGTTGACTCAAGGCATCCTGAATTTCCTCCTTGAGCTACAATAAATTCCTCCAATTTGGCCAAGGCATTTCCTGAAATTATGGCACTTTCAAGGATTTCTCTTGCCTCGTTCACATCATCTGCTCTACCTGCCATCAAAAGCATTTGCGCGCCCAATTCCAAACATAGTTCTTCTAAATCGGGAGGTGCATCACCCTTTAACGCATATATTGCCTCCTCGACTTCCAGAGCATTCCCCACAGCAAATCCTAATGGTTGATCCATATCACTTATAACAGCTGTGGCTTTTTTACCCATATCATGCAATATTTCAATCATCAATTTTGCTAATTTTTTAGCTTCATCCAGATTTTTTAGAAAAGCACCTGATCCGCATTTAACATCCAGAACTATGGCATCCGAGCCTCCAGCAATTTTCTTGCTTACTATACTGCTAGCAATTAAAGGTATCGACGATACAGTAGCTGTTACATCTCTAAGTGCGTATAATTTTTTATCAGCCGGCACAATCATATCCGATGCACCGATAACCGCTACGCCAATTCTTTTTACCTGTTCAATAAACTCATCTGCAGAAAGATTGATATTAAATCCCGGTATTGCCTCCAGTTTATCAAGTGTCCCTCCAGTATGACCCAATCCTCTGCCGGACATTTTAGCAAAAGGCACTCCAATGGAGGCCATCAGTGGCGCAAGTACTAGAGTAGTCTTATCTCCCACACCTCCGGTACTGTGCTTATCCACTTTTATCCCAGGAATTCTTGATAAATCAAGGGTGTCGCCGGAATTCACCATTGATTTAGTAAGACTAATTAACTCTTTCTTGTTCAATCCATTTATATAAGCAGCCATTAAAAATGCGCTCATCTGATAATCAGGAACATTTCCCTGCACATAACTACTGATCAAGAAATCCAATTCCGCTTGGCTAACCTCTTTATTGTCTCTCTTTTTGGACAAAACATCATAGACTCTCATTTATTACTTACTCCTTTTTAAAATCTTCGATTCAAAACTGGTGCTTTCAACAGGCGCGTCAAATCCAAGTAGGTCGGAAATAGTCTTACCGACATCAGCAAAAGTCTCCCTTATACCAAGATCAACCGCCTCAATCCTATCGCCATAAACCAGAAGGGGTACATATTCACGTGAATGATCGGTACTCTCAGTGGTCGGATCGCAGCCATGATCTGCTGTAATTATAAGCACATCACCTGAATCTAAAAGCTTTAAGACCTCCGGCAATCTTTTGTCTACCATTTCCAACCCCTTGGCATATCCCGCTGGATCGTTTCTGTGTCCCCATAAAATGTCAAAATCAACCAGATTGGTGAAAATAATCCCCGACTTTTCCTTTTGCATTGCTTTTATGGTTTGATCGATGCCATCCATATTGTTTTCTGTATGAATCGCTTCCGAAATTCCTTTAAAACCAAACAGCTCTCCGATCTTTCCGATAGCAATAATCTTTATTCCATTATCAGATGCATATTCCAGAACAGTTTTATAAGGCGGTTCAACTGAAAAATCTTTTCTTTCAGCTGTTCTTTGAAAATTGCCCGGTTCTCCAATAAAAGGGCGGGCAATAACTCTTCCTACTCTATGCTTACCTTTCAAAATATTGCGGGCAACTTTGCACATATCATAAAGTTCACTAAGAGAGATTGAGCTTTTATGAGCTGCAATTTGAAATACGCTGTCCGCAGACGTATAAACAATCGGATTTCCGGTTTTTAAATGTTCTTCACCAAGCTCTTTGATGATTTCCGTCCCGGATGCCGGTTTGTTTCCTAGCACCTTTCTACCTATTTCATCCTCAAATCTCTTTATAATTTCATCTGGAAAACCATTTGGGTAGGTCGGAAACGGCTTAGAAAGATACAAGCCCATTAATTCCCAATGGCCAGTGGTTGTATCTTTACCGGCAGATCTCTCAGTAAGTTTACCGTAAGCAGCAAGCGGCTTATTAACTTCTGACACACCTTTTATATTTGTAATGTTTCCTAAGCCGAGTTTTTCAAGGTTGGGTAAATTTACACCGCCTACAGCCTTAGCCATATTCACAAGAGTGTTACTGCCCTTATCGCCGTATTTGGCTGCATCAGGTAATTCTCCTATTCCAACGCTGTCCAGAATTAGGATAATCACCCTTGAAATTGAATCTTTTTCTATTGTTTGATTATTGATAGTTACCATTATTTCCCAATACCAGCGATTGCATTAACACATTTAACCTAACGAGCACGCGGATGGCTTTCCAAATACACTTCTTTTAAATGCTCCTTTGAGACATGAGTATAAACCTGAGTAGTAGAAATAAATGCATGCCCTAGCAGCTCCTGTACAGCACGTAAATCCGCTCCACCTTCCAGTAAGTGAGTCGCAAATGAGTGTCTCAGTGAATGCGGATATATCTTCTTAAGCCCTGCCTGATTTGCATAAGCCTTAACGATCTGCCAGCATCCCTGGCGGGTAAGTCTTCCTCCCCGGGCATTGACAAAAAGTGCCTTATTCGCCATTTTTACCAGTGATGGGCGGCCTTCCGCCAAGTAATTTGCCACTGCATCCAGGGCGTAACCTCCGACTGGCACAATCCTTTCCTTTGAACCCTTGCCGAAACATCTTACAAAGGCAAGTTCCAAATCGATATCATCAACATCCAGGGTAATTAGTTCGGAAACCCTTAGTCCAGCCCCGTATAAAAGCTCAAGAATAGCTTTATCTCTCAGTTTTATCGGCTTGTTCCCTTTTGGTTGGGATAATAGGACTTCAATTTCCTTTACCGATAAAACATCTGGTAACATTTTCGGTTTTTTGGGCAATTCAAGATCCCCGGTAGGAAGATTTGATGTAAAGTTTTCCCTCATAAGAAATTTATGAAAAGTCCTAAGTGTAGCAATATTTTGGGATATACTGGTTGTTGCTAATCCATCGTCTTTAAGCTTGGCCAGATAGAGCACTATATCATCTCTTTTTACCCGGTCAAAATCGGCAATTCTTTTACTTCCTAAGAACTGCGCATATCTTTTGAGATTCCGCTGATACGCCTTTATGGTATTTTGGGAGGAGCCCTTTTCAACACTCAGATAGTTAAGAAATTCCCTTATCTGCTTTTGAAATTTTTCATTTATTTCTTTTTTCATATCGCCACTTTGACTTGATTGGATTATTGTTTTACTTGCTATTTAAACTTTCCTGGTATTTAATCGCCAAATAGATCCCGATTATCGTTTTTGCATCCTCTATCTCTCCATCATCTATCAGATCTAATGCCTGTTTTAAATCTACCTTCTTAAGTTTAAAGAATTCGTCATCTTCGGGTTGCGGTATTCCTTCTTCTTCAACAAAGGCAAGATACAAAATCAACTTTTCGTTACTGTATCCGGGACTTGTATAAAAATCAGCCAGTTTAATCAAATCAACGGCAACAGCACCTGTTTCTTCTTTTAATTCTCTTAATGCGCATTCTTCCGGTGATTCAACTTCATCCATGGTTCCGGCCGGTATCTCCCAAAGAAACAATCCGGCTGCATGACGATACTGCCTGATTAATATTACTTTATTATCCGAGGTAAGTGCTACTATTCCAACAGCACCCCTGTGTTCGACGACTTCGCGTATAAATACTTTTTTATTGGGAAACTCTACTTCATCCACATGTAGTTTGATGACTTTTCCATTATATTTTTTATTGCTTTTTAATAATCTATACTCTTCCTTTTTAGAACCGGTCATTAGCTTCCATCTCCTAGCTTTTGGACTGAGTAGACACCTGCAGCAGCAGCCGCGCAGAAGAAATCCGGTTCCTCATCAATAGTTCTTCCCATTGTTGTTACCTGCAGACCTTTATTTTTTAAAATCTCCGGTGTTTTATCAGCTTCAATTTCTATAATTCGGTGTTTAGATGAAATGCCGTTATCCTGCAATTGTTTTAATACATAATCCCGCTTACCCCCACTCATCTTAGGTATTACTACATCCGATTTTGCCAATGCTGCAATCCCCAGAGAAGTAAGACTATGATGACTTACTCCATAGTGCCGTTCTCTTTTGTCAGCAAAATGTAAACGCACCGCGGCAATGGGTATTCCATTCAGCGCGCTAACCGCATTTAAAACCGCACCCTGTTCAATCCCGGAATATCCCAATATAGTTCCGGTTCCTGCAATCCCCGGTCCCATTACTACAACTGCAATATCCGCGCAAGCTGCTTTTTTGGCAACTGCTAACGCAGAATATACATTAATAGCTTCAAAATCACCGCCAAATGCCTGTCCGCAGGTTATAGTAAAATCCAGTAGTTCTAGCTCTTTGAGTTTTTCAACCAGATCACTTAGAACAATTGGAAGAGCTGCTCCATCTGTCATTATGTACGCAATCTTAAGTGTAGGATTAATTTCCTTTATGGCCGCTACTATAGCGGGAAGCTGACTATGTAATTCCCCCGCAATTACAGGCATTTTTTTCAGGTCTTTGCATTCCCTTAATTGTTCATGGTACAGGCTTTCCCGTTCTTCGGCGGAAAGAATACTGAATTGCAGCGGAGTATATCGCAACTTCATCAAATGACCTGGTCCGCTTTGTGTAAACGAATTATTTTTTAAATTCCAGAGGACAAAATGTGCTCCCCCGCTTCCCAGTTTAAGTTCTACGGCTTTAGTATTTACAATTACTGTGTCCCCAACCTCAACTTGTCCACTGAGCTGGTCATAGTTTATAGCTGCTGATATCTCGCTATCCACATCTACTTTAATTCTGGTAATACCAGCTCTTTTGGATACGATTTCTTTAACTTTTGCCTTCTTGTAACTAATCATCTTACTTACTTTTTCCTTTTTATTGCTTCGCTTACAATATTTAACAGAATTTTAACCCCATTCTCCAAATTCTTAATTGATATTGTTTCGTTGGTTGAGTGAACATGATCTTCTCCCACGCTAAGATTCACCGCAGGAATCCCGGACCGATTTATAACATTTGCATCACTCCCACCTCCTGATGCCTTAATGCTGGGCTCCAATTCCGCAGCTTTAATTGCTGCAATAGCTATACGCACAATGTCATCGTCCTCGTTTAATGAAAAAGCTTCAAAAGCTGTTGATATATTTATATCAACCGTTGCACCTATTTCCGCTGCTCCTTTTTCAACACACTTCACTATCTCATCAGTTTGCTCTATTAGTTTGTTCCTGGAATGGCTTCTTACTTCACCCTCAACTGTGGTTTTTGGCGGTATAATATTCGGAGCTAATCCTCCTTTTATCACTCCCATATTAACTGTGGTCTCAAAATCGATTCTCCCCAATTTCATATTGGAGATTGCTTTTGCCGCTGCCTGAATTGAGTTAATGCCACGTTCGGGATTTACCCCAGCATGAGCGGATTGACCGGTAAATATAACATTCAATGAATTCTGCGAAGGTGCTTTTACAATGATTCCTCCGGTGTCACCTTCAGCATCCAAAACAAAGGCCAGATCAGCTTTTAATTGATCAAATTGCAGGTTCTTAGATCCCAATAGACCTATCTCTTCTGCAACTGTAAAAACGACTTCAATTGGTCCGTGAGGTAGATCGTTTTCAACTATTATGCGCATGGACTCCAATATAACAGCTACCCCCGCTTTATTATCACTTCCCAGCACAGTCGTTCCATTGCTTCTAATAATTCCATTATCTATGTGCGGTTTTACACCTTTTCCCGGTCCGACAGTATCAAGATGAGCATTAAACAATATGGTTTGCGATGGTATGGTAGATGAGAGTCTGGCGATAATATTTCCGGAATTTCCCCCGATAGATTCACCTGTCGTATCGACTTCTACTTCAAAATCAAGTTTTTTAAGGTATTTGACCACATATTTTACGATCTTATCCTCTTCCAGGGAAAGACTGTCTATCTGCACAATCTCTAAAAAAGTATCTACAACGCTCAAAACTCCAACCCCCCCTATTTCTACAATTTGCATTTGCGATTATTTCGGGGTAAAACTGTGAGGTCCTAGCGAATTTTAGGTGTTTTAATCATGTCTTGCTTTTCCTTCCGGCACTCAACAGCTGCTCCTACGAAATCTCGAAACAGAGGACTTGGGCGCGTAGGCCGGGATTTGAACTCAGGGTGAAATTGTGAAGCTACAAACCAGGGGTGATTCAATAGTTCAATTACTTCTACCAGGTTGCCGTCAGGAGAAAGGCCACTGAAAATCATTCCATTGGTTTCGAATTGCTGCTTATACGACAAATTCACTTCGTATCGATGTCTGTGGCGTTCTTCTATATTATCTTGCGCGTACGCGACATTTGCTTTACTGTCTTTCCTAAAAACACAGGGATAAGCTCCTAATCTCATTGTTCCACCCATATCGGATATATCTTCCTGCCCGGGAAGAAGATGAATAACCGGATGCAAAGTTTCGGGATTGAACTCAGAGCTATTGGCATCTTTCAATCCGATCTTATTACGGGCAAATTCTACAACAGCACATTGAAGTCCCAGGCATATACCTAAAAACGGCACATTATTCTCTCTGGCGTATCGTACGGCTCTGATTTTTCCCTCTATACCCCTTATACCAAACCCTCCGGGAACCAAAATACCGTCTGCTTCCGACAATTCGCTTTCAACTTCTTCAGGGCTTAAATTTTCAGCGTCTACCCAATTTACTTTTACATCTCTTTTATAAAAAATACCCGCATGATTTAAAGCTTCCACTACACTTAAATAGGCATCCGGTAACTGAACATATTTACCAACAATTGCTATTGTAACCTTTTCATTAATAGTCTTTATCCTTCTTACCAAACCTTCCCACTCGTTTAAATCAATATCGTGATAATTCAGCTTTAGATGATCAATAATTATGTCATCAATTTTTTCTTTATGAAGCATTAGGGGTATCCGGTAAATACTTTCAGCATCAACTGCTGAGATAACAGCTTCAGGTTCAACATCACAAAACAGCGCTATTTTTCTTTTAATTGATTTCTCAAACGGTCTGTCCGAGCGACAGACAATGATATCCGGCTGAATTCCGATACTACGTAGTTCTTTTACGCTATGCTGTGTCGGTTTGGTTTTTAGCTCCGCCGGTGCATTCAAATAAGGTATTAATGTTACATGCACATATAAAACATTTTCTTTTCCGATATCTTTTCTAAATTGCCTAATCGCTTCCAAAAAAGGAAGGCTCTCGATATCTCCAACAGTACCCCCGACCTCGGTAATAATTATATCTACGTCTCCCCTCTCCAAATCCTTTATTCTTTTCTTTATTTCATTGGTTACGTGGGGTATTACCTGGACCGTCCCACCTAAAAAATCTCCGCGTCTTTCCTTTTTTAGAATTGACCAATAAATGGAACCGGCGGTAACATTACTGTCTTTAACCAAATTTTCGTCAATGAAACGTTCATAGTGACCTAGATCCAAATCAGTCTCCGCGCCATCATCCGTCACAAATACCTCACCGTGCTGAAACGGGCTCATGGTACCTGGGTCCACATTTAGATAAGGATCTAGTTTTTGAAGGGTTACCGATAGACCACGGCATTTTAATAATCGACCTATGGATGCAGAAGTTATTCCTTTACCCAGTGAGGAAACCACACCGCCTGTAACAAAGATATGCTTTGTCAAAAAGAATCCTCCTCACTTTAATTAGAAGGCGTTTTTACTGTTGTCTTGCGACACTGTCTCGCTGATTATCTCTCAACATTCTACTTCTTTCTTTCTTTCTTTCCTTCTCCCCAATTCATCAAAGCTTCTCAAGAATGGCTTGCTTTCGATAAGCTCTGTAATTGAATGCCCTTCTGTGTATATCTGTATCAATCCGACTAATATTAGCAGTATTAGATTTACCAGCCAACTAAAGTTTACCACAATACTGAAACCAATAACCGCTCCTAATATATTTGAACCAACATCACCAAGCATACATGATTCTGTTAGATCAGCCCATAACAATATTACATATATACCAAAAAATATGCCGCTTAAACCCCAAAAACCACTTTTAAATGAAAAAGCAAAAATAGCTATTCCTAATATTAAAAAAAGTTTTAATGCTCGTCCAGGCCGAAGATCGATTAAATTAAAAATATTTGTCATAAGCGCCATTAACAGTCCATTTATAAATAATTCGTGAATTCCTTTTGAGAAGAAGCTTGCCACAATAAAACAAACTATTCCGCCACCTATTGCTTTTATCACCCCTGTTGTAACGTGGCCTTTTAAAAGTTGGCTAAAATGTCCCCTAAAACCACCTATTCCTTTTTTTCCAAAGACATCATCTATAAATCCCAACACTCCTATACAAAAAATTAGAATTGTTAAAGGTAGCAGCCACTCACTGTATCTAACCAAATTTTTCTCTTGAAACAGCACAAAATAAGAAATTACGATAAAATAAGTAATCAACAGTACTATTCCTCCTGCTGAGGGAATCTTTCTTCCTCTAAAATTCTCTACCAGCAAGTATTTTCTTAAGAATTGTATAATTACCGTATAACTTATGGCGGCAACCATAAAAGAAGTAATCAGAAAAGATAAAAACAAGTATCTCACCCCAACCGACGTATTATAGCCTTCAAAACATGATAGAACTGTTTTCCTCTATGCACAAATCCGGCAAGATTCCTCCCGGTCTCGGCGTGGCTCATTGTGGTATCAACCTCTATTATCTTAAAACCTTTTTTTGCCGCATCAATCGTCAATCCAACTTCAACACCAAAACCACTATCAAATTTTCCTACGGCCTGCATGACTTCTTTAGAAATAGCTCTTTGTCCTGAAAGCGGTTCTTTCACGGAAATCCCGGTGTATCTATGTATTCCCCAGGCAGCCAGACCTTTTACAAGTCCAAAACCACCTTTTACCTGTGGCTTGGGGAAATCCGCAATTGTCATATCCGCTTTTTTGTTGACAACGGGATCTATTAATTTATAGGCCTCTTTTGCGCTTTCCCCTAGGTCACAGTCAATCAACAGCAGCACATCATAATCATCTATTGACGTTAATGCATTATTTAATGCTTTGCCTTTACCCAAGTTTCTGCGTAGCCTTATGACCACGGCTCCGGCTGCTTCAGCATTATCAGAGGTTGAATCAGAAGAAGCGTCATCCACCACATAAACCCGGTCTATTGTATCTATCCCAAATAGGCTGTTCAAGGTATCTTTGATGCGGATTTCTTCATTGTAAGCCGGAACCAGTGCGATAACTTTTGTCTTCATATGTTCCTTAATCTCTTATTTTTAGTCTTTTTATTTCTGACCTAAAGGCGGAATCAATTTTTCAGAAGTACTTTTTATGCCGAAACGGCCATCCTCTCCTGCTAGGGCATATACTGAAGATATCTTTCCGGCATTTTGATCGATGTTATCAACGGTAGAAATTCCCTCGTTTTGATAACTCTCAACATATGAGGTTTTTGTATCCGATTGTTCAATCCCGATGGTACGAATGTTCAATTCCTTAAATTTAATGATTAGCGGAATATCAAGATCCTCTGAGTTATTTATATCGCTTGGCGATCCTCCATAAATAACAACCTGGTCAGCAGGAAGCTTTCCACCATTTCTAATTCCTATTATGTCCAGGCTTACCATTTCATTTAAAAAAGCTCTATCAGAAGGTGTCACTATCTCCGTAGATAATTTTTCCAGCACTTTTGACCAAAGCTCATCTTTTGATAGATTTTCTTCCGGAAAATATTCACTTAGCTTCTTTCTAACGCTGTTTTCCTTAAATTTATCCACCAAATTATTCGTGGTAACAACACACGTACTTGCACCGGCTTGATCCAATATGTCAACTAAATTATTCTTATCATCGACCGGTATGTTGGTTGTTACAATCACGGCTACCTTCTTCTCATCCAATTTACCATTAATCACCGATATGGCTTCATCCTGGAAGAGCTTTAGTGAGTTATTCTCCTTCAATAGAGACTGGTTTTTTGCCTGGAGATCATCAAGCCGATTTTCTAGCCCCTCAACCAGTGCTTTTTGCTGCTCTACTAGCACGCCTTTATCTACAATAACCGATCCAAGTAATATCCCCACTGTAAGAGCAAGAAAAACAGCAACAAGGGAAGCTATATGGTATCTGATATCAAACATGTTTACTCCTTAGGCAATATTAAAAACGAAATATTGACCTTATATTCAATACAAGCAACCTAAACAAATACCTTATCGTAGGAGACGTTAGAACAATGACCGAAAAAGTTGTCATTGCCGCTAAAAGAAGCAATAGTAAATGCGATAATTTTACCGTACTTCTATATAATTTACTAACCCCTTTGGCATCAACCAATTTGCTGCCCACTTTCAAGCGTACCAGAAAGGTACTGGCCATTCCGTTACGTCCTTTATCAAGGAATTCAATAAGGTGAATATGTGTACCTACCGCTACAATTAGTTCCGCGCCTTTCTCATAAGCAAGCAGCAGTGCAATATCTTCACTTGTCCCGGGAGCTTTGAAGACTACGGGAGATAAATTTAACTCTTCGAGGCGCTTCAATCCCGGTGCTTTACCGTTCGGATAGGCATGCACAACAAGTTCAGCACCTGATAGCAAAGCTTCATTGCTCACACTATCCATATCACCAATGATAACATTGGGTTTTAAGCCTTCCTGCAGGAGTGCATCCGCTCCCCCGTCTACTCCAATCAAAACAGGTTTGAACTCCCTTACATAAGATTTTAATATCTTTAAATCAGCCTTATAATCATAGCCTCTTACCACAACCATAGCCTGGCGATCAATAAAATCTGTCATTGTATCCGGAATTTCAATTTCTTCCAGAAGAATATCTTTTTCTTTTTGCACGTATTGCAGGGTATTATTAACAAATTTTTCAAGCTCCAGATTCAGACTCTTCTTAGCCACTTCAATTTTGGACTTAGTCTTTGCTTTAGTTAAAACCTGGCCTTCTGCAACCAATTTGCCGTTCTTGAAGACTCTTCCTCCCCGTACAATTACGTTATCTCCTTCTTTAATATGATCGAATATCTCCGGACCAACATTATCTACCAAGCGAACGCCTTTTGAAACAAGCATTTCTGGACCAATGTTCGGATAGCGACCTGATATAAAAGGACTTGCATTAATTACTACCTGAACCTTTGTTTCTATGAGAGATTCGGCGGTAATTCGATCGAGATCGTTATGATCTATTATGGCTATTTCCCCGGGTTTGAGACGCTTTACCAGATTTTTTGTACGCTTGTCTAGTTTTGCAACCCCTCTATATTGCATGTTAACTCCATAACTCCTATTTTTTGGTACCTCTTCTTACTGAGGTGGACTTTGAGGCACGTATTTATTAACCTGCACATGGGTATGATCGCACGCATCCGGTAAATACTCGTTTATTTGTGAATCAAAGCAATGATTTAATTCCCTTGCTTTGCCGATTTCGGTCTTTCCTAAAATTACCTTCTGTCCAACATTTGCAACTACATCATCCAGGTGAATCATGGCAACCCTTAACTCCGGATGATTTTCCGGTTGAATTTCGACTTTAACGTCCTTATATTTTCCATAAAGATAGTATGTCTCTACCTTTTTTATAACACCGTTTACCGGACTCCTTATGACAGCACCCTTTTCTACTGCGATATCTACCGCTGAAGTCGGACTTTGTCTACGCCCTCTTGAATACATAACAAAAAGTACGGGGAATCTTGACAAAGAAACGGACCTAATTACGGTTTCTGTTGACTCTCTCATATGATATTTACCAGTCGGTGTCAGTGAAATCGCTTCTTTCTTTTCAGACTCGTGAAATCCCACACCTTTGACATCAGATACATACGCCGGAAAATACAGAGTTAAATCCGTACCTTCAACAGTGGCAAAAGGCAGTGGTTTTATATCTTGATCTATTAAGCCGTTTGCATTTTTATCTTTTTTGTCGGTTATATTTTGTATTGCACTAGATGCTACTTCTAGTGTTGCTGTTTGCCCGTTTGAAGAGAATTTCTTATACCCTAAATAAAATGTTACCGAGAAGCACAGTAATACAATACTAAATAATTTCCTTTGGGTGTTCACATCTCTTCTGCTTCGTCTGCGTTTTACCTTAGACGGGCGCATACGATCCCTTTCGCATCTCTAGCTTGATATTATCAGCTTTTGATATTATTTCTTCAGCATGCTTCCTGGATACCTCAGTTGGTTTTCCTCCCCCAAGCATTCTTGCTACTTCTTCCAATTGATTGCCTTTTTCCAATATCGATATCGATGTTACTGTTCTGTTTTTCTTTTGTGCTTTCGATATAGCATAATGCCTATCTGCAAAGCTGGCAATTTGCGGTAGGTGTGTAATGCAAATAACCTGGTGATTTTGAGCAAGCTGAGTTAGCTTTTTACCAACCGAAAAAGCGGTTTCTCCTCCTATTCCGGAATCAACCTCATCAAAAATTAACGTTTTAATCTTATCAATATTAGCAAACGCAATTTTTAGAGCCAGCATTATTCTCGATAATTCTCCACCTGATGCAATCTTTCTAATTGGCTTTAGCGGTTCCCCCGGATTTGGGGCAATAAAATATTCTGCTTTGTCTATACCATCGGAAAAAGTCCTATATCTTTCATCATCGATACATATTCCTCTTTCGTCCTGTTCTTTTGTTAGTCGAACTTGGAATTTTACTTTCGGCATGTTTAGCTCGGACAAATAACCCTGTACTTTTTTCTCAAGCGATTCTGCACATTTCGTCCGTTTTTTGCTTAGACCCAAAGCTAGTTCGGATAAAATGCTCTCTTTTTCACATATTTCCCGCTCTAAAGTGGGAATAGAATCACTTAAATTAACAATACCCTCAAGCTCTTCATTAGCCTTAATCTTATATCTTATTATATCTTCGATATTTTCTCCGTATTTCTTCTTAAGTAAAGCTAAAATGTTTAATCTTGCTTCTACGTCCTCTAAATCTCCCGGATTATACTCTATCGCATCCGTATATTCTCTCAAGCTGTGAGCTAAATCCTCTAGGTTATAAACCAATGGCTCCAGCGAGTTGTCAATTTTATCAAGTTCTTCATCAATACCCCTTACCGCTCTTAAATTAGCCTCAGCTTTCCGTAATAAGTCAACTGCATTAAACTCCGCTTCATCTAAGCCGGCAATCAATTCAATGCTGCTGTTAACAGCTATATGCAACTTTTCATAATGCGTAAGTATTTTTTTTCTTTTCTTAAGTTCTTCATCTTCTTCCGGCTGCAATCCGGCCTTTTCTATCTCATCTATCTGAAACTTAAGCATATCTTGTTTTTGTAAGCTTTCCTTCTCGAAACATATCATTTCTTCCAACTTTTGTTTCTTATGGCAAAGGTCTTTATAAAGTTCCTGATATCTTTGTTTAGCTTCTGATAATTCCTCGCCCCCAAATGCGTCAAGATAGACCAAATGATTTTGCGGTTTAAGTAACGACTGATGCTCATGCTGGCCGTGAAGATCCACAAGGTTTTCTCCAATTTCACTTAGCCGGCTAACATTAACTATGTTTCCATTTATGTAACACTTACTCTTACCGCTATCCAACAGGTCACGTGCAATAACCATATCCTCATTACCAATATCTGATATTTCGTCAAATTTACTTTCTTCTTCCTGGAAAGAAAAAAGACCCTGGATTGATGCTTTTTCGCACCCCGACCTTATAAGTGAAGTGTCCGCTCGATCCCCGAGCAACATATTCATGGCCGTTACAACCAGTGTCTTTCCGGTACCTGTCTCACCCGTAAAAACATTCAATCCATCGCTGAATTCAATGTATGATTGATCAATTATGGCAAAGTCCTTGATCCGCATTTCTAAAAGCACAGACTAGCCACCACTTTCACGGTCATGAGAAAATGTAGAAAATATTTTCAGTTTCTCTCTTAATATTTCATAAAAATGCCGTTCGCCAAACCTTATTAGACCGACTTTGTTATCGCCTGCTCTGACCTTTATATTGTCGAAATCAGTACCTCTCCAAATCTCAATACCGTCAATTGTTACCGCGGTTGCTGCAGAATCTTTGGCGCCAACTATTTGCACCTCTTCTGAAGCGTTTAAAACCAAGCTTCTATTAAAGAGAGAGTGCGGGCAAACAGGTAATAATATTAAGTTTTCGTTGGTGGGAGATACGAGCGGACCTCCGGCTGATAAAGAATATGCGGTAGATCCCGTCGGCGACGATACAATAATGCCATCACAGGCAATATGACCAAAATAGCTTCCATTGATGCGAACATC
>ENA-OSEO01002561-OSEO01002561.1-sediment-metagenome-genome-assembly--contig:-NODE-2561-length-25020-cov-4.718679_pt1 | contig 25020 bp, 21 predicted proteins | sample MGYA00237883_ERZ534232 | MGnify/ENA metagenome assembly ERZ534232
GCGCTGAACTACAGGCGCTGGATGACAAAGCCGACTTTGCCATTTATACGCCCGGCTCATCCTCGGGCCTTCCGATCAATATCTTGTCTTCCTTCCAGGCGCCCGAACTGGACTGGGAATCCAACGCCGAGGTACTGCGTGAACGCATCTCAAGCACCGTCACCGCGCTGTTGGGGCTGATCGGACTGAATGACATCGATCCGCTGCGTTCAAGAGAACATATCTTGCTTTCCAACCTGATCGAGACCGCCTGGATCAAGAAGCAGTCTCTCACACTGACGGACCTGATCCTGCAGGTACAGACTCCGCCCATTGAACGCCTGGGCGCCTTCCCTATGGAATCCTTCTTCCCTGAAAAAGACAGGTTTTCTCTGGCGCTTCTACTTAATAATTTCCTGGCGGCGCCCTCCTTCCAGGTCTGGCAGCAGGGCCAAACCCTGGATATCGGCGAACTGCTCTATCCGAAATCAGGCAAACCGCGCCATTCGATCTTTTACCTGGCTCATCTGAGCGAGAATGAACGCATGTTCTTTGTGACCCTGCTCTTTGCCGCGGTTGAAACCTGGATGCGCAGCCAGCGCGGCACGGGCAACCTGCGCGCCCTGGTCTATTTTGACGAGATCATGGGCTACCTGCCCCCTGTTGCCAATCCGGCTTCCAAGACCGTAATGATGCGCATGTTGAAACAGGCGCGCGCTTTTGGCGTGGGACTGGTGCTTGCAACCCAGAACCCTGTAGACGTGGATTACAAGGCCCTTTCAAATGCCGGCACCTGGATGATCGGTCGCCTGCAGACCGACCAGGATAAACAGCGTCTGCTGGACGGACTCACTTCAGCAGGCGGGAATACCAACGTTGCCACCTTTGACAAACTGATCTCGGGACTGCAAAAAAGAGTCTTCCTTTTCCACAGCATCTATAAACCGGCGCCGGTGACTTTCAGCACGCGCTGGTGCCTGAATTTCCTGGCCGGCCCCATGACGCGCGACCAGATCCCGTTGGCAAACAAATTGGCCGGAGCAGAAGGCGGAAAAAAATCAGCAGCCCCGGCGGGAGCCGCGGTTTCCGAAGGAAAGAAGGCCAAACCAGGCGGTCAGAAATCGGATATCACCAACAGCCGTCCGGCCGTCCCCGGTGATATCGCCGAATACTTCCTCCCTGCCAACGTCGGGTTTGCAGAAGCGGCATCCGCCGCCAGTCTGCCTGCAGGTCTGAGCGCGGCGGGGATCGTCTATAAAGCCGCCCTGCTGCTTCAATCGGAAGTGCGTTATCTTTCTCGCCAGTATAACGTGGAATCTGCGAAGAAAATCGCTGCCGTTTTGGACGATCCCGGCTCCGGGCTGGTCAAGTGGGAAGATTACACCATTAAGACCATCGACCCGCAAAAAGTAGACAGCGCGCCGCTGCCGAAATCACAGTTCCACGCCGTGGCAGGCTGGCTGGGCGATTCCAAACAGACGACGGCGATTAAAAAAGATTTTGCAGAATGGATCTACCGCGGCAGCGCCTTGAAATTGAGATCCAACAAGACGCTAAAAGTTACGGCCACGCCCGAGATGAGCGAAGCTGATTTTCACAAGAACTGCACAGAAGCAGCTCAAGAAATGTTGAAAGACGCATTGGATAAAGTTGAATCAACTTATGCGACCAAGATCGCTTCGTTGGAGCGCAAAATCGACGCCCAGGAACTGGATGTCAAAGCCGCGGGCAATGCCGTCGCCCAACGCAGTCTGGAAGGACTGGCCACAGGCGGCGCGGCGGTTCTGGGCATGTTAAGCGGCAAGAAACGAAGTCTTTCAAGCACGATCAGCAAGGCGCGCATGGCCGCCTCTGCCAAAGACAAGAAGGTGGCTGAAGAGCAAGACCTGAAGGCTCTTCAAGAGCAAATGCAGGAATTGCTGAAGCAAAAAGAAGCTGCCGTCAAGGAAGTCACTGAAAAATGGGCCGATGCCGCCGCAGACATCAGTGAGATTTCCATTGCCCCCACCAAGACCAACATCTTTGAAGATATCTTTGGGGTTGGCTGGCTGCCCTATTACCAGACTGAGAACGCTGGAACGCAGATCGAAATCCCGGCATTTGAATAATTATTTTTCAAGTGAAAAAACAGGGTAATTCTTAAATTACCCTGTTTTTGTTTAACTATGAACATAGGCCAGAAGATCAAAGTTCATATTATGACTATTTAGGTATAATATATCTTAATACCATAAAAATATGGTGCATTTGACTCTACTGGTTAAAGTAATGTTTCGGTAATATAGAAAGGAGAAAGATGAAAAACGTGCTCTTTGGCAATGCGAATATGGAAGACGCGCCGATGGTGAAGTCGTTGTTCAACAGTACAAAATTTGCCTGGTTATGGATGATTGTCCGTGTTTATGTAGGCTATCAATGGTTAACCGCCAGCCTGCATAAGCTTGAATCTCCGGACTGGATGCATACAGGCGCTGCCCTGAAGGGCTACTGGTTGAACGCGGTGGCAATACCTGAGGCGCCGGCAAAACCGGCTATTTACTACGATTGGTATCGTTCGTTCCTGCAGTCTATGCTCGACAACCAATCCTACGTCTGGTTTGCCAAGTTGGTGGCAGTCGGCGAATTCCTCGTCGGACTCGCCCTGATCCTGGGAATCCTTGTCGGCGTGGCAGCATTTTTTGGAGGATTAATGAACTTCAGTTTTATGCTGGCGGGCAGTCTCAGTTCAGGGCCGGTGCTTCTGGTTCTTGAGATTCTGCTCATCATTGCCTGGAAGACTGCCGGATATTATGGTTTGGACCGCTTCTTCTTCAAATTTATTGGTGCTCCCTGGAAACCTGGGGTATGGTTTCAAAAGAAGACAGCGTAACCAAAAACATTATTGGTTGAAAGAAGCTTATTGGTAGTGTTAACCTGGCGAGTGCTTTATTGGTAGAAAAGCGAAGTGGCGATTATCGGTAGAGACGGCGGAAGCGGCATCCGTATGGGTGCCGTTTCTGCTTTAATTTTCAAGATTACTCAAATGATATTTCACCGCGTACATGGCAATTTCAATTCGATTACGCAACTGCAGCTTTGATAAAATATTGCTAACATAATTACGAACGGTGATCTCCGAGATATTCAATGCTTTGCCGATTTCCTTGTTACTTAATCCCTCTGTAACCAATCTCATTACGTCGACTTCGCGCAGTGAAAGACTGGCAAAAGCATTTTCGGCGATCTCGTCTTCCATGATGCGGTAACGGGCAACAATATGGGAGGTTGTGCGGGTATCAAAAGCCATTTCTCCCTTATAAACTGCCCTGATCGCACGAACCAATTCTTCATTGCCAACATTTTTCAAAACGTAACCTGAAGCCCCTGCCCTGATGGCCTGTTCAATGAAATCTTCATTGGTATGCGATGTAAGCATGACCACCTTAAGCTTTTCACACTTCTCATGAAGCTGCTGGCAAACCTCAACCCCGTTCCGACCAGGTAATTGAATATCCAGAATTACGACATCGGGGCAGTATTTTTCAACTTGCATTAATGCGGTTTCGGCATCAATTGCTTCAGCTACCACTCTGATATCCGGCTCATCGTTTAGCAATGTTTTTATTCCCAACCGAACCACAGCATGGTCATCAACAATCATCACATTAATGGACACTTGATTCCTCCGGTATGAACAATTCCATGCGTATTACAGTACCGTCAAATCGTTCCGATTCAATACTAAAATCAGCTCCCAGCAACCGGGCCCGGTCTCTCATATTCTTAAGCCCATGCCCCTGTTCGGCGGATGGAGAAATGCCGGTGCCAAAATCCTGAACTTGAAGTGTTAATTTCTGATCCACACAGGCAATTGAAACCTTGATCCGCTCCGACCTGGAATGACGAATAGCATTGGATAACGCTTCTGAGAGAAATGCGGAAATATGTCGGGTTTGTTCAACTGAAAGAGACGGCAACAAATGGGTATTCCAGTCGGTCTCGATCTGAACGTATTGTCTTGTTTCCTCGATCTTTGGCAGCAGCGCACTTACCAGGTCAACCGAAGTAAATTCAGTCTTCTGTTGAGGCAGAAATCCTCTCAATTGATCGATCGCCTGGTTGATGGTTGAGATCAGCTGGTTGACTTCTTTTTCATTTTCTTGCGGCACGTGTTTCAAAAGCGATTGGGCCAGCAAACCGGAAGCATAGACTTGCTGTAAGGCGCCGTCGTGCAGATCGCGTGCTACACTTTCACGTTCATTGGCAATGACTTGCGCTTCTTCCATGTTCTTGATCATGGTGTCGGTCTCAAAGTCATAGATCTCAAGGATCCTGGACACGGTGATAAGTAATATTACGCCAATAATCGAGAGGTAAACATAAGGCGAAAAGATCATCACTTTTGTGAACGATTCCGCATTAATGATCGTTGCCGGAAAGAAAAAGGTCTTGGGAACGATCAATCCGGCAAAGACGCCATAAGCTGCCAGTGCTCCTGCTGCAAAGCGTACCATGCTGTCGATGCGAGGTAATTTTAACGGCTTGATTTGTTTACGCTGCTGATGGATCAATCCGGTTACAGTGATAATTGAAGCCGGAACACAAATGAGATATCTAGAACATGTATTGGCGAACCAGCCCCAATCATAGATGTCATCAATGAGACTGAATCCGATAATATACGGACCAATCAACCAAACCGCAAAAAAGAAAGTCGGGATCAATCGTATCCAACGACGGCGGTCATGATATGGTCCCAGCATCTCCATGCCAAATTGAAACAGAAAGACAAAAGCGGTTGCAAGTATTATTTGGTGAAGTAGCAGCAAGATCGTGACATATTGTTGACCCAATATCAAGACCAACATTGGAATGTAGATGTAGCCCCATTCAAACGTCGCAATGGTAATTCCAAACGCGCCAAACCAGGGAAGACTTTTTGCCAGTGTCAATCTTGAATAATGCCGGGAATGAAGTAAAACAGATAGTCCGATGGTATAGAAGAGCAACCCAAATATCAAATAAAAGAAACTTTGGAATTGATTAATGAAGTCGCTGATACTTGATGCCATTCAACACCTCAGAAAATGAAAAAACTCAAGATTCCATACAGCATCTCATTAAGTAACAATAATATGTCAATTTAGGTTTTGTTCTTATTTACGGATAAAAGTTACCGCCTTCACCAACCAGGCAAGTAATAAAAGAATCAGCAATACCATGCTGAGACCAACAAAAAACCATTTTAGCGGAGTAAAAACCTGTGCAAGCATTAAACCGACAGGATTCTGCCCGGGATAAGCTGACATTACCGATGTTGCTGCCGAATTTTCAGCCAGGTCAAAGATCATTCCCAAAAATGGGATAAGGTTAAGTCGACGCAGCTTTGAATCTACACCAACAACTTTCTTGAGTAAAAAACTGATGGAAGTAAGAAAAAAAACAGTGTAGACGATCGGGAAAGCCAGATCGAAGGTCCAGCGAGCTTTTATATATGCCGCCCGTCCAACTTCTCCATATGTCTCTGCGATGGTCATTAATTGATCGCCGCTAAAAAACAGGCTGGTATCCGGGCTGCCGATACCCTGCCCATACATCTCCGTACGTTGTGTTTCGCCAGGCAGGGTCAAGACACTGAAGGCGAAAAAGATCAACAGCGCTGCCAACGCCACCCATCCGGTGGAAACGCGTAATAAAAAGCCGGAGACCTTTTTCATATTCTTCTCGCTCTCTACTGGGCGAGGCTCTTTGCAAACTGGATAAATGCCTCAATATCGGCAAAATTACTGACCAGGCCTACAGAAATTCGTACTGCGCCTGACGCCTTGTCGTTGATGCACAATCTGAATTCATCATAGCTTAAGCGCTGCTCATGGTCAGGACGGTTAAAACAGGCTGTCAATTCAGATGAAGAAATACCGAGAGCCAATTCCCCTGCGCCGGGATTGCAGAAACAACCGGTGCGCAGAGAAACTTCCTTGTGGTTGGCTTTCTCTTCGATCCAGCGATGATCGACGACGTGCCCGGCATCATTAACAAAATTCATCGCGAGGGCTCCACCGCGCCGGTCCATATTAAGCGGCCCGTAAAATCGGACAAGCGGTGTACCGTTAGGGTGTCTGATCTCCAGCAGATTCTTTAGTAGCCAGCCGGTCAGACAAAGAACGCGCTTGTGGATCGTTTCCATTCCGACCGACGCCAGATGCTTCAATCCGATTTCAACGGCGGGGATATTCAAATAGTCCAAGGTGCCGTCCTCGAAGGCCATGGGGGCTTCTGCCAGATAATGTTTCTCTTCCTGCACAGAAGCAACGGTGATCGTTCCGCCTGCGAACCATGGACGGTGTAATTTATAAAGCGTCTTGCGCCGCGCGATCAGAGCCCCCACTCCTGTCGGATATCCAAACATCTTGTAAAAAGATACAGGCACAAAATCGGGGGTGACCACACTCAGATCCAGCCGGTTGGTGGGGGTAAAGGCAGCCGCGTCAAGCAGAACATCCCAGCCGAGATCATGGGCTTTCTCGACCCATTCCAACGGGTGCTGGACTGCCGAGAAATTGGATTGCGCCGGAAACGCAAACAGATGGTTACCGCTTCCCTTCGGCTTAAGAAAAGACATCAACTTTTCTTCATCCACACGCATCTCAGGGGGCATGACCGGAATATAGGTTACGTCAGCACCTTTGGCCAACGCATATTCCCTGATGCCGTTGACACTATTATGGTTATCGTAGGTCAGCAGATATTGGCTGCCTTTTGAAAACGGATAGGATTCACCGACAAGTTTAAGAGCTCCACTCGCATTGGACGTGAAGATCACCACGTACTCACTGCTGTCCGCGTGAAAGAAATCGAGCACGGCCGCTCTGGCACTTTCAACCAATTCTGTTGAATGAAGCGATGAAGGGTTGGTTGAATGAGGGTTTCCAAAAACCCCTTCAAGGAGCATCTTTTGATGCGCCTTCACTTGCGATTCGGCATATAACCCACCGCCCGTATAGTCAAGATAGACGTGTCCATATTTGTCCAGCCGAGAATAATCAGCTGAACGCAAATCGTCGATCTTTTTTGTTTCCAGGAATTCGGGATACTCGTTAATGAATTGGTCAAATCGTGATGTTGTCATACTCTAAATTAAACCACAAAACAATTGATTCACCAATAAAAGCCGGATATGAGTATTTTTATTTGCATACTTGTCAACATGGTCTGCACAAATTCTGCACACATCAGACGTATCTTTACCGTATCTGTAAAGTCAAGGAGAAATTATGCAGCATAAGACAAGGTTACGCTTTTTTCGGCTGATCAGTTTAGCAGTATTGATGACAATACTGGCAGGATGTTCCAACACCAGCTCTGCAGACGCATCGATCGGATACGTTACTGCGAACACTTTAACTCAAACGGTAGAATCCTCAGGGTCGGTTAGTGCAAAACAAATTGCGACCTTGAATTGGTCAACCAGCGGGAACGTTTTGGAAGTAAATGTAGAGAACAACGACATTGTTACCAGTGGTCAGGAATTAATGAAACTGGAATCGACGTCGGCTCCCACAGAAATATTGGAAGCCATTTCAGATCTGGTAACAGCCCAGGAAAATCTTAAAAACGTCCAGGTCTCTAAAACCAGCCTGGCAGAAGCCTATCAGGCTCTCGTTGATGCTCAAATTGCTTTTGAAGCCGCTGAAGAAGAGTATCTGCTGTTGGACGATCCGGTGGCCCCGGAGGACTTTACTGCCTCTCTTGAATTGGCATATATGAAAGCCCAACAGGTAACATCCAAAGCGCTGCGGGCATATAACCAATATAGTGATAATGTGGAATCTCAAGACGATCCATCATATTATCCAAAATTCGCCGCTTATGCCGCTTTATGCCAGGCTCGCATCGACGAAGCGGATGCATTAACGCGGCTCACACATTTCACCAACGTTCCCACACAAGTTATCGCCGAGGAAGTTACGGGCGAATACAAACTTGCCAAAGCAAAAGTGGAAGAAGCCCAAAGAACCTATGATGATATCGAAGCCGGCAATGTGGCTGCCATCACCAGCGCCCAGGCTGCCGTCGACGCAGCACAGGCAACCGTAAACAAACTGAGCATCATCGCTCCTTTTGATGGAGAAGTAGCAGTGGTCTATTCTCAAAAGGGTGATGTCGTAAATAACGGTACAACAGCGATGGTATTGGTAGATCGCTCCACTTTATACGTCGACGTCCTCGTGGATGAAGGCTCCATCAGCGAGATCAATATTGGTGATTCTGCTGAGATCTCTTTATCTGCGCTCGACGTCACCACCACCGGTGAAGTCGCTTTCGTTGACCCCATCGGCGTATCGTCAAGCAACGTGGTCAATTACACGGTACGCGTTGATCTGGATGATGATGACCCCAATATTTTGATCGGTGCAACGGCAACAGTCGTGATCACAACAGGTGATCCGAAAGAATATTTGTATGTGCCAGTCACAGCCGTCTTGATGGATGATGAAGGCGAATACGTGACAAGAATAAATGAAGATGGATCAACAGAACGTGTCTCCATTGTAACCGGTGACATCTCTGATGAAATGGTTGCCGTGACCGGCGATCTGGGCAAGGGTGACAAGGTCCAACTTCATGAAAGCACGACTTCTGATTCGTCAGATTCAACATCGAACAACCGTGGAGGAATACTTGGAGGATTAGACAGATATATCAGGTAATTAATAGGTCGACAACGATGACCTTATAAAAATTAAGAATTATTCGAAAAACGAAAGTAATAACAAGGAGAAAAAATGACAGAAAGAAAACCATCTTATAAACGCTTGATCTTACCGTTGATCTTATTGGTCGTATTAGTGAGCGGTTGTTCAAACAAAGCCAGCACTTCCACTGAGTCTGGAACGGGTTTGGTTACCGAAACAACCATGACCGAAACTGTTGAGACTTCAGGTACTGTCAGCGCCAAGCAACTGGCTACGCTAACCTGGGGAACAAGCGGCAACGTGCTGCAAATCAACGTAGAGACCGGCGACGAAGTTAAGAGCGATGATCTCCTCATGAAACTGGATTCATCGACCGCTCCCGCCGAAGTGATCGAAGCGATCTCAACCCTGGTAACCGCCCAGGCAGACCTGGAAACTGCAATGCAGTCCAACACTGCCCTGGCTGAGGCCGAAGTTGCTTTAGCTTCAGCGAAAGATGAATACTACCAGGCTCTGGGATACTCCTATACGCTTGGCAAACCTGTCGGTTCAGAAGACTATAACGCCGTCCTGAAAAAGGAAATGGTGGACGCACAAGAAGCTGTTCAAGATCTGGAAGACCAATACTATTACTACGCAGAATATAGCGATAACGATCCCTCCAAAGTAGCCATCCGCGCTTCACTTGGTCAGGCCCGTCTTACATTGAAAGAAGCGACGGCTGTCTATAATTACTACATTAATCCACCCAATTATCTGGATACCGAGACCATCAAAGCAGAATTGAACCTGGCTACCGCCCAATTGGACGATGCCCAGCGTAAATATGACGAACTCGCGGAAAACGGCAACACCGACGCCATCACGAGCGCCCAGGCTGAAGTGGACGCCGCGCAGGCTACGGTCAATCAATTGAGCATCATTGCTCCTTTTGACGGTGAAATCGCAGTTATCTATTCCCAGATCGGTGATGTTGTTTCTGAAAATACTGAAGCGCTTGCTTTAGTCGATCGCACTACCTTATATATTGACGTTTTGGTCGACGAAACTTCCATTTCAGCCGTTCAGGTTGGCAACGCGGCTGAGATCTCCTTCGACTCACTTGGTATTGAGACAACGGGTAAAGTAAGCCTGATCGATCCTATCGGAACAACCTCAAGCGGTGTGGTCAACTATACCGTACGTGTTGAACTCGATAAAAACGATCCTGACATCCTCATTGGCTCAACTGCAACAGTTGTGATCACCACCGGCGATCCCCAGAGTGTGCTCTTTGTACCGGTAAGTGCAGTTTCAAGTGACGCACAGGGTGAATACGTGATGCGTGTCAAGGATGACGGTACGACCGAACGTGTGACCGTGGTCAGCGGACAGATCGTGGACGAAACAGTGATCGTGGTTGGCGACCTGCAAAAAGGCGATAAAGTACTGCTTGATTCCTCTTCAACTACTGATGACTCTTCTGATGAAGAACAACAGAACGGCATGGGAGGCGGCATGATGGGCGGCGGTGAAATGCCCCAAGGTGGCGGCGAGATGCCCCAAGGTGGCGGCGGCGGTCAACCCCCCAGTGGCGGTGGCGGCGCTCCTATGCAATAAACCAGTCTAAAGAATGAGGAAAACGAATGATTGAAGCTAAGAACATTACTAAAACATATACGCTCGGCGGCGATGAAGTACACGCCCTGGACGGGGTCAACCTCAAGATCAACGACGGTGAAATGGTATCGATCATGGGCCCGTCCGGATCCGGAAAAAGCACGCTCATGGCCATCCTCGGATGCCTTGACACACCCACATCAGGCGATTACTTCGTAGACGATCAACCGGTCGCCAAGCTTAAAGAGAATCAACTGGCGTACCTGCGCGCGCACAAGATCGGATTCGTCTTTCAGCAGTTCAATCTGCTGCCGCGCACCAGCGCCCTGGAAAATGTCATGCTGCCACTCACTTACGACGGGACAAAGATGAAAGACCGTATTGCCAGAGCAGAAACTGCTCTTGAAATAGTCGGGTTGAAAGAAAGAATGCAGCATCACCCCAATCAGTTATCAGGTGGACAGCAGCAACGTGTGGCCATTGCCCGTGCGCTGGTGAACGATCCGGCCATCTTGTTAGCCGATGAACCAACCGGAAACCTGGATAGCAAAACAGGCGCCGAGATCATGGCTCTCTTTCAGGATTTGCATGCAAAAAAGAAACAAACCGTGATCTACGTGACCCACGATTCATTCATTGCCCGACACACCAATAGGATCATCCATTTGATGGATGGCAAAGTCGTGCATGATGAGATCAACAAGAAACCCATCAAAGCGGGTACAGAAAGACCGGACGACCTGTTGTTCTATCTCAACGGCAATGGCAATGGAAATGGAAATGGCACAAAGGAGAAACAGAAATGAGCATTTTAAATAACATCCGTATTGCCATTCGTGCTCTGAGGTCGAACATGCTGCGGTCTTCCCTGACCGTCTTGGGCATCGTCATCGGTGTTGCTGCAGTGGTGGCCTTGCTCTCAATTGGCCGGGGCGCCACACAAGGTATCACCAGCCAGGTTGAAGGAATGGGGACCAACCTGGTAACGATCTCAAGCGCGAGAAGGTTCGGTCCGGGAGGCAGTTCATCAGAAGGAAGCTTGCTCTACTCCGACTATGAAGCCATCATCAGCAAAGTGGATAATATCGCCGGCATCGCTCCCTACTATCAATCGCAGGAAACGGTCTCCACTACCAACAAATCTTCAACCTACAGCGTGATCGGTGTTACCACTTCATATGAAGATGTTACGCTGCAGACAATTGACGTAGGACGATTCTTCACATCCGAAGATGGTCTGACCAAAGCGCGTGTGGCTGTGATCGGCTCTGACGTCTCGACAGACCTTTTTGAAGGGCTCAACCCGATCGGCCGTACCATCAAGATCAACAACGCAGACTTTGAAGTGATCGGTGTGCTGGCATCAAAAGGCACCAGCGGCTTCATGAGTGGAGATTCAAACGTGCTCATTCCGCTTGAAACCGGATACTCCAAAGTGTTCGGTACCAGAGCGAAAAGTAACGGCAAGAACACACTTTCAGGGATCTCCATCTCTGCAGTCGATGCAGAATCCGTTAACGGCGTCATCAGCCGAACGGAGACCGTGCTGCGTTCTCAACATGGTCTTGGTTTGAACGACGATCTGGGATTCACCGTATCCAGTCAGGCACAAATGCTTTCATCCCTCAGCTCGATCTCGGATACGCTGACGTCCTTCCTGGGTGCCATTGCCGGGATCTCGCTGCTCGTTGGCGGCATCGGCATCATGAATATCACCCTGGTATCGGTGACAGAACGTACTCGTGAGATCGGTCTGCGTAAAGCAGTCGGCGCTCCGCGCAAGGCTATCCTCTTCCAGTTCCTGGTTGAGACGGTCACCCTCTCGTTGATTGGCGGTGTACTCGGCATTGCTCTTGGGGCAGCCATTGCAGGGATTTTCACCTTCCTGGGTTTGATCGAAGCCGCGGTGACTGCCGACGTACTCTTGTTATCGTTCTCGTTCTCAGCCTTGATCGGTCTGTTCTTCGGGCTTTATCCCGCCTGGCAGGCATCCAAGCTGAGCCCGATCGAAGCGTTACGGTACGAATAACATTTCTTGGAGAGGAATATGTTGAAGAATAAACCGGTAACATTGATCATTACGGCAGCATTATTGATCGTTTTGATCGTTGTCAGTGTCACCTTTCAATTTCTGGGCGGTTCTTTCCGCCCGGAAATGAATGGCGGCGGCAGAACTGGCGGTCCACAGGGCGATTTCAAACAAGGAGAAATGCCCGAAGGATTCACACCGCCAGACGGTGAGATGAATGGAGACTGGACACCCCCTGATGGTTCGCAAGGATCCAGACCAGGTGAAAATTCAGATGATGGATCATTCCAGAGACCGGGAGGATTTTCAGGCGACAGCACAACAATGAAACTAATGCAATTATTGCAAGGCGTGCAGGTCGGCGGGGTCATTCTGGTGGCACTTTTGGGGATCTTATCCATCGTCGGAATCATGCTTGGCATGTCATGGGGTCGCAATTGGGCTATCGTTACGGCCATGATCACGTTGATCCTGGCTATCCCGTCATTCTTTGTGAGGCTATTGGGATCAACCTGGATCGAAACATCAGCAAAGGTAGTTCTGGCTCTGGCAATCACCGTATTATGTCTTCTTCCTAAATCCAAACAGGCAAGTGCACCAGCCTGATCGGATTGGCGTGAAGGGGCTGCCTCTGTGAGACCAGCCGGCAGCCCCTGATAAAAACCCACTTTATGTGTCATAATTAGGTGAATATGTCTAAAAAAATATTGATCGTAGATGACGAACCAAAAATAGTTGAAATCTGCCAGGATTACTTAAAGGCAGCCGGCTTTGATGTTGTCAGTGCTTTGGACGGTCAAACCGGACTTGACAAATGCCGGTTCGAGAAACCCGACTTGATCATTCTTGACTTGATGCTGCCCGGTATGGACGGCCTGGATGTCTGCCGCGAAGTGCGCAAAGACAGCAAAACCCCCATCATCATGCTCACGGCCCGGGTGGAGGAATCTGATAAATTGATCGGCCTTGAATTGGGAGCCGACGATTACATCACCAAACCTTTCAGCCCAAGAGAAATGGTCGCGCGCGTGCGAACTGTTTTACGTCGGGTTCAGGGCGATACAACTGCCGAAGTGATCCGTGCCGGCGGAATTACTCTCGATCGCAACCGCTTTATGGTGACGATGGAAGAGCACGAAGTTACACTTACCCCCACCGAGTTTGAGATCCTGGCAACCCTTGCCAGTCAACCCGGCAGGATTTTCTCGCGTTCACAACTGTTAATTGCCGTGCGTGGCGTTGCTTTTGAAAGCTATGAAAGGGCAATTGATTCACACATGAGAAACCTGAGAAAGAAACTTGATTCCACGGGCGCAGGCCGCAGCCTGATCACTACCGTCCACGGAGTCGGTTACAAGTTCAGCGGACTATAAATAGAATGTCTAATCCTTCATCCAGCTCCATTCGAACCATACAACGGCGTCTTGTATGGACGCTCATCAAGGCGTTCCTGGCTGTCACTTCGGTGCTGATCGTTGTTGTTTTGGGTTCAACATTATATGAAATAAGCTCCAAAGCCAGCCATAATCCGTTTTATCGGTCACCCAGCGCTACGATATTGGAAGCGTATTACCTCGGCCATGGAAGCTGGGAGGGAGTTGCCAATCTGTTTATGCCCGGAGCGGGTGATGAATCCAGGTTCACCATCCAGGAATGGGAAAGGGCCATTCTGGTGGATGAAAATGGCCTGGTTATCATGTATTATGGAAAGCCGTATCCGTTTGTACCGATGTCGATGGTGGATATGCCGGCCGAGCTCAACGAAATGCCTCTCTTTGTACATGGCGTAAAGGTCGGCACCCTGATCACTGACAATCGCGAAATGCCTCATCCGGTCAGGTTAGCCGTGGATGTGCTGAATCCCATCTTGTGGATCAGTCTCGTTTGCGCGGTTATTACCCTGCTCCTCGGCATTTTATTGATGAGGCGCATTGTCAATCCTTTATCAGAAGTGATCGCCGCGGCGGAAAGTGTGTCTACGGGCAACCTGAAAACCCGCATTAAAATGACCAAATCTCAAGACGACCTCGGTTCGTTGATCGACCATTTTAATCACATGACCGAGACGCTTGAGAAGAATGATAATGAAAGACGCGCCCTACTGGCCGATATTGCCCACGAACTGCGCACTCCTTTGTCTGTGCTGCGCGGACGACTCGAAGGCATCATGGACGGTGTCTATACGCCCAATGAGGTCAATATCGCCCAGGCGCTTGAAGAAACCTATCTGCTGGAACGTCTGGTGGAAGACCTCCGTCTGCTTACTCTGGCTGAGACGCATCAACTGCACTTTGAATTGAAAGATTCCGATTTGGTTTCGCTGATCGAGAAAACCAAAACCATCTTTGAACCCCAGGCAGCTCAAAAATCTGTTACGCTTTCTTGTAAAGCACAGGAGCCGGAAATACTGGTATCCATTGATCCCCAGCGTATGGAACAGGTGATCGGCAACCTGATCGGCAATTCACTGCGCTATGTGCCGAACCGCGGACATATTGATCTCGAGATCGCAAAAGTTGATCAAAATGCAGTTATTAATGTAAGCGATAACGGTCCCGGTGTACCCGAAGAGGAAATTCCCTTCATCTTTGACCGCTTCTGGCGCGGAGAGAAATCACGCGCACGCACGTCAGGCGGCGCGGGGTTGGGGCTTGCCATCTCAAAACAACTGGTCGAATCGCAAGGCGGCCATATCCAGGCTGCCAACAAACCGGAAGGTGGTCTGGTCGTCACCATCACCCTCCCCTGTGTCATAATAAAGTCATAATCCTAGAAATCTGTTAGTTGCAATACCGGTCTGGTAGGGGCACAGCGTGCTGTGCCCATTTTGTGATACCCAAAGACATTAAAACCATAATCGGGCATTTTGCCCGTACAGGGGCGGGTCCCTGCGATTTACTTGTCCCCACAGACGCATGGATTTTAGCGATTTACTTGTTGAGGCACGCTGCAGCGTGCCCCTACGGTAACATAAATATATCGATTCGTTTAACAATCAAATACTATTCAAACCTCCGTAAGGGCAATTCATGAATTGCCCTTGCCGGAACGGATAATTTCTGCCTTATTCCACCTCATCTGGGCGGACTTCTTTGCCCGTCGCCGAGGACTGCAGCGCCGCCAGAGTGAACTGCAGCACGGCCTTGCCGGTCGGCCCGTCCAGGCGCGGCTGCTGTCCGGTTTGTAACATCCTGGGCATGTCGCGTGTGGCGGCGATGAAGCTGTCGTGCCACTCCACACCTTCCACCGGCACAGGGATGGTCTTGCCGTCCTTGAACATCATCAACTCGGGCAGATCGATGGTTTTGGCCGTGTATCGGTTGATAAAAATGATACCCTTGTCGCCCACGATCTCGATACGGTCATCGTCCGCGTAGTAGAGTGAATCCATCTTCATCTTGGGTGTGTACTCGATATCCAATTGACCGTAGCAGCGCGGAGCCTTGAACTGGAACATGATCATGGCCGGCGCGTCGATCTGGACAATATTGCCGGCTTCCTTGACCGGTGTTTTGTCGATCCAGGCGTAGACCTTTTCCACCGGGCCGCCCAGGTAATACCCCACCGAGAAGAGATGGAAGCCGTGGTCGAACACCAGCGGACCGCCGCCGCAGGTCTTTTCATTGAAGCGCCATAACCAGGCCGACAGCGGGATCTTGAAATCGTTCTTTGAGGTGCCCGTCGACACGTGCATGCGCACCGCCCTGACGTCCCCGATCTCGCCGGCTTCGATCATCTGTTTGGCGCGCACCGCCGGAGCGTAATAGACAAAATTCTCATAGACCCGCAGGATCACTCCGGCTTTTTGAGCCGCCGCGATCATTTGATCGGCTTCGGCTGCCGAGAGCGCCATGGGTTTCTGTACGGAAACGTGCTTGCCCGCCGCGCAGGCATCCACGGTCATGGAGCAATGCAGATGATGCGGGGTGAGCAGTTCCACCATGTCGATGTCTTTGTCTTCCAGCACCTGATGGAAATCAGTGTAAACCTTCTCGACCCCCCATTCTTTGGCGCGCTTGCGCGCCAGCGCTTTGTTGGTATCACAGACGGCCACCAACTGCGCCTCCGGGTTCTCACGATAGCCCATCTGGTGCAGGTCGGAGATCCTGCCGCAGCCCACGATTGCCACACGAATTGGTTTCATGTTATCCCTCTCTCAGGTCAGATCAGCTTTTGTTATCCAGGGCTTTGGCATCCATTTCAGCCAATCTTGCCCGTACTTCGGCGTGTCCCTTGCGTGTAATGGGATACTTGATCAACAGAGGCAGGGAGATGAAGATACAAGCCGCCGGGACGATGCAGAAGAACAAACGCATCCCAAAGAGCGTGTGAGCAGTCTGCTCTATGTTGGCAATGTATCCAAAACCGGTCAGCATCCAGCCCACAATGGCGATCGCCAACGCCTCGGAGATCTTGGTGGCCAGTCCCCACACGCCGTAATAAATGCCGCTGCGGAACTGTCCCGTTTCCACACGGTCGTAATCCGACACGTCCGCGATCATAGCCCAGGGGAAGATCCAGTTGGCCGAGAAGCCGAAGCCCGCCAGTACCACAACCGGGTAGATCCAGATAGTCGGTTTGTGCGGCAGGAAGAACAGGATGAAGAGCGCCACGGCACCCAGTGCCATGCCGATACCATAGGCGGGACCTTTATCCATCTTCTCTGCGATCTTTTTCCAAATGGGCAGGGCGATGGTTACACAAACCAGCATCAAGCCCATCACCAGAGAGATCATATCCTTCATGAGAAGCTGATATTCAATGTAATAAGCCATGAGCGTTTTGGCGAAAGCAAAGGAAATATTCACCACGAAATAGATCACGCACAGGTAAATGAATTTTTTGTTTGTGAAGGCCGTTTTCAAGGATTTCAGCGGATTCTCTTCGCCCTTGGCTTCGATCACGTGCTGCCGTTCACGCAAGCCCCCGGCGCAGATCAGCAATGCCAGTGCGGCCAGCGCGCCGTAGATGATCCCCACAAAGCCGTATCCGGTGCGCTGTACGGCAAACAAACCCACGATCATAGGGGTGAGCGCCGCACCAACCAGGTAGAAGGGCACAGCCAGTACCATGCGGTAGACGGTCAGACTGCTGCGTTCATCGTAATCGTCGGTCAGTTCAGAGGTCATGGCGTAATAGGGAACGTTGGTCATCGTCCACAGCGTGTCAAACAACATGAACGTTCCAGCAATCCAGATGAAGGTCATCACCTGGCTCATACCTGCGGGAACGAACCACAGCAGCGCGATGGAGATCCCCAGTGGAATGGCGCCAAACAGCATGTAAACGCGTCGCTTACCTACTTTTGACTTGGTTTTATCCGTGATCCACCCAAACAACGGATCGTTGATGGCGTCCCAAATCTTGCCGATCAAGAGCGCTCCACCAGCCAGCGCCGGAACCACCAGTGCGGCGTCGGTGAAGAATTTCAGCAGAAAGAACTGAATGGCCGAATTGACGGTGGCATTGCCGATGTCGCCGATGCCGTAAAGCCATTTGGTGCGTGCCTTCATTTTTTGTTGCGGTGCTGTGGAAACGGACATTTCACCCTCCCTATGAGACGATTTGATGAATAACTTCCAGCAATTCCGGCTCGCTTTGTGCTGCCGCCAGAACGACCGGTTTAAATGCGGGGAACACCAACGCGGGTTTAACCACTTCAACCGGTAATGTTTTGAGTATTTCCACAAACGAACGATGTGAAGCAAGCGAGACCTGCGCCAGAACCTCTCTGGATTTCCGCTGAGGTTCCGCGCGGTGGGCCGGATAGCCCATGCCGGTCTCGGAGGTAAATAGTTCATCAAATACCATCTTCAAATTGATATCGCCGGCCCAGCCGTAGCCCTGGTTGAGCGCCAGAGAGACGCAGTTGCCCGCGTTGATGCGCGCGAACAACCAGGCGTCCAAAGGGGAAAGAATATGTCCGCACGATACCCCCGGATATTGCAGCACGGAGTTGAGATAGCCCAGCCCCGTTCCGCAGCCGCCCACCACAAAATCAACCGCCTTGAGATGAAGCAGCAGAGCGGACATCAATCCCGTCTGAATATACTGCAAAGCCGGGACTTCATCCGCGGCAGTGTTGCCTAAATTCAACACCTCGAATCCGCGTCCATCAAGCGCCTTTAGAATATCGGCGTTCCTGGCAGCCGCGCTGATCTCGTTAATAACCGCTACTCGCATGGTTCCCTCCCTATGCCTTTCGTTTTAAGACTTGCTGCGCGGCTGAGACAATGTCTTTGACACCCAAACCGCAGGCATCCAGCAGACCGTCCACGTCACGCCCGGTCGGGCAGAAGGCATCTGCTATTCCCACACGCTGCATGGGGGTCGGACAGGCATCCGCCAGCGCTTCGGCCACCGCGCTCCCCAAACCGCCGATCAGGGCGTGTTCTTCCACGGTCACCACCGCCCCGGTGGCACTCGCGGACGCTACGATGAGGTCCTTATCCAGCGGCTTGATGGTGTGGATCTCGACCACCCGGGCATCGACGCCCTTTCCCGCCAGGTCTTCGGCTGCTTTGAGCGAACGACCGACCATGCCGCCGGTGGCGATGATGGTCAGTTGATCTCCCTCTCTTCGGACGATGCCTTTGCCGATCTGCAGCGGTTCTCCGGTTTTGTGCACCGGCAGGGCCGCGCCGCGGCTGAGGCGGAAATAGACCGGGCCGTCGTGCTCCGCCACCAGCGGCACGAACTGCGCCGCTTCGGCGGCGTCCGCCGGGACGATCACGGTCATGTTGGGCAACGCGCGTAAATTCGCAATATCCGTAACGGCAAAATGCGTCGCGCCGTCCTTGAAATCAGAGAGACCGGCGTAGCTGGCCGCGATCTTGACGTTGGTCTTGGCGTAGCACAGGCAGGTGCGGATCTGTTCAAGCGAACGCAGGGCCAGCAGCGCCGCAAAGGCGTTGACAAAGGGGATGAACCCGCCCAGTGCCAGGCCGACACCCACGTCCACGGCGCAGGGTTCCGCGATGCCCACGTTGAAAAAGCGTTCGGGGTATTTCTGCTCGAACAAATAGGACATGGTGGATGCGGCAGTATCCACTTCCACGGCCACGACCTTTTCATTGGTGCCGGCATACTCGACCAGAGAGCGGCTGTATCCTTCACGAATGCTCATTTCACCCATCTTATTTACCCTCCAGTCCGAGTTCACTTAAGGCTTGCTTCAATTGCTCCGCATTGGGCACGTTGCCGTGCCAGTAGGACTGGTTCTCCATAAATGAAACACCTTTGCCCTTGGTCGTTCTCGCGATCACGCAGATCGGCTTGTCATGGACTTCTTTGGCAAGATCGAAGGCCTCGCTGATCTGCCGTACGTTATGTCCGTTGATCTCGATTACGTACCAGCCGCAGGCTTTCCAGCGCTCTGCCATGTGGTCCATGGGCATGATCTCATGCACCGGACCATCAAGCTGCACGTCGTTCAGGTCCACGATGACGATCAGATTGGACAGCCGATACTTGGCGGCAGTGACCGCGCCTTCCCAGACGATGCCGGCCTGACATTCTCCGTCGCCCAGCAGCACGTAGGTGCGGCTCGGATTCTTAGTCAAGCGGGCGGCCAGCGCCAGCCCGACGCCGACGGCAACGCCGTGTCCGAGGATGCCGCTGGTCATTTCAACGCCGGGAGTCTTGAAGCGGTCGGGGTGTCCCTGGTGTTTGCAGGTCACTTCACCCCAGTGTTCCAGTTCGGCGGCGTCGAAGAAGCCGCGCCGTGACAGGGCGGCATATAGAGCCGCCGATGCGTGGCCTTTGCTCAAGAGGAAGCGGTCTCTGGTCTCCTTGGCTGGATCCTGCGGATCAAGGCGCATGGTTTGAAAGTAAAGTACAGACAATAGCTCGGCCGCCGAAAGGGCTCCGCCCGGATGCCCCGCTCCGCGGTTGTGGATGAAACGAAGACTGTCGCCCCTGATATTGCGGGCAGTCTCTTCCAACTGCTTAATTTCCAGTTCAGTCAGACTTGCCATACAAACTCCTATAAACCGATTTCGTGTCGTAGATTCTGGGTATCGTCACACCAGTTGCCAACGTTCCAGCGGCCGTAAACGCCCATGCCGCCCATTTCGTCCTTGCCGTAATACACCTTCACGCGGATCAGCGACAGACCTTCGTATTGGCGGGCCTCATCCAACGCATGGAATAACTCATCCGTTGTACTGCCGCCCTCCAGGGCTTTGACGCCCTGAACGGCCGCGGCCCACTGCAAATAATCGACCTGCACGTGATCGGCCGTGGCAAATTCCTGCTGATATTGGGCTTCCTGCAGCCCGCTGATGGCGGCCATGCGTCCGTTATCGAGCAGCAGGATGCAGCCGCGCGCGCCGTGTTCCGCGCCGTCAATGAGCACCTGCGGATTCATGGTGAAGGACCCGTCTCCTGTGAAAGCCAGCCCGTAAAAAGGTTTGCGGGCGGTTCCGCTGGCGAGCAAAGCCGAGACGGAAAAGCCCATGTAGCTGGCGCCCGTTTCGGTAATGGTCTGCCCCGGCTTCTCGTTCTCAGCGATCTGGAATCCGTTGGCCTGCACGTCGCCGGCGTCAAAGAAACTGACTACATTGTTCTTCTTGGCCCAATCCATGGCGGTGAGGATGACTGCCGGTTGGGTCAGCACTTTCTGCTGCCAATATTCATCGAAGAGCACGGGCACTTCAAGACGCTGCGCCTTGTAATCCTGCCACTGCTGCTTGATCCCGGCGCATTCCTTCTGCCAGGCAGTTTTCTGCGCGGCCTGACTGCCGGTTTGCAGCGCGCGGTTCAGTTCGGTCAGGGTCAGCTTCACGTCCCCCACCAGTGGGATGGTCTGGTGATAATGCAGCGCGTCTTCAGGGTCGGCGTTGATATTGATGACCTGTTTTACCTTTGGGTAAGCCGTGCGCGAACTGTCGGACTGGCAGACGGCCCTCGTGCCGACCGCGATGAGCAGGTCGGCGTTGTCCATGGCGTGGTTGCCGCACAGCGAACCCTTCGACCCGCCCACCCCCATGTTGGCCGGGTTGGAATAGGGCATGCAGCCGGTGGCGATGGGGGTATGCACCAGTACCCCGCCGCTCTGGTCAAGCAGCTTGACCAGTTCTTCGGCGGCTCCGATGGAACCGCCGCCTGCCTTGACCAGCACACGTTCAGCCGAGTTGATCGCCCGCGCGGCGGCCTGGTAATCCCCATTGGCCGCCGGCAGTTTTACGGGCGTCACCCCGGTCAGTTCTCCAAGATTGAAATCTTCCAGCCAATCCGCCTGGGTGTTCATGGGCATCAGTACAAAGAAAGGCCCAGGCCGGTAGGGATGGTCTACCGTCGCCGCGCCCGCCTTTAACGCGGAAGAAAGCGCCTGCGGTGTGTGCAATGTATACGTCCTGCCCATGGCGGACATCAGCTTTTGAAAGGATCCCTGCTCGTGGCGCGGGATTTGCTGCATGTTGTAGCCTTCATCTTCGCTGGTCTCGTCTCCGAAGAGATACCAGACGCCGATGCCGTCAGAAGCCGGGACGATCGAGGCCGCCAGCCCCTGCAGTGCGCCCGGTCCGATGGACGTGACCACGGCGGCCTTTTCGCCGGTCACCCAGCGCAGCGCCGTGGCGGCGTGTGAGGCTTCGATCTCGCTGCGCAGACCGTAGACTTTCACCAGCCCGGCTTCCTGATAGATGCGCAGCACCTCGCCAACCTCGGTGGAACCGTGTCCGAAGACCGTGTAAAATGTGCGCACTTGCTGTTCGATCAGCCCCAGCACCAGCCCCTCGGAAAGGGTCAGGTCCGCTTTATGCGGCAGCCCGGCAGTGCGGCAGGCTTCCGCCACGCTGCCCGCTTTTTTCACCAGCGCCGCTCTTTGCTGGCGTTGTTTGCGAATTTCAGTTTGAGTCGGTTTTTCCATGGAATCAAGTTCTCCCTGTACTGCTATATTCTGTTGGCCGAAAAACGCATTTTCTCCGAGAGGGCGTTGGCGATCTTGACCACCAGCCCGGCATAGTCCGGCATTTTGGCCGGCGTCATGCGCGTTACCGGGCCGGAAATGCCGATGCTGCCGATCACCTTCTCGCGATAATCAAAGATGGGCGCTGCCACACAGCGCACACCCAAATCAAACTCCTCATCATCCACGGCATAGCCCTTCTCGCGGACGATTTCCAGGTTCCTGCGCAGCGCCTCGGGTGTAGTCAGCGTGCGGTCGGTAAATCTTTCCAGCGAATCCGGCATGATGCCCCGGCAATAAGCCAGCATGACCTTACCCAGCGCCGTACAGTGCAGCGGGGACAGCGAACCGATCTCCGCGTTGACGCGCAGCGAGGCCGGGGACTCCACCTGATCGATGTAAAGCACCCTGCCCTGCGCCAGGATGCCCGCGTGGGCGCATTCGCCTGTCTTTTCCATCAGTTCGCGCAGGAAAGGCTTTGCCACTTCACGCAGCGGAAGCCGCGAGAGCAGGCTGCGGCTCAGCGAGACCACCTGCGGACCCAGGCTGAAGCGCCGGCTGATGGGGTCCTTTTCGGCGTAACCGTAATTTGCCAGGGTGGATACCAGGCGTGAGGCGCTGCCCTTATCGAGGTCGAGCATTTCGGCCAGTTCGGTCACCGAGATGCCCTTGGGCGAATCCGCCAGGATCTCCAGGATGCGCAGTCCGCGTGCGAGGGATTGAATTTCAGTCATGTTGGGGTCTCCGTTAAGACAATACTATTGTAGAGAGTTTTTGCGTATAATACAACCATATTGCGTATTATGCAATAAGGTTTTTATGCATTTCCAAATATGTTGGAGAAAAAACAAACGCAAACTGAGTATCGAAATATCGTTTTATATGTCTAATTAACAAACATTGTTTCCATTTTTACCAATAATTCTAAGGTTAATAATATAGAGATAACCTATACATTGATTCGAGGAAGTATCTTACCTTACATTGTCAATTCATCATGAACCTCAATTGTTTCTAATCCCTCAAGTAAAACTTGATAAGAAGTTGGAGATTTCGGTTCTATTCCGGTTTTCTCGTTGAATAACTGAAAGGCTTTATCAGCGTATTTTGCAGCTAATCGTAGATAAAAAGAACTAATAGGAAGTTGATAGTCTATCGGAATATAATGAAGACCATGAAGTGGATTTAAACACCCCTTTAGATTATACCGACCAATATGATGCCACATATTATGAGTAGCAGCACTAAAGGGAGTATAAACATAATTATAAAGATCAATACAACCAGCTTCCTCTGCCATTTTTCGAGTATCCATACCCGCCCAGTTACCAAGATTGACCTCAGTGAGAAAAGTGTATCGTTGGCCATTTATCCATTTTTCAGTGGCCATAACGACAGGATCATTTTGATAGTCAATTCCATCATTTTGTAATTGTAACTTTCGATGCTCAATAGATAATTTCGCTTGTCCAAGCCCATATAATAAAAATCTTCGAGATCGCACGAGCGGCTCCAGAAATATCCATGCAAGGGTTATATAACCGTCAACCATTGATCTTAATATGACTGGCGCGATATGTTCATTCCATATTTGAGGAGAAACAGCTAATTCTGTTGCTAATGTGACTATACGTGCTAATAAAGCACCAATAACTTCATGCATTTCTGCCACGCTCAAATCAAGTTTCCAAGATTCCCATCTAGTTTCTAATTCATCTTCAACTTCTTGAACGTATCTCTGAAGAATAGGTAGTAATTGGTCTTTTGCGATATCATCCATTTGTATTCCCCCAATCAAAATCACACTTTTCAAGTTCAAGCCCATGATTCCAAAAATATGTCGACCATGATAATCCAGTCTCCACATTATCAATTCCAAAAATTAAATTCACTGTTGTTCGGATACTAGCTGCGACTTGCTTCGATAACTCGGTTTTTGGATAGTACTGTACTTCAGGAAATTTAGCTAAACTAACATCTTGGCTTACAACTAATTTTCCGACAATAAAACCAATATATAATACATTTGCTTGAACAAAAGTTGACTCGACACTTCTACGATCAAACATCGATGTTAATACATTCTTTATTATTTCAATCCCCGTTGTTTCCTTCTCTTTCGGTAAATTAACATCAAATAAGAAATTCAAGGGGCACTTCGGGTAATTTAAAATTAAAGGTATTAGAGCAGAACGGAATTTCTCTAAGACATTCTTTCTATATAATATTTCTACAATATTCTTTTTTTCTTTAGTTGTTATTTGGGAATAGGAACTGACTGAAAAACACCAAGTTCCGTTTTGAATACTCATGTTAACTTCCTCCATAGCTTTTGGTAATTCTAATGATAATTCTGCACCTTTTGAATATCCAAAATAATCATTTATTAAGGCTAACCAAATAAGTTCAGGAATAATTTGTTTATTCCAATGTACTTCTTGAAGATTGAGGTCGTTCATAGGCGGAATCAAACGCTTACCAATACGATGGTGATCAGAAAGAACATGTTTACTTTTAGCAGGAAAATGGTTTTGATGATCCATAGATGACCTAACTCTTTTTTTTCTATTTACCGACTATTTCTTGAACGGATGAGTTCGATATCCCAGTTCATTAGATGGATTCGTTTTTTGAACCCATCGATATCCCCACCAATAAACACCATCAGTATAGCAAATTGTCCCCGGTAATTCCATTTTTTATGGAATTCACCTCACCCCTGCATCCCCTCTCCTGCGGAATGGGACAAACTGAGCTTTCCCCAGAAAAATAGACACGAGAAATGGCTTATGAATAATCAAACTCGAACTCAGAAGGAGTTCGATACC
>ENA-OSEO01002562-OSEO01002562.1-sediment-metagenome-genome-assembly--contig:-NODE-2562-length-25019-cov-6.563267_pt1 | contig 25019 bp, 16 predicted proteins | sample MGYA00237883_ERZ534232 | MGnify/ENA metagenome assembly ERZ534232
CCACGGATCGGCTGGCAGGGGCAGTAGGGGATCCCGTGTCTGGCCTCGAGGATCACCTCCTGCTCCAGCAGAAACGTGGCGATTTCCTCGTCGGGCGTGAACTTAAAGCCCAGAGGCCCCACGACCCGCTCATGCATGGCGCGCAGGGCGCGCACCCGCGCCTGCAGCCCGACATCGACAGGCTCAGTGGACATCGGCTCAGTGCTCCAGCCCCAGCAGGCGGGCGTAAGTGTCCGGCTTGTACCCGCCGACGATGGTGTCGCCGATGCGTACATACGGGAACCCGGTAACCCCCGCCGAGTCCATCTCCTCGGTGATGCGACGCTTGGTCTCGGCGTCCGAGAGGTCATAGTCGGTGAACACAAAGGGGATATTGCGCTCGGTGAACCACTGCTTGGCCCGGCGGCACCAGGGGCAGGTGGAGAGGGTGTACATCATGACAACAGGCATAAGTGTGTCCTTTCAGCTCAGTCTGATGAATATCTTGCCCAGCTCGGACTTGATCGGGTAGACCTGCAGGCCCAGCTCGGGTGCGGCGCGAAAACGGCCCGTGCGGATATCGAAACGCCAGTCGTGGCACGGGCAGACCAGGTTGTAGCCCTCCAGGGTGCCCATGAACAGCGGGCAGGCCATGTGGGCGCACTTGCCGGAGACGGCGTACAGCGTGCCCTCCACGCGGGCCACGACGATGTTGACCCCCAGGGGGTACACGGCTGCCATTTCGCCGTCGCCCAGGTCGGCGTCGGCCAGCACATAGGTCCAGGTGCGCGTCTCTTGATCCGGTGTTTCCATATTGGGCAGAGTATACCACAAGACGGGGCGAAGGACAGAGGCGGCCGAGACGGCCGCGGTCCATGCATAGCCCGCGGTCCGGGGCCCGGATGGACCGCGGGCGTCCCGCCCGCTCCGAGATCAGTCGCTGTTGCCGAACGGGTCGTGCCACATTGAGCGGCCGGTGGGCAGGCGCCGGGCACTACCGAAGCGCCATGTCTCTGCATCCTCGACAAGTCCGGCGCGAGCCGGATTGCCGTGGATGTAGAGGAGCACGTTCTCCAGGTGCTCCTCGTCGCGGATGTACCGATCATGATAGTCGGCTCGCCAGAGACTGCCCGCGCGACCCAGTAGGGCGTTCACCTTCTTGGCGGTGTACCCTTTCCAGGCGCCTACGACGCGATCGAGAGGCATGCCCGGGAACGTTTTGATAAGAACGTGGACATGGTTAGGCATGACGACCCACGCCAGAAGCGTATAGGACTGGCCATCGCCGTAGAGCAACGAGTCCTCAACGATCTGCGCGACACGAGCATCCGACAACAGACATGCGCCCCAGCCCTGGTCGAGCCAGCTCTCGATCAGAGCGCGCCGTGCCTCATCGTCGCGCGCGGGCTCGGCATCGGACTGCAGTAGATGCAGAGGCACCCTGTCCTGCAGGTGAAAGGTGATCATCTGCAGGAGGCCGGGCTCATCGCGATGGGGGAGATAGCCCCGGGAATACCAGCCTTTGTGCTCCGGCAACTACATTCTCCAGGTCTCGGAGCGGGCGGGACGCCCGCTATCCCACGACGTGCGGCCCCGGAGCGGGCGAGACGCCCGCGGTCCAATCAGGGCTCGGTCCGGACGTTCGACCTTCGACCTTTGACGTTCGGACGTTCCAACGTTCAGACGTTCCAACGTTCCGCCGCCTACGCCCCCAGGTACAGCCTCACGATCTCGACGTATTCCTCGGGGTAGAACCCGATCTCGCCGGAAAAGCGCGTGAGGGCGATCAGGCCGCCGTCGATCTCGGCGATGCCCGCCAGCATGGGGGCGTTCTCCGTGCGCAGGCCGCCGCCATAGACCACCGGCACGCCGGGGAGCTGGCTCTTGATGTACTGTGCGATGTCGGCGATGTAATCCGCGCCGGGAGGGGTCTTGCCGGGACCGATGGCCCACACCGGCTCGTAGCCGATCACCACCTGCTCCAGGTCGGCGCCGGCTGTGCCCACGGCGAGCTGCTCGGCCAGCACCTCATAGCGCCGCGGCTGCTCTTCGCTGGTCTCGCCCACACAATACAGCACCTTCATGCCCTGCTTTTGCGCCGCCAGGATCTCGCGGTTGAGCAGGCGGTTCACCGCGGCGGTGTCGGTCACGCCGGCCTCGGCCAGGATGCCCAGCTTGTCACGGCGCTCCTCCGTGTGGCCGATGATGGTGTAATCCACGCCCAGCGCGGCCATGGCGGCCGCCGGCCGGTTGGACGTAAAGGCCCCAAAGTTGACGCCGGGGGCCACGTCGTCGCGGAAAACACCCTGGCACCCGATGCGCATGGGCGAGCCGGTGTCTTTGGCGGTGCCCAGGGCGGGCATCAGGTGCGCTTCGGGCAGGAACACGGCGAACTCGGCATCCTTGAATTGCGCGATGTCCTTTGTCCCGCTGATGATACCGCGTCCCCAGTTCCAGATATCGCCGCGGTTGACGCCGCCCATGCTGGCGGGCACATCGAAACGCTTCAGGTTCAAAAAGATGTACTTCATGGTCAGACCCTTTCTGTGCGGTTCAGTGTCGTGCGCTATGGATTGATGGGTTCGCCCTTCATGCACAGGTGTACCGAGGCCGTGCGGAAGGCCCTCGGCAGCACCAGGATGTTCGGCTGGTCTCCGACGTACTTTGCCTGCGCGTCGGCCAGCGCCTCCTCCACCGTGGCCCGGGTCTTGAGTCCCATGCCGCGGGCATAGCCCGGCTGTTTCGCGCCCACGATGTAGGTCGCCGAGGTGTGCTTTTCGGTCAGATGCCCGCAGGCCATCATGGAGAAGGGGTGGAAGGGATGGAAGGCATAGGCGTGGCGGTACTTGGCCACATAGCCGGGATCGGTGGCGAACCGCTCGCCCAGGTGGTGGATGTCGGGCAGCGTGTTGCAGCCCTTGAGCAGTTCATAGATCTCGGGCATGTAGGGCCAGATCACATCGTTGAAAAAGCCGTCGATGGCCGCGGCCACGATGAACACGCAGCGGTCGCTCATGATCCGGCGGTGGCGGATGACCTGCGCGGAGATGGCCTGCATCAGCATGATCGGGTTGGTGCCCATGCCGTCGCCATAGTGGAAAGCGCGCGGCGCACCAAAGACGATCACATCGTACTTTTTCTCGGCCCAGGGCACATAGGTGCGCCTGTCCGCCGTGGCCCAGGAGACGCGCTGCACCTCGGCGCCGTAGCCGCTGAACACCGCGATTTGGCGGGCGGAGGTGTCCAGCACGGCATCGCAGCAGTAGAACTTTTTCCCCATGCGTTCTTCCATGTGCATGCTGATCTCGTTCATCTTCTGCCGCATCACGGAGGACCCGCTCACGGGGACGAAATCGGGGGCATGCATCACGCCGGGCACATGGTGGGCGGCGATTGTCTTCCAGTGGGTGATGCCCGTGGCCGAGTGCTTGTAGCCGCCGGAATAGCCGCCGTAGGGGTTGCCGAGTGTGTGGCCGATCAGGATCGCCACGTCGGATTCGTACACGGCGCGGTTCATGATCACATGGTCGCCGGAGGCGGTGGTGCCCAGGTCCACCAGGTTGTCCCAATCCTCGCTGTCGTGGTTGATGATCTGGCCGCCAGCCCAGAACTCGCTGAACAGCGGCTCGCCCAGCATCCCCTGGATCTCGTGGGGATAGTTCTTGCGGTGCAGCCCATTGGAGCAGACCAGCAGGATGTCCTTGCGGGCCACACCGGCGCGCTCCAGTTCCTCGATGGCCAGCGGGATGGCGACCTTGCGGTGTGAGGTGGCCTGCTGCCCGCCCTTGACGACGTCCGGAAACACGATGGTGACCTTGTCGCCCGGCCTGGCTACCTCCGCCAGCGGGGGCATGCCGATGGGATGGCGCAGCGCCTGGCGCGTCGCCTCAACGGTGTCCGGCAGGAAAGGCGGGTCGGGCACCGTCTCCCCGGGGACAAAGACATCGGCCCCATCGGGAAGCTCTGCCTCCATCATCTCCAGGCCATATTCCAGCGATACTTTCATCGTCATCTCCTTTTAGCGCGGCGCGGCGGTTGCTGAGTCATTATGGGTTAGGTACCCTTGAGGATACGCACTTTTTTTACCGCCCGAGCAGCGTGCTGTCAAGCAGGGAAGGAGGCGCGAGGAGGCGGCCCTTCCTTTTGGGTCGCTCACATGCTAGAATCAGGTCGTGCAGACGATGACAGGGGGAGCGTTATGGGCGCATCGCAGGAGCGCGAACCGAAACCAGTTGGCCCCGGCGGGCGGCGCACGCCCGACAGGGAACCTCAGCAACCGGTGGACGCCGCGGCCACACACAGTGCCGGTGCTGCTCTGTCACGGGCTGCCGCTGGCGGGCTGGCCGGCGTCAGGTCCCCGGGGCTGGTCCGTTCGCTGGCGCGTTCCCTGGGCAACCGCGCCGTGAGCCGGCTGGCGGCGGAGGGCGAGCTGGACATCTCGCGGCAGGCCAGCGGCGATACCGCACAACGCACTCCCGGCGCAGGAGGCGGTTTGACCGTGAACCTCACTATGACCGCGAGTGCCACGCAGTACTATACGGTAGATGGCGAGACGATGGAGGAGGTCGACGGCCAACTCCCAGACACGCTGGGTGAGTACCATCACGCTAGCTTCTGCAACGTGGCTACGCGGACCTCAGAGGAGGGCGAGATCACCGTCACCGGCGTGACGATCCCCGTGACCTACTACTACTATATGCCGCAATGGACGCGGCTGGGCGAGCAGCCGCCGGCGATCCAGGCGGCGTGGCGCCGCTTTTACAACGACCTGATGACCCACGAGCGCGAGCACCTGACTGTCAGCCGGCGCGAGTACAACAAGGTGCGAGATGCGCTGCGCGCGCTGCCGGCCGAGGAGCGCGAAGAGGGGAACATCATGAGCGTGTTCAACACGGCCATCGAAGCTCAGAACCAGATCCACGAGAGTCACGCCGGCTTTAGCACCCCCGCGACGCTGGTGTTCAGCGACTGTATCCCGCCGCCGCCACCCCCGCCGCCGGCCGCTCACACGGCTTCCCTGGGTGCGCCGGAAGGGGAGGAGTAGGGGTGCGGAGTCGGAACGTCGGAACGTCGGAACGTCGAAGGTCAAAGGTCAAAGGTCCGCACCCGCGCTGGATGGTCAGCGTCAACGCTGGACCCTCGCCACCTCTGCTCGTTCGCGTACGAGGGCGGCCCACTACCAGCGGACGGACCGCCGACGGCGATGGGCCCATCGCACTTGTCGGCCCAGACCCGGGTGAGCAGGCAGGACTCCGGCCTGGGGCCGGACCGCGGGTCTGGAGCCGGGTTCCGTCCCGCGCGCACCCCAGGACACCTGGATCGCCGGCATCTTGCCGGCTCCGTTGCACGCGCGAGATCTGGGGGCCATAGGCCGGAGGGTATCGCATCTTGCGGTTCGAACGGCCTGTGCTGGCCCTACGCCGTCGGATGCGGGCTAGCCGTTGCGCTCAGCAACGGTCGCCCGCGGTCTAGAGGTTCCGGCCTGCGGCCGGATCGCGGAGTGAAACTCCGCGCCCCATGGTGCACGCACCCCTTCTCAAGTCTTCTGCAACCTGTAACCTGCACCCTTCTCCCGTCACCCGCCCATGACCACTTCCACCACATGCTCCGCGCCGTCGTCTACCAGGGGGATGGCGCCATCGGCCAGTACCGTGCCATCCAGGGTGATCTCGCGTACGCCGCTGGCGACGTGCTCCGGGTTCTGCACGCGGATGGTGTACAGCGCCTCCCCGTGACGGTAGCGCATCTCGTAGCCGTCCCAGGCGGGCGGGATGGCGGGCGCGATGCGCAGGATGTCCCCCTCCTTGTGCAGGCCCAGCACCGCCTCGACCCCCAGGCGCCAGGCCCAGCCGGCCGAGCCCGTGTACCAGGTCCACCCGCCGCGCCCTGTGTAGGGCGGCTGGCTGTAGACGTCGGCTGCGATCACATAGGGCTCGACGCGGTAGCGCGCCGCGGCCTCCGGCGAATCGCTATAGCCGACCGGGCAGAGCATCTCCAGCAGCGCGCCGGCGCGCTCGCCATCGCCCAGCGCCGCATAGGCCCAGGCGGTCCAGGTGGCGGCGTGGGTGTACTGTCCGCCGTTCTCACGGATGCCCGGGGGATAGTCCGAGATGTACCCGGGATCGTGGCCTGACCCGTCAAAGGGCGGGGTAAAGAGCAGAGAGAGCCGCTCCTCCGGGTGGATCAGGCGCTCGGCCACGGCGTCCATAGCGCGGCGGCTGTGCGCGGGATCGCCGGCGCCGCTGAGGATCGCCCAGGACTGGGCGATGGCGTCGATGCGGGGCTCTGACCCATTGGCGCCGCCCAGGGGCGTGCCGTCGTCGTAAAAGGCGCGCGTGTACCACTCGCCGTCCCAGGCGGCCGTCTCGAGCGCAGCCACATAGCGTGTGGCGCGGTCCCGGCAGGTCTCAGCGCGGGCGGTATCGCCCTGCGCCTCCAGGATCGCTGTCCAGCGGTTCAGGACGTCCACCAGGAACCAGCCCAGCCATACGCTCTCGCCCTGCCCGTCGAGGCCCACGCGGTTCATGCCGTCGTTCCAGTCGCCGGCCCCCATCAGGGGCAGGCCGTGCGGCCCGTGGGTGCTGCCCTTTTCGATGGCGCGCAGGCAGTGCTCGCGCAGCGTAAAGCGCTCGGTGCTGTGGCCGTACTCGCCGTAGCGCTCGCGCTCGCGCGCCTCCAGTGGCGGGGCGCTCAGGAAGGGCACGCGTTCTTCGAGGATGGCGCGATCGCCGGTGGTCTCCAGATAATGCGCCGTGACATAGGGCAGCCAGAGCAGGTTGTCGGCGATGCGGGTGCGCACCCCGCGCCCCGAGGGCGGATGCCACCAGTGCAGGACGTCGCCCTCTTCAAACTGGCTGCGGGCCGCGTTGAGGATCTGCTCGCGGGCGATGTCCGGCTCGATGGCCAGCCAAGCCAGCGAGTCCTGCAGCTGGTCGCGGAAACCATAGGCGCCGCTGGACTGGTAAAAGGCGCTGCGGCCCTGCAGCCGGCAGGAGAGGCTCTGGTACAGCAGCCAGCGGTTCAACATGGGGTCGATGGCAGGCTCGGGCGTGCGCACCTGGATGCGGCCCAGCAGGTCGTCCCAGTAGCGCTGCGTGTCCTCCCAGGCGGCCCGTGCGGCCTCCGGCTGGCGGTAACGTTGTGCCAGCGCAGAGGCGTGATCCGGGTCTGCGCCCTGCCCGATGACAAAGTACAGCTCGTCGCTGGTGTGCGGCGCCAGGTCCAGGTGCACCTGCAGCGCGCCGCAGACGTCCCCGCCGGGCGCCACCCCGGGTTGCAGGCCCACCGTGCCCAGCGCAGCCGGGCGCGCCAGTGAGCCGCCCATCCCCAGGAAGGCAGCGCGATCGGCGGTATAGCCATGCAGGGGTCGGCTGGCGACCATGAACGCGGTGCGCTCGCCCATCTCCATGTGGTACGGGTTGCGCACCGTTAGGCAGGCGGTCTCCGCGTCAAAGTGAGGGATCAGGTAGCGGCGCGTGACACCGGGCACGGTCCCCAGGACCCACTCGACGTACTGCGTCGCCGTGAGGCGCCGCGGGACATCCATGCGGTTCTCCACCCGCAGCCGCACCAGCTTGACCGGGTCTTCAGGGCTGGCGTATACGGCGAGTTCCTGGCGCAGCCCGTGGGAGGCGCTCTCGTACAGCGTGTATCCGGCGCCGTGCCGGATGCGATGGCGCACGGGCGCGCCCGCGGGAAGCACCGTCGGCGACCAGACCTCGGCCGTCTCTTCATCGCGCAGGTACAGCGCCTCGCCGGTCGGATCGGTCACCGGGTCGTTGCTCCAGGGGGTGAGGCGGTTCTCGCCGCTGTTCACGGCCCAGGTGGTCTGGCTGCCGGCCTCGGTGGCCATAAAGCCGTATTCGGGATAGCCCACGATGTTGGACCAGGGCGCCGGCGTCATCTGGCCGGAGGGCAGATCGACGACGTACTCGCGCCCGTCTCCCGAAAAGCCGCCATAGCCGTTCTCGTGGATCAGCGGCAGGGGCTCGGGCCACTCCGGGTCGGAGAGGTCACGCCGCGGGGGCTGCGTGGCCATCAGCGCCGGCAGCGGGGTGCGTGGCGCCGGCTGTGTGTTGAGTTGATCGTAGAGCGCGCCTCGCTCGCCCTGCAAGACGACGCCGGCCGCCGAGCGCAGCAGGACGATCTCCTCATCCTGGAGCTGGTCCAGGCTGAGGACAAAGATGCCCCCGCGCTGGTTGAGACGTAACTCGGCACCCTCCCGGGCGATCCGGCTGCGGATGGCCTCGGTGAGCGCCCCGGCATAGCTGCCCGGCTGGCGGTTCAGGATCACCAGGTCGGCCTTGAGCTGGCGCGCGGCCAGCAACTCGTGTACGTGCAGCGCCTCGCTCACCAGGTCGCCCTGCTCGGCATCGTCGACCTCGACCAGGATGATGGGATAGTCCCCCGAGATGCTCAGGCGCCAGAGGCCGGCCTGCGAGAGGCGGTTGGCCGATAGCGTCCGGGCGGCGCTGCGCCGCGCCGGGTCGGGATACAGCAGCGCGCTGGCGATGGCCAGGGCGGCGCGCAGGTCCTCGGTGCGCAGATCGCGCCTGCCGAGCCAGGTCAGCGCCGCGGTGTTGGCCTCGTGGAAGGTGCGTTCGATGGCCTCCCATTGCCGGTACTGGCGCGCCAGGCTCAGCAGCGTGGGCCTGTCCGGCGCGGCCAGCGTGAGATACGCCAGCTCGCGGCTGCCGTGCGCCGGGACGGCGATCCAGGCGCCGAGGCTGTAGATCGGATCCAGGGTCATACCGGTGGTGCCGGTGAGGTACCCGGGAGAGCTGAGCGCGGCGGGATCGCGCAGGGTGCGCCCCCGCCCGATAAAGGCCATCCGGTCCGATTCGTGCCGGATAGCCACATCCGGGTCGGTGATGTCGCCGTGCTCGCGCACCACCAGCATGTGGCCCATCACGGCGGGCTGATCCTCGTTGCCGTGCCCGCGCCGCGTGAACACCTGCAGACCGAGATCGGGCACGTACTCGCTCTCCACAAACATCTTGCTGTAAGCGGGGTGGCGCGTGTCTCCCGCCTGCGCGCCGAGCACCACCTCGCCATAGGAGGTGAGCCGCAGCACACGCGCGCGCCCCTGATCGTTGATCACATGCACCCGCCGGACCTCCACCGGCGCCTCGGGTGAGACCGTCAGTTCCATGGTGGTGCTGATCCCGTGCTGCGTGCGCCGGTAGACCGACATGTGGGCAAAGGTGGCGGTCTGCACATTCTCGATGCTGTCCGGGATGGGCAGGTAGGTGGCGGACCATGGCGCAGAGTACAGCGGCGCAGAGCCCTGCGCTGCGGCATGATCCGGGGCGGATTCCGTCACGGCGTCGCCCTCGCTCTGCTCCTGCAGGTACACCCAGGTGCCCCAGGGATCCAGGGTGCCATCCGAGCGCCAGCGCGTGAGGTCCACGCCCTTCCAGGTGCTGTACCCGCCGCCCCGGCTGGAGGCCGTCACAGCATACTCGCCGTTGGAGATCAGGTTTATGCGGGGTGTCTCGGTCTGGAGCGGCTCCTGCCAGTTGGCGATGTCCACGATCTGCACGGCAGCGCGCGCCGTGCCCTCGATGCTCTGGCTCTCGGGATGCTGCAGCGGCGCGGTGATGGGCACCTGCTCCTGCAGCAGCAGTTCTACGCTCTCGATGCGCGGATCGCTGTGCATGCGGGTGACCATGATGTCCTCATTCAAATAGTTGACCAGGGACATCAGGATCATGCCCTGATGGTGCGACATGTACTCGCGTACCACGGCATAGGGCTCGTCCAACGGCAACCGGTCCGCGGTAAAGTCCAGCGCCTCATAGAGGCCATAGATTCCCTCGGCCTGGTGCCGGCGCAGGTCCGCCAGATTGCGCACCACGTCCATGGGGGCATAGCGCAGGGCCAGCAGCGAGGCATAGGGGGCGATGACATGGTCATCCGCCAGGCCGCGCTTGAACCCCAGGCCAGGGACGCCAAAGGCGCGGTACTGGTAGTTCTGGTTGGCGTCGAACAGGTAATAGCCCGACTCGGAGATGCCCCACGGGGTGCCATGGGCGCGTCCATAGGCGATCTGGTGGCGCACGGCGCCCTCGGCGCTGGTCTGCAGGAGTGTGCCGGGCCCCGTCGCCAGATACAGCGGCGGCATGAGATACTCGAACATGGTGGCGCTCCAGGAGAGGAGCGTCAGCCGGCCCTCCACCCGGGTCATGGGCCGTCCCAGCTGGAGCCAGTGGGCCGGCGAGACCTGTCCCTGGGCGATGGCGATGAGCGAGGCAATGCGCGCCTCGGATGCCAGCAGGTCATAGTAGTTGCTGTCCAGCTGGCCGGTGTCCATGTTGTAGCCGATGTGAAAGACGCGGCGCTGCGGATGGTACAAAAAGCCAAAGTCCATCTCGTCGACCAGCGTCTCGGCCTGCACAGCGATCTGCTGGTACTGCGCCCGCACGCGCTCGGCCTGCGCCGCGGCCGTATCCAGCGTCGCCGACAATTCCTCCAGCCAGTCGAGCGCCTCGCGGGCCGTGCGCTCCTCTGCGCCATCCAAAGCCGTCTCGCTTTGCGCCATGACGGCCGTCTTGAGTGCGGCTACCGTCTTGTGGCTCTGCGCGATGATGGCGCGAATCTGCCCCAACGCGGGATTATGCACCAGCAGGTTCTCCAGCTGCGCGAGGCCCTCTGCGAGAGGCGGCTGGCGCAGGAGGTCGGGAGGCGCCTGCATCAGGAACACCCAGGGGACCATCTCCCGCAAGGTGGTCTGCACCGTTTCGTGGTGCCACGTCACCTGGCCCGCGACGGCCTGCAACTGCCGCAGCGCCTCACGGTCTAGCGAGAGCGCCCGGCTGCCGATCAGGTCGGCGAGGTCTTGAGAAAATCGGGGCCAAAAGTCACCGCAGGCGACATCGCACAGCGCGTACCAGCGCGCCGGATCGCTCTCGGCGTTCTGGATCTCTTGCTTGAACGCGGCCACGCGATCACGGATGTTGTGAACGAGCGTATCGTGCGGATCGCTGCCCGGCAGGATCACCTCCAGCAGTTCGTCCAGGGTGTCCCGATAGCCCTGCCAGGCGTGCCAGCGCAGTACCGGGTTACTTTCCATGGCGCGCGCTGCGCGGGCGATGACGATCAGGCTGGCGGCCAGGTTGCCGCTGTCCACCGTGGAGACATAGCGCGGATGGAGGGGCGCCAGCGTCTCGGTGTCGTACCAGTTCAGCAGGTGGCCGCGATAGCGCGGCACGGCCGCCAGGGTCTCCAGCGTCGCCGAGAGGCGCGCCGCCAGCCCGAGCTGGTGCAGATACCCCAGGTCATAGGCCGCGAGGGCGGAGGTCAGATACAGCCCAATGTTGGAGGGTGAGGTATGGTGCGCCACGATCTCGATAGGCGTCTCCTGCAGATGATCCGGCGGGAGCCAGTGGTCCTGCGGGCCCACCATGTGCAGGAAATAGTTCCAGGTGCGGCGCCCGAGGCGTCGCAGGTTGGCGAGCTCCTCCTCCGAGGGAGCCTGCACGCGCTCCACCACCGGCAGGTCCAGCATCTGCACCAGCGCGGGCCCGCCGAGCCAGAGCACGACGAGGGGGGCAGCCCAGAGAAGGCGCAGGGGATTCGCGTCGCCTGGCAGCGCCAGCAGGGCGCTTGCCACCAGCAGCAGCGTTGCCAGGAGGGCGGCGGCGAACATGATGCGCAGGTTGCGCCGCCGTTGCTGCTGGGCATCCCGGGCGGCTTGCTGGGCCGTGGTCCAGGTGAGCAGGTAGCGGTGGCTGATCAACAGGCGATGCAGGGTGACCAGGATCGCCTGGCCGGCGACGTAGGTATCATAGGGCAAGAAGGCTACCGCCAGCGCCAGGCGGGCTGCCTGGCGGCCCAGAGAACCCCAATCCACCTTCCAGCTCAGGCCGCGTATGGCCTGGGCAAGTCCCACCGGCATGCTCGTGGCCAGCGGCACGCCGTACGCAAAGGCTGCTGCCAGCAGCCAGATCCAGGGGAATCCTCGCATCGCTGCGGTCGACGCGAGCAGGAGGACCATGGCCGGGGAGACCAGCGAGCGCAGCAGGTTGTGGATGACCTTCCACCGGTCGATGGCGCTCAGCTGGCAGTGGAACCGGGACGGCCGCAGCAGCCAGGGCAGCAGCTGCCAGTCACCGCGGATCCAGCGATGCTGCCGGCGCGTCGTGCTAAAGTACGAGGGCGGATAGTCCTCCACCATAGTGACGTCGGTCACCAGGCCGGCCCGGCCCAGGCTGCCCTCCAGCAGGTCGTGGCTCAGCAGGGTGTTCTCCGGGATCCGGTTGTGCACGCTCCGGCTAAAGGCATCCACATCATAGATGCCCTTGCCGACAAAGATCCCCTCACCAAAGAGGTCCTGGTAGACGTCCGAGACGGCATGGGTGTACAGGTCCAGCCCGCGGCCGCCGGTGTAGATGCGGGTGAACCAGGAGAGGCCGACGCTGCCCGGGTGCACCTCCATGCGGGGCTGCAGCACGGTATAGCCGGAGATGACGCGGTCCTGATCGTCGAATATCGCCCGGTTCAGCGGGTGCGCCAGGGTGCCGATCAGCCGGCGGGCAGCGCCCGGGGGGATGATGGTGTCGGCATCCAGGGTGATCACAAAGCGGGTGGGGCGCAGCAGGCCAGCGACCTCAGCGGTGGTGCACTCGGGCAGGAAGGTGGTATCGTCCTCGCCGCGCAGGAACTGGTTGAGCTCATGGAGCTTGCCGCGCTTGCGCTCCCAGCCCATCCACACGCCCTGGGCCTCGTTCCATAGACGCCGCCGATGGAGCAGGAAAAAGCGCCGCACCGGCGGCGCATCGGGGCTGCCGTTGGTGCGGGCATAGCGCGCGTTGAGGCTCGCGATCACCTGGTGGGCATAGGCCAGCAGGCCCGCGTCCTCGGGGCGCGTCTCGCTGTCGGCATCGCCGAAATCGCTCAGCAGCGCGAAAAAGAGGCCCGGCTGAGGGTTGCTGAGATAATGTACCTCCAGCTGCTTGACGAGATGGTCCACGTCGCTGTTGCGGCTGATCAGCGAGGGCACGGCCACCAGCGTCTGGTACTCGGCCGGGATCGCCTCCTCGAATTCGAGCTTGGGCAGGCGATCGGGCGCCGATACCTCGGTGATGACGCGATCCACCAGGCTCCCCGCGGCGATCAGCACCGGCGGAATCAGCGCCAGGATGGCGATGATCAGGGCGCCCGGGGAGAGCGCCTGGTGCCAGGGGACGCCGGCGGCCAAGGACACCGCCAGACCGCTCAGCGCATAGAGGGCCACGGCCACCAGGGCGATGGCGCTCAGATACAGGGGGGCCGCCTGGCGGCGCGCCCAGCGGCGCACGCGTTCACCCAACCCGGGCCGGTAGCTCAGCATCGCCTCCAGGGACTCACGGCGGGGCCCGATCAGGTAGGTGCCGATGTGGCCAGCGGTCTCGGCGCTATCGGCGGCTTGCGCGGCCGTCTCCGCCAGGGTCACGGCCGCCGAGGCCACCTGTCGCTCATCCCAGCAGGCCGCCAGCGCCAGCCGCTCCACCTGCTTGCGGTACAGGTCGCGGGTCTCGAAATCCATCCGCGCATATAGCCCCGCGGGGTCCTGGCGCAGGATCACCTCGTGCGCGCTAATGTCCTCGAAAAAGGTTTTCCAGTCGGTGTCGGCGATGGCGCGCAGCCCAAGGACGATGTTGGCTACCGCGGTGGCGGCGCCGTTGCCCCCAGGCTGGGCGCTGCCGTCGCTCTCGGCGGCCGCAGAGCCAGTCTGGATCAGCGGAGGCAGGTCAGGCGGCGCGTCGGGCGCCAGCACGTCCGCGAGGATGTGGGCCAGCGCCTCCACCAGGGCATAGCGCAGCAGGATGGGCAGCGCCCAGAGCTCGCCCATGGTCAGCGGGAGGTGCTCCTGGAGGGCGACCAGCACCGGCGCGATGATGTCCAGATGGAGGTGATAGTGCTCGCTGGTGAGCAGGTCGCGGGTCAGCCCATAGATACGCGGCAGGCCGGCCAGCGGGCCCTCCGTCAAGAGAGGCAGCCGCCGGTAGTAGCCCTCGGGCAGGTCCTCGGCGATCTGGCGGACCGCCTGGCGGATGATGTAAAAGTTGTCCAGGATCCACTCAGAGATGCTGGAGGGCACGTCGCCGTCCCGGTCGCCCTCGCGCAGGCGACGGTGTGCCTCGGCCAGCCAATCGCTCAGGCGCTCCAGATCGGGGCCGGCAAGATCCCGGGTCGGCTTGATGGCCGATCTACTGGCGCCGCTGCCCGGGGCATAGACCTGCCGATACCGGTCGGCGAGCCCGCTGGCCATGTCCAGAATAGCGTCCTGGGAAAGAGACTCCTCCGTCAGATGCCCATCACGGTCTTCGGGCATCGTTAGCGGCTCCTCGTGCTTTCGGCGGCGCGTTCCGCCTCGGTGGGCAGCGATTGGGTCCGTGGAATGTCCTGCATGATCAGCAGCGGCAGGGTCCCATCCTGGATGGCGTAACGCGCCACCGCGCCATAGGGGTGCGTGCCGCGGCTGGCGTGCCCGTGGGCGCACAGCACCACCAGGTCAGCCCCCTGTTCGATACACAGATCCTGCAGCGCGTCGATGACGCTCTCCTCCTCGAGCACATGGCATTGGACGGGGACGGGGATGCGCTCGGTGATGCCTTCCAGATAGGTGTAGTAGGCCTGGCGCATCTCAACCAGCAGGCGATCGGTCAGATCCTTGAGGTCCCCCGTCAAGGGCACGGCATCAGGCAACTCCGGGGGGTGGAGCACAGAAAGCAACAGCAGGTCGGCCTGGTCCGCCTGCGCCAGGGCAACGGCGGGGGCCAGGGCGCCTTCGGCGCGGCGCGAACCGTCCAGCGGCACGACGATCCGGCGATAGTGCAACTCGCCGGCGGCATCCTCGGGGGCCTTGTAGCTGCGGACGATGAGCACGGGTAGATACGCTGACTCGAGGACTTTGTGCGCCACGCTGTTGACCGTCCAGCGCGAGAGGCCACTGGAGCCGTGCGTGCTGAGCACCAGCAGATCGATCTTTTCCGAGGTGCACACCTCGACGATCGTCTCTGCGGTCTTGCCCTCCAGGAGCAGGCGCCGTACCCGATCCGGACCGCTGCCGAGCGGCTCGGCCCCGGCGACGCCTGGCTCTGGGGCGACCGCTGTCTGCACACCCACGGCATCGGTCGAGGTCTCCGCCGCGGGGGCTGTTTGCTCGGCGACCGCAGGGGCAGGCTGCTCGCCACCGGAAGTTGCTGACGCTTCGCCCAGCCCCGCGCGCACGCGATCCTCCACCTCACGCAGGTGCAGCTCGGCGTCTGCGCGCTGAATCTGCCACGCGAGGGGATCGGGCGGCGCGGCGGATTGCGTGTCCGGCTCGAGCACGCGCAGCAGGACGATGTTGCTGCCCAGCGGGCGGGCAACGGCCAGGGCATGGGGAATGGCACGCTCCGCCAGAGCGGAACCATCCAGCGGAACCAGGATATTCTTGAATACCATCATGCTCCTTTATCGCGGCAGCGGACCCCTGCCTGCACAGCGTGTGCCAGACGGAGAGCCTGGCGGCAGGGCATGGGCCGGACGGAGCGCGACGCGCGGATAGGCGAAGGAGGCATAGATCCAGAGGCAAAAAACCGGGTGACGCAGCGGCCCCTGAACAGCCTCCGCACTGAACGGCGTCCGGCCTGGTCGCATTGCGCTGTAACCTATTTTAGCACGGACTCGGCTTGCGGACAACGCGCAGGCGCTGCGGGAGAGCCCTGCCGGCGGATCAACGTGTGAACGTGCGAACGTCCAGGGTCGAAGGTCAGAAGCAACTGTCGCGGAGCGCGTTCACCGCTCGCGCGGAGGCGCCGGCCACGGAGATCACAAGGATCCACACTTGGTCTAGTACGGGCGATGCTTCAGTTATAGGCCCCTGTGTCGTCTTTCTTTATCCTGTTTATCCTGTCTATCGATGTGAATGTTCCGGTCCGGCCAGTGGCGTCGTTGCGCGGGACACCCCCCTTGGGTACAATGGTATCATTATGGAGAGCAGCAACGGTTCGATCATCGTGGCCATTGGATCCACCAACCGCGCCAAGGTGGAGGCGGCCCGCCGCGCGGTGCTGGCCGCCTGGCCGGGGGCGCAGCTGGTGCCGCTGGCGGTGGGCTCGGGCGTGAGCGAGATGCCCATGACCGACGCCGAGGGCCAGCAGGGGGCCCTGGCGCGCGCGCTGGCCGCCCGCTTGGCCGCCGATGCCGACTATGGCCTGGGGATGGAGGGTGCGGTCCACGATGGCCCCGGGGGCATGATGCTCACCAACTGGGTGGTGGCCGTGGCGCGGGACGGGCGCACCAGCCTGGCCTCGGGGGGCAGCCTGCCCCTGCCGGAGGTAATCGCCCGCGAGATTCGGGCGGGTGGCGAGCTGGGCCCCATCATGGACCGCCTCACCGGCCAGGAGCACACCAAGCAGGGAGAGGGTGCCGCGGGCTACCTCACCCGCGGGGTGGTGCCCCGGGCGCTCACCTTTCAGGTGGGCGTGGGCCTGGCGCTGGCGCCGTTTTTGCGGCCCGAGTTGTATAGCGAGGGTCTCTGATCCTCAGGGGCTCGCCGTCACCGGAAAGGAGAGCTGACCATGTTAAGCCTCGTGATCGGCGCTCCCAATTTCATCGCCATGGAGTTGGTGGAGGCCCTGCTGAGGCAGGGCGACGACGTGCGCGTCCTGCTGCAGCCGGGACGGGACGCGCAGAGCCGCCCCGCGGAGCGCCTGGCTGGCTCGCGGGCGGAGACGCGGGTGCTGAACCTCACCGACAGCGCCGGCCTGGCGGGAGCCGCAGAGGGCGTCGATATCCTCTACCATGCCGACTGGGGCTATACCGATTGGGGCGCAGAGACGGTGGCGGTGGAGACCGCCTTTCGCGGGCTGCGCAATGTGCTGGCCACCGCTACCCGGGCGCGCGTCTCGCGGTTCGTGTACGTCAGCACGGCCGAGGTGTACGGCTTTCCTGAGCAGCCAGCGCGCGAGACTGAGCAACTGGCCCCACCCGGGCTGCCCTATGCCGACGCCCGCGCCGAGGCGGAGATCGCCGTCTGGGAGCACGCTCGCCGGGTGAAACTGCCCGTGACGGTGCTGCGGCCCGGACCGGTGTACGGCCCAGGGGCGCAGGCCTTTGTGGTGGATGTGGTGGAGCGGCTGCGCCGGCGCCAGGTGTACCTGATCGACAACGGCGAGCATGTGGCCGGGCTGACCTATGTCAGCAACCTGGTGGACGGGATCGTGCGGGCGTCCCGGGCCGAGCGGGCGGCGAACCAGGCCTACAATATCACCGATGGCTCCAACATCACCTGGGCCCAGTATTACTCCCGGCTGGCGGCCCTGGCCGAGCTTCCAGCGCCCGTGCAGAGCTACTCCCGCGGTCGCGCGATGTTCATGGTGGGCCTCTGGGAGAGGACCAACGCGCTGCGGGGACGGGATGAACGCCCGCCTCTCACGCGTCTGGCGGTGGAGATGATGAGCGTGGACCAGCGCTATCCCGTGGACAAGGCGCGCCGCGATTTCGGCTATCGCCCGGAGGTCGATTTCGCGGAGGGCCTGCGGCGCACCGCCGAGTGGATGCGCCGCACGGGGCTGGCTGACGGGTAGCGCGGAACGTTAAAACGTCGGAACGTCAGAACGTTGGAACGACGGAACGTCCGTGCTGCGTCCCCGTTGGACCGCGGGCTTATAGCCCGCAGCCGAACGGGTCGCTGTGGAGCGTGTGCGGCCGTTGCCTAAAACAACGGCTAGCCCGTATCGGAGCAGGCTGCTCTGGACCGCCGACTTTCTTGTCGGCCCATAGAAGGCCACATTCGTTTTAGCAGATGCTGCAACTCGGAAGCCAGGCAGTCCAGGCATCCCCGGCAAGGTGCGGATCGCTCGAGGCGCGCGCGCTGGCGATGGGCACATCGCCTGCGCCTCGGACTCTGCTGGGCCCGCGGGCGTCTCGCCCGCTCCGGATGCAGGCCCATTGTCCTGCGCCTGCCGCCGCGCGTACCACTCCGGACCGCCGGCCCCCAGTTCGCATCCACTGCCGCACAGGAAGGCCGTTGTTTCGGCGCTACGCGCCGATCGCGGAGTTCAACTCCGCGCCCCAGGATAGCACTCCTGCGGTCTGGACCTTTGACTTTCAACATCCGACCTTTGACCCTCCGTCCCCCTCGACGGTCTACCCCTGCGCTCTTCTCGCCGTCCGCTGCCGGTAATCCCCCGCTGTCAGCAGGTGCACCTGCGAAAACCCGCCGGGGACGTGCGCGCCGTCCATCAGCCGGGAGTGAATCCGCGGATCGATGCGCTCACCGGGCGCAAAGGGGTTGACATTGGTGGTGACCATCAGCGGCAGGTGGCGGCGGTAGCGAAAGTCGACGATCTGGTACAGCTTTTCCGCCGCCCAGTTGGTATCGCTCTGGGCGCCCAGGTCATCCAGGACCAGCAGGTCCGCGCGGGTGATGGCATCATAGCGGCGCTCGAACGAGTCATCGGCCTGCTGGCTATAGCCCCGGCGCAGCGTCTCCAGCAGGTCGGGCACCGTGGAGACATAGACGGCATGTTCGGCGCGCAGGCAGGCGGAGGCGACCGCATAGGCCAGGTGGGACTTGCCCGAGCCGTAGGGTCCGCTCAGCACCAGCCACCCTTTGGGCTCGCGCGCGTACTCTTTGCACAGGGTGGCGATCTCCTCCAGGTGGCGCTGCCCGGCGCGGTCGGCCATGGCCCACTCCGGGTGAAAGGTCTTGAACGACCAGGCGGCCACAGCCTCCGGGGTCAGGCCGCTGATCTTCATCAGCTCCGCGAGACGCTGGCGCCGCTGCGCATGCTGGACGCACTGGCAGATGCGCACCGATCCCGTGGGGAACGCGTCGCTGGGTGGCTGCGGGATGAACCCCTTGCCGCCGCACAGCTTACAGGTCGAGACGTCGTCTGGCTTCATCGGGAGATTCTCCTTGTTGTATGGCCTGCTGGTAGGCGTGCCAGCGGGCAAAAGACTCGGGTGTGGCGTCCGACGGGGGAGTGGCGGGACCCCGCGCCGGGGCTGCGGGGATCCGGCCTGCTGTGTACCAGTCGAACAGCCAGGCATAGTTCATCGGGTTGTAGCCTCGGGCGCACCAGGCGCGATAGCATTCCGCCAGGCGCTCGGTATCCGGCTCGCGCCCCAGGGCGGAGATCACCTGCGCCTGCAGCACCGCCGGCGGCAGCCGCCCCGTGAGTTTGCGCAACAGCAGGATCCGGGGATCACGGCGCTGCGCCGTGCCCTTGTCTCTTTTAGTATTGCTGCTGGTATTCCTTGTGTCAGCATCTGGTACAGGTGCCTGTGACAACCTGTGACTGGGGGTGTCCTCCGATGTCACAGGTGCCCCTGAGCAGGGCGACATTGACGCTGCTTTCGGGACGGCGCGCATCTGCGCGGGCACCGGGTCCGGCGCGACGGGTTGAGATACGCCCTGCGCGGCCCGCGCATGGTCCGCCGCGCCCTGGGAAGCGACCTCGGACGGCGTTGCCACAGCCTCCGATGGGATCCCCTGCGGCGCGTGGCGCCTGGCCGTCCATTCCTCCCGGCTCACGGGGAGATAGTGCCGGGTGACCCCGGCAGCGCCCGGGTTGGCGCACACGATCAGGCCGATGCCCAGCAATCGCCGCAGATGCCGCATCACGCTCTGGCGCGACCACGCCAGCTGCGATGCCAGGCGACTGCAACTGGCGTGGCAGCGCGCGTCGGACATCTGGGCATAGCGCCAGACCACGCCGTAGGTCAGTGCTGTGGCCTGGCAGCCGGTGGCCTCGATCACCCAGTCGAAACAGGGGGTGTAGGTCTCACGGATTGCGGTTTGTGTAGACATGGCGGTCTCCTGGGGGTTGGGGTAAACGCCTGCAGCAGCTCTCGGGAGGTGGGTCTCGTGCGCAGCCTACAGAGAACAGGATAGCCCAAAAGGCAAGCGAACTGGGCGTTTTTTCTGCGGGTATTTCACTGCAGTGAAATATCCGCAGCGGCCGGCGGCCTCGATCATCCAGTCGAAACAGGGAGTGTAGGTCTCTGTCTGGTGCGCTACGCTCATCTTGGCCTCCTGGACCTGGTATCCCGGCGTCGGGCACGCCGGATGCTGTCAGCAAATGCAACAACCCTCTATAGTATAAAAGCCACGAGAATCCGAAATCTCGCAGTTTTTTTCACTCCAGTGAAATACTCGCTGCTGCTGGGAGCCGGGCAGGGGTGCTTTGACCGGTGGGGCGCCGCACCTATAATGGCCGCACGTGGCCGGTGGGCGGGGAGGGGATGTGCGCAGGCGATTCACAGTCGATACCGCGATCGTGCTCGGGTTTCTGGCTCTGGCGATCCTCTTTTACCTGCCGGTGACGCTGGGCGGGCGCACGCTGCTGCCCGCGGACATCGCGTTGCGCTGGGAGCCCTGGGCCACCGCGCTGCAGCGCTCCGGGGAGGTCCCCGACAATAGCCTGCTGGGCGACCTCTACGTCCAGAACCTGCCCTGGAAGACGCTGATCGTGGAGTCGCTCCGCGCGCGAGAGATCCCCCTCTGGAACCCGTACATCCTGTCGGGGGTGCCCTTTCTGGCGGCGGGCCAGCACTCGGCGCTCTACCCCTTGAGCCTGATCTACTACCTGCTGCCGCTGCCCCTGGCCTATGGCTGGTTCGCCGCGCTGCACCTCTGGCTGGCGGGCGTATTCACCTACCTGCTAGTGCGGACGTTGCACGGGTCGGACGGCCAGCCCCTTTCGCGGCTGGCGGGCGTGATCGCCGGGGTGGCGTTCATGCTGGGCGGGTTCATCACCAGCCATGTGGTGTTCCCCATGATGGTGGGCGCGGCGGTGTGGCTGCCGCTGCTGCTGGCGATGATCGAGCGCCTGGCGCAGCGCTTCCTGCGGGTGCGCGAGCCGGGCGAGGCGCCCCGTGGCCTGTTGGTGGCCTCCATCCCGGAGCTGGCCGTCGGCACGCTGGCGGTGGGGATGGCGTTCCTGGCGGGCCATCCCGAGATGTACTATTATGTGGGACTGACCGCGGCCGCTTATGCGCTCTGGCGGCTGGCCGCGGTGGTGCGGGCCACCCCTTCGGGCGGCCCGCGCTGGCGACCCGCGCTGGCCCTGGGCGCGATGCTGGTGCTCATGGCGCTGCTGGGAATCGGCCTGGGAGCGGCGCAGTGGATCCCGCTGCTGGAACTGGTGCAGGTCAACTGGCGGCAGGGCGGCGCCACCTTCCAGGAGGTGCAGGGCTGGGCCTGGCCGCTGCGCCGCGCGCTGGCGCTTGTGATCCCCGATTTCTTTGGCAACCCCGCGCACCATACCTGGTTCAATCTGTTCAGCGGCACAATCGAGCCGGTGACGGTCAATGCCCTGGGGAACGCCATCACCACCACCGAGTGGGGCATCAAGAACTATGTGGAGGGCACCGGCTACCTGGGGACCCTGCCCCTGCTGCTGGCCGCCATCGCTGTGTTGCGCCGGAAAAAAGGCGCCGGCTTTTTCGCCTTCTGGGCGCTGCTGTCGCTCCTGTTCGTCTTTGGTACACCTCTGTACTATCTCATCTATCGCCTGCCGGGTTTCTCGCAGGTGCACACTCCCTTCCGCTGGATCTACCCCTGGTCGCTGTGCACGGCGGTGCTGGCGGGGATGGGGGCGGACGCGGTGCGGGGTCGAAGGTCGGAAGGTCAAAGCTCAAAGGTCCGGGAGTCAGAAGCGAGCGGGGGACCCGGAGCGCCGGCTTTAGCCGGTAGTCCTTCTCGAGGCCAACCGGATAACGCTACGAGCGGCGAGATGGTATTGCCTCCGGACGGAGCGCGCGCTTCAGCCCGCCCCGTCACCGATGTCCTCGACGTACTTGCCGCCGCCATCCCCTGGGCCGCGCTGCTGGGCGGCGCGGGCATCCTCGCCGCGCTGGGGCTCAGCCTGGCGTTCAAGGAGCGCGCGGCGGCGCTGGCCGGGGCCCTCATGGCGCGGCTCGCCCGCGCCCCCGAGGCGTTCAGCGACGGGCGCATGTTCTACTCCTATCAGGCGCGCAACCTGCTGATCCTGGGGCTGGCGCTGGCCGCCTCGGGGCTGCTGCTGGTGCTCCGGCGGCGCCTCGCCTCTCGGCCGCGCCTCTGGTCCGCGGCGCTGGTGGCCGTGCTGGTCGCCGAGTTGTTCGTGCTCGGATTCGGTTTCTACCCCCGCGCCGACGCCGCCCTGGTCGCCGCCCCTGCGCCCGCGCTGGAATGGCTCGCATCGCAGCCCGGCCCCTTCCGCATCGCCGCCTACGGCGACGACGCCATCCTGCCGCCCAACACGGGGATGCTCTACGGTCTGGAGGACATCCGCGGGTACGACTCGATCATCCCGCGGCAGTACGTGCAATTCATGGAGCGGGCCTACCCGCAGCGGGGCCTGGCCTACAACCGCATCAACGCCATCCCCGCGCAGACGCCCGAGGCGCTGGATTCGCCCCTGCTGGACATGCTCAACGTGCGTTACGTCCTCAGCCGCGCGCCCATCGACCGCGACGGCTACGTCCTCGCGTACGGGGATCCGGGCATCCCTGGCGAGGTCCTGATCTATGAGAACCTGGATGCCCTGCCGCGGGCCTACACCGTGTCGCAGGCCCGGGTCATCGCCGACGAGGGCGAGCGCCTGGCCGCACTGACGACCATCGACCCGCGCCGCGAGGTGATCCTGGAAAAGCCGCTGGATGACCCCCTGCCCAAGGGGGCGTCGGTGGAGTACCCCCTGGCCGCCGAGTCCATTGTCCACGGCGCCAATGAGGTCTACATCACCGTGGACCTGCCCGCGCCGGGGGTGCTGGTGCTGGCGGACAGCTATTTCGACGGCTGGGTGGCGTTCATCCGCCCGGCCACCGATGGGGCTTTGGAGGGTCAGTCTCCGACTGACCCGGGTCGGTCGGAGACCGACCCCCCAGCAACCGAAGAGCAGGCCCTGACGCTGTATCGCGCCAATGGCAATTTCCGGGCCGTGCAGGTGCCCGCCGGCCGGCACGTGGTGCGCATGAAATACTCGCCCGACGCGATCAAGTTCGGGCTGTATCTCTCCTTCATGTCGGCCGTGGTCGTGGCGCTGGCGCTGGGGTATCGCTGGTGGCAGCGCCGCGCCCACACCGGCGAGGCTCAGTCCACGGCCCAGCGGGTGACCAAGAACACCGTGGCGCCCATCGCCCTGAACCTGATCAACAAGGTCATCGACATGGTCTTTGCCATGTTGATGCTGCGCATCCTGGGGCCGGTGCAATCGGGGCAGTATTACCTGGCGATCGTCATCATCGGCTGGTTCGATATCTGGATCAACTTTGGGCTCAACACCCTGGCCACCCGTGAGGTGGCGCGCGATCGCGAGCAGGCCAACCGATATCTCAGCAACACGGTGATCCTGCGTGGCGCGCTCTGGCTGGGATCTTTCCCGCTGCTAGGGCTGTTTTTCGCCTTTCGACAGGGCACCCAGCCGCTGGACGGCGCCACCATGCTGGCCATCGGGCTCTTTTTGGCGGGGCTGCTGCCCAGCAACCTCTCCGCCAGCCTGACGGCCAACTTCAACGCCTGGGAGCGCATGGAGGTGCCCGCCGCGGTCACCACCATCACCACGCTGCTCAAGGTATTCCTGGGGACGGTGGCGCTGCTGGCGGACACCGGGTTCGTGGGGCTGGCGGCGGTGTCGATCCTGGTCAATCTGATCACCCTGGCCGTGCTCTACCTGCTGCACCGGCAGCAGTTGTTCGCCCCGCGCTATGAATGCGACTGGCGCTTTCAGCGCGAGATGCTGGGGGTCTCCTGGCCGCTGATGGTCAACCTGCTGCTGGCGACCCTGTTCTTTAAGGTCGCCGTGATCCTGCTCGAGTGGCTGCTGCCCGACCCGCGCGTGCTGGGCTGGTACTCGACCGCCTACAAGTACATTGACGCCGTGGGCGTGGTGCCGGCCTTTTTCACCATGGCGATCTTTCCCCTCATGTCGCGCTATGCCGCCACGGCGCAGGGCCAGCTACTCAAGGCCTACACCCTGGCGGTCAAGCTGCTGGTTATGTTCGCGATCCCCATGGGCGTGCTGATCTCGGCGCTCTCCACCGAGCTGGTGGCGGTGCTGGGTGGCTCGCAGTACCTGCCCCAGGCGGCCGACATCCTGCGGGTGATGATCTGGTACATGCCCTTTGGGTTCATCAACTCGGTCACCCAGTACGTGCTGATCGCCCTGGGGCAGCAGCGCTACCTGACGCGGGCCTTTGCCATCGGGCTGGCGTTCAACGTTATCGCCAATGTGGTGCTGATCACACAGGTGGGGTTCATGGCCTCGGCCTGGGTGGCGATTTTCTCCGAACTGGCGCTGCTGATCCCCTTTTACGTCGGCGTGCGCCGCCACCTGGCGCCGATCCCCTGGCTGCGGCTTCTCTGGCGTCCGGCGGCCAGCGCCGTGCCGATGATCCTCATGTTCTGGCTGCTGCCCGGGCGTTGGAGCCTGCTGGCCATCCCCGCGGGCGGCGCGCTGTACCTGGCGCTGCTCTACCTGCTGGGGGCACTGAATGCGGAGGAGCGGGGGATAGCCAAGAGCGTGCTGCCGGGGAGGCGTTAGCGCGTTTCGCGTTGACGCGTTGACCCCCTCTCGGCTCGCAGCGCTCGCCGCCCTCCCCCGTTAACGGGGGAGGGACGGGGTGGGGGCCGGAAGGGGCAAAGGGCCAGGACCATTTCTGGGTGTCCCGTGATCCTATCCAAACTCGTACCGGTTCAGCCGCTCGCGGCGCTCGCGCCAGTCGGGGAGAACCCTGCCCAGCAGGTCGTAGAACGCCCGGCCGTGGTGCGGCTCGATCAGGTGGCACAGTTCGTGGTACAGGACATAGTCGATGAGCAGCGCAGGCACCTGGACTAGCTTGAGGTTGAGGGTGATGTGCTTTCCATCCCGGGCGCTAGTGGGGCCGAGCCCGGCGCTGGTGCTGCCCAAGGGTGAGGTAGTGGTACCCCGTCGCCATCAGCAGCCGCAGGGCCGGGATCTGCGAGATCAGCTCTTTTCGAAAGGACAGGGACATAATATGACGGGGCCTCGACTTTTCCTCATTCAAGAGTTTTTCAATGAGCGGCCATTCCATTGAAAAGAACTAGCGATCTTTATTAATGG
>ENA-OSEO01002563-OSEO01002563.1-sediment-metagenome-genome-assembly--contig:-NODE-2563-length-25017-cov-4.277265_pt1 | contig 25017 bp, 21 predicted proteins | sample MGYA00237883_ERZ534232 | MGnify/ENA metagenome assembly ERZ534232
ATGAAAAAACTGCCGGCCGCACGTCCCATGAAAAGGGAATGGTGCGCCTGGCCCTGAAGAGCGGCAAAAAGGACGGCCTCAATGTCGGCAACATTGTAGGCAGCCTCTCCCATCATGCCGATATTCCCAGCCGCTGTATCGGCAAAATCAGCATTCAACAGCAAACGACCTTTGTCGATGTACCGGAAGAAATTGTCGGCTTTTTGCTGGCAAATAAATCATCCTACCGCATCGGCCGGCGGCAGATCGATATCGAACGCGCATGAACGCGGGGGACCTTGAGCATAGGGCAAGTGAGAGTAAATTAATGGACCATCATATTCAAAAAGAAATCAACCGGAGACGGACCTTCGGAATCATCAGTCATCCGGATGCCGGCAAGACCACGCTGACGGAGAAGCTGCTCCTTTTCGGCGGCGCCATCCAGCAGGCCGGAGCGGTTAAGGCCAAGCGTGCCGACCGATATGCCACCAGCGACTGGATGTCGATTGAAAAGGAAAGAGGAATCTCCGTGACGACTTCGGTGATGAAATTCAATTACCGTAATTTTGAGATCAATCTTCTCGATACGCCGGGCCACCAGGACTTTTCCGAAGACACTTACCGGGTTTTGACCGCCGTCGACAGCGCCCTGATGGTGATTGACAATGCCAAGGGGGTCGAAGCCCAGACCGAAAAACTCATGGAGGTCTGCCGGATGCGCAACACCCCCATCATTACCTTCATCAACAAGCTCGACCGTGAGGGGTTGGCCCCGATGGATATCCTCGATGACATTGAGAACAAGCTGCAGATCGAATGCACGCCGCTTTCCTGGCCGATCGGGATGGGCAAACGCTTTAAAGGGGTTTACAACCTCTTTCATAAACAGCTGCATCTCTTCAGTCCCGGCAGCGCCACCCGCGAGCCGGACGGCGTCGTGATTCATGATTTGTCGGATCCGGTCCTGGATAGACTCCTGGAAACCCAAGCGGATGAGCTGCGGGATGACATCGAACTGATCAAGGGCGCGGCAAACCCCTTTGAGATGGAACATTTCTTAAAAGGAAGCCAGACACCGGTATTTTTCGGAAGCGCCATCAATAATTTCGGCGTTAAAGAGATGCTGGATGCATTTGTAGAAATGGCGCCCCCGCCGGGTTCGCGGCCGGCTGTCTCCCGTGTAGTGTCGCCGTATGAAGAATCTTTTTCGGGCTTTACGTTTAAAATTCAGGCCAATATGAACCCGGCCCATCGCGACCGGATAGCGTTTGTCAGAATCTGCTCCGGCAAATTCACGCGGGGGATGAAGGTGATTCACCACCGGATCGGAAAAGAAGTCGCCCTGGCCAATGCGACCATCTTCATGGCCCAGGACCGGACCCATGTGACCGAGGCTTTTCCCGGAGACATTATCGGCATCCATAACCACGGAACCATCAAAATCGGGGACACGTTCAGCGAGAAAGAATTTTTGAAATTCACCGGCATACCGAATTTTGCCCCGGAGCATTTCAGGCGCGTTCGCCTGAAAAATCCGCTCAAGGCCAAGCACCTTCAGAAGGGCCTGACCCAGCTGGCGGAAGAAGGTGCGGTTCAGGTTTTCAGGCCTATTACGGGAAATGACTATATCCTGGGAGCGGTGGGAGCCCTTCAATTTGACGTTACCATGGCCCGGCTCAAAGCCGAATATGGGGTGGACGCGATCTATGAACCGGTGGACTTTGCGGTGGCGCGCTGGATCGAGTGCAATGACCCTAAAAAACTGGCCGAATTTGAAAAAATGAATGTCGCCAACCTGGCCATAGATTCACAGGGCTGCCTGTCCTATCTGACAACCAGTGACTTCCGGCTCAATTACTGCATGGAAGAATGGCCGCAGGTGGCGTTCCACAAAACACGGGATATCAACTGACAATGGCGCTGATCGGAATGCGGGATGTGTGCTGGGGCTTCGGCGAATCCCCGCTGCTGGAAAACGTAACGTTCCAGATCGAAGCGGGGGAGCGCGTGTCTCTGGTGGGCCGCAACGGTGTCGGCAAGTCCACCCTGCTGAAGCTTTTGGGCGGCGACATCCTTCCGGACAGTGGTGAAATCTGGCGCCGGCCGGGCCTCAGCGTAGCTGCGCTGGAACAGGATGTCTCCGCAAGAGTCGACGGCACGATCTTTGATGTGGTGGCTGACGCTTTCGGTGAAACGGGCCGTACCCTGGCCGAGCACATCCGGATCTGCAGAACCACGGAGACCCGGATCCCCCCCCGGCTGCTAAAAAGGCGCGACGAACTGCAGCAGCGGCTGGACGCCGGCGGTGGATGGGAACTGCTCCCCCGCGTCGAAAACATTCTTTCGCAAACCCGGCTGGATCCCGGCAGCCGGTTTGCCGATCTTTCCGCCGGGATGAAACGGCGCACCCTGTTTGCGCGCGCCCTGGCCGGCAAGCCGGACCTCCTCCTGCTGGATGAACCCACCAATCACCTGGACATCGACACAATCATATGGATGGAAGAATTTATCCTGCGCCACGTAAAGACCCTGCTGTTTATCACCCATGACCGCGTTTTTCTCAAGAAAATCGCCGGCCGGATCATGGAACTGGATCGCGGCCGCCTGGTTTCCTATAGCTGCGATTACGCCGCCTACTTAACACGAAGACAGTCCGCCCTGGAAATTGAAGAGGCTCAAAACGGAGTGTTTGACAAAAAGCTGTCACAGGAAGAAGCCTGGATCAGAAAAGGAGTCAAAGCCCGCCGAACGCGAAATGAAGGGCGCGTCCGGAGCCTGCAGAAGATGCGGGCCGCCTACCAGGCCCGCCGCAGCAAAATCGGCGACGTCAAGTTGCAGGTCCAGGAAGCGGAACGCTCCGGCAAGCTTGTCCTCGAAGCCAATTCGGTGAGCTTTTCCTATGGGCAAACCCGGATTGTGCAAAATTTTTCAACGGTCATCCTGCGCGGCGACAAGGTGGGCATCATCGGCCCCAACGGCGCGGGCAAGACCACCCTGTTGAAAATCCTTTTAAAAGCGGCGGACCCGGAAGCCGGCAGCGTCCGTCACGGCGCCAATCTTCAGGTCGTTTATTTCGACCAGCTCCGGGCGCAGCTCGATGAGCAAAAGACCGTGCGGGAAAACATCGTCGCCGGCAATGACTTTATCATCTTTAACGGCCAAAAACGCCACATCATCAGCTACCTTCAAGATTTTCTCTTCTCTCCCGAAAGGTGCCGCACGCCGGTCCGGGTCCTTTCCGGGGGGGAAAAAAACCGGTTGCTGCTAGCCAGGCTGTTCACCAAACCGGCCAACGTTCTGGTGCTGGACGAACCCACCAATGATCTGGATGCCGAAACCCTGGAGCTTTTGGAGGAACTGATTTTCGATTACCGGGGGACCCTCCTGCTGGTCAGCCACGACCGGACCTTCTTAAACAATGTGGTCACCAGCACCATCGTCTGTGAAGGCCGCGGTCAGGTGGTCGAATACATCGGCGGGTACGACGATTGGCTCAGCCAGCGGCCGCAACCCGCGGCCGAACAACTGCCGGAAAAAAAAGACCGCAAAAAGGCCCGGCCAAAATCCGAGACGCTCCCACCACGAAGGTTGGGGTATATGCAAAAGCGGGAAATGCAGGATCTGCCCCAAAAGATCGAAACCCTCGAATCCGAGCAAAAAGCGTTGTTTGCAGTCCTGTCCGATCCGTTGTTATATAAAAGAGAAAAAGACAAAGTCAGCGAAATCAAATCGGATCTCGATCGCATCGAACGGGAAATCGAGACCGCCTACCAGCGCTGGGAAGAGCTTGAAAAGCTGAAATCACAGAACGTGAGCCCATAGCGGATCGAACTTAAGTTGGCAGACTTTTATTCGCCTGCATCCAAATCAATCCAAATGTGCAATAAATCAAATGCTATGAACGCTTTTGATGATGAAACCGCCCGATTTCTGGTCGCGTTCCAGTTCAAGAATACCCTGTGCTTCAGCGCTTTCCAATAAGGCGCCGAATGATCGGAAACCGTAATAGGATTCATTAAAGCCCGGTTTGCGGCGCTTTAAGGCTTGCTTGATCATGGACCCCCATATCTTTTCCTCCTCCCCGCGCTCCTGTAAAAGGGCCTCATAAGTCTCGACAATCAGATCCCAGGCCTCCTGATTTTTGTCCTCTGCGGGAGAAGTCGTTTTGCTTTTGGGGGGGGGAGACGGCTTTTGTTTGCCCTTGCCCGGAGACGTTTTTTCCCTGGGCTTTTTCTGTCGGACCAGATCATCATAATAAATGAACTCGTCGCAATTAGCGATGAGCAAGTCTGATGCTGAATTTTTAACGCCGACGCCGATGACGGTCTTGTTGTTCTCGCGAAGTTTACTGACCAGCGGGGAGAAGTCGGAGTCGCCGCTGATGATAACGAAGGTGTCCACATGCTCTTTGGTGTAGCAAAGGTCCAACGCATCGACAACCATGCGTATATCCGCCGAGTTTTTTCCGGACTGCCGAACATGGGGAATCTCGATCAATTCAAAAGACGCCTCATGCAACGTGGATTTGTAATCCTGATAACGCGCCCAATCGCAATAGGCCTTTTTTGCGACGATATTTCCCTTCAGCAGCAGCCGCTCGAGAACCTTGGCGATATCGAACGGGGCATATTTCGAGTCCCGAACGCCGATGGCAACATTTTCGAAATCGCAGAAAACAGCCATGATCTTTGCATCTGAATCATGCATCATTGCGATACCCCTTTGTGTAAAGGTCGTAAAGTCTTGCGACATTCATGCGTTGGACCTCAATGCCTCTTTCTTCAGGATGCCCCACATCCATGGGATAGCGATGAAGGAAGGATATGTTTGCCTGGGCTTCTTCCTTGGTGAGTCCTTTGCGGATTGCCGCCTTGACTGTTTCGACCCATTCCTGAATAAATGAAATTTGTTCGGGAATATAACTTTTATCGCAGATGTCGCCATGCCCGGGAATGATCACGTCAACATCCAGCGAGTCGATTTTTCTGAGTGACTCAATCCATTGTTCGGGAAAACCCTGGTGGATGAACGTCTGAACCTTAAAAAATATATTGTCGCCGGTGAACACCACCCGCTCCCGGGGAATATACACCGCCGTCTGACCGGCGGTATGACCGGGGAGATTTACCATTTCCACGGTATGATCCCCGCTGTACAACGTGAGCTTGTCGCTGAACGTCAAGGTCGGCAATTTGATAAAATATTTTTCGATGGACGCCATAAAGTCCGGTTCAAGACGTTTGAATTTTTCCAGGATCGAATCCATCGGCAGTTTTAGAATCGCCTCCCTTGTTTTTTCGTGAGCAATTACCGGTACCTGAAAAAAATAGTTCCCAATTACATGATCGCGGTGATGTTCGGTGTTAATCAGATACAACAGTTTGCCTTTCATTTTTAATGCTTCATTTAATCGGATGGCGTATGAAGGCTGCTGGGGGGAGTCGATCAGAACAATCCCCTCTTTGGTGACAAGGTAGCCGGGATTGCATCCGGGTTCACGGGTTTCGGCGAATACGTTTGGGGTGATCTGCTGCATATCAATACCTCCGCTGCGTGTTTTTAAAAGGTTTCGGATATATCCGATTGTGGCACTACCGGTGCTGGCAGGTGGAAAGACCAAACCGCCGGACGGTGGCCGCGCAGGTGCTCAGGATCGTTTTTAGATTCCGCCTGCCGGCGGCGGAGCGGAAGCTGCGCGTGACTTCATCCGCCATTTACGTCTTTTAAGCCCAAGGCCTAAATCATCATTGGATTCTTGAATATGAGGCGCACCTTTCATGCCCAACCATTTAATCAAGACTAAAGACAGCATCGTAAGCAAATAAATAATAATGAAAATTACGGCAGGAAGATCCAGTTGCGAATTTATCGTCGCCTTGTTTAAACTTGTTTCTTCAAATGCTTTGGATTCATCGTGGGCCGCAGCGCTTAAATCTCCCTCGACTACGCTTGGAGGATTTTTGGAATGTCCTACAGAGGGCATAGGGATTTTGATCTGTTGTCCAACTTTAAGCCTGTTGATATCCTTGATTTTGTTTAATTTGGCAATCAAGCTGAATTTAGTGTAATCCCCATAGTATTCCCAGGATATTTTTGACAGCGTGTCGCCTTCTTTAACGGTATGAATCTGATAGGGTTGCGATTTGTCACTGCCCGCCGAGTGGGCAGGCATACTCGCCAAGACAACAGGTATGAGTACTGAAAATAACGCAATATAGAGTTTGGATTTTTTCATTACGACGTGGCGTTTTTTATGTTAATGAGTCCCAGGAGGGCTCCAGCAAGCTCAATGGATTTTCCATTCATCAAGCCGTCAGGTATATCCCCTTGGCATCGCTCCTAATCCTTCCCTGCTTTTTCAGCTTGTAGACGTTATTATGAATTTTTTTCTCGTTAAATCCGGTCTTCTTCATGAGCGTAGCGGTGTCCACCCCTTTGGGAGATCTGCTGATAACCCTGAAAACCATGTCGGCCGCCGACAACCCGGCTGGCTTCTGAACGGCCGGTGGCTTGTCAGCGGACATTTTTACCGATTTTACCCGGTGGGATTTCGTTTTTGGATTTTCAAACCGGCCGGCGTCAGTTATTAATTTTTCCACCTTTTTCGTGAGCGCTTTGATCTCTTTGTTAACCGCCTGCAATTCCTTTTTGAGGTCCATTGTCATTTTATTCTCTCCTTTTGTGAGTTCGATTATTCACCATCCGTTTCGCTGTCCAGATAGGCTTTTAAAGTTTTCAGGTGGTATATTAAAATTAACACGATCAGAATTCCAACAATAATTGCGGCCCATCTCTTCACCGTATCTATCTGTACATACTGATTGATGTGTTTTATAACATTATTACCGATCAGGGTATATATGACGATTGAGCTCAACGTCCCGCCGAATACGATTAGAAAATTATTAACCGCCTTGTAATTTAGAAGATATCCGATAATCGATCCGATGACGGGGCCCGTCAAGAAAAATGGAAGCATTACGAAAAAAAAAAGCCCTATCGCCCCATATTTTTTAATATTGTTTTTTTGATCTTGAGCTGCAAGTTCAGCCTGTCTCACCGGGTTATGAAATAATTTCGGTTGAATGATATTGCGCATAATTAAAACAATAATACCATAAGCGATGAGGACAATAACAACTTCAAGAAAAAAATTGTATAAGATCGTATAAAAAAGAGAAATGCCGGATGAAAGACATGCCGCAATCCCCAAGGCTCTCCCGCCCATCACATGAACAATTGCTGCGGAAGACAGAACTTTATAAAGACCGAAATCTGTTATTAGAAGATACAATAAATATAAACCGGTTAAGAAGGCCAAAAACAGCCCCGTAAACAAAATCTTAACCTCTACTAGATCAAAGCGGTTTCTAACGAGAAACACTATTTTCTTTAATCCTTTAAAACACAGGAAAAAAAATTTTTTAAAATATATCATACCGTCTCAAAAGCAAGCCTTTGGATAAGCGATTTTTTTTCGTATAACAGAAATTCTAAGACAGGCAAATGCATAAAAAATCAATTGAAATTGACATACCTTATCCTTCTAAACAAGCAGTCGTTTATACTGTTTTATCGAAGCGGTTGTCAATTGTTACCTGGATCCTGCATAAAAATTTATGAGAAAGGGGCTGATGGTGTTTTAAACAATCTGGAGCGGGGACCGGCTTGGGGATCTTAGGGATTCCGCGTTTTGAGGACCGCCTTCGACACCTCAGTCCTCATGTTCGGATGTCTGAGGAACATGACCAGAATGAAGGCCAATATGTTCATAACACTCAGGAAGATGAGACCGAGGCGGTAGCTTTTCTGAAGATCGTAAATATACCCGAGGATCACCGGTCCCGCGATGCCGCCGAAGAGGCTGATCCCCTGAAGAGACCCCCAGATGGTCCCGAATTTTTCCCGGCCGTAATACTCCGCCGTCAGTGACGGTCTGATAACGACAATGCTCCCATAGGAAAAGCCGTAGGCGAGGATGAAGATGGTGACGGAGATGGCGGATCCGGTTTTGCCGACAGGCACCAGGACGAGGATGGATGCGGCCTGCATCAGAAAACAGATCATTAACAGCATTTTCTTGCTGATCACGTCGCTGAGCCATCCGGATCCGCCCCTGCCCAGGACGCTGACACCGGTTACAAAGGTTACCACCACCGCCGCCAGGCGCGCTTCAAAGCCCACCGTGATCAGGTACGGCACCAGATGGACAAAGATGGACGACATGGTCATCTGAAAAAGGGACAGGCAAATCGCCAGGAGCCAGTAGGAGGGGGTGGCCATGGCATCCAGAAAAGAGAAGCTGAAGTCCCTGGCCTCCGCCCGGAGCGCGCCGGACGGGAGGACTTGAGATTGAACCGCCGCGTCGCCGTCCGGTAGGAGCCCATAATCCTCGGGTTTGTGCTTCAGGAGCAGTACCAGGGGCAGGACCACCAGCCAGGTAAGCGGTCCCAGGATTAAAAGCGTGTTGCGCCAGCCGTAAAGATAGACCAGGTGCGACAGAATCGGCACGAGCAGCCCGCTCAGCCCCAGAATGGAAAAAAACAGGCCCAGCGCCTTCCCTCTTTTTCTGATAAACCACTTGCTGATCAGGGAGGAGCCGACGACCTGGCTGGTGCTGAAGCCGAACCCGATGGAAATGACCAGAAACGACAGGTAAAAAGGGAGGATGGTATGGACCCGGCTCAGGCAGATATAGCCGATTCCCATGAGGACGGCGCCCATGGCGATGATTCTTCTGGCCCCTATCCGGTCCACCAGGTAGCCGGCCAGCGGGGCGGCAATGCCGGACTCGAGACGGTAAAGGGAGAAGGCCCCTGAGACCAGGGCCATGTCCCATCCCAGTTCCGTCACAATCGGATGCACGAATACGCTGAAGCCGTAATGGAAGGTGCCGGCGCCATAAGCGCTGATCAGCGCACAGGTCAGCACCATCCACCAGCCCCAATAAACATTCTGCAAGGTTTTCTTCAGCATAAAGTTCAGAGATCCGCGTTTTTAATTATCGATGCCGCTCACTTGGGCAAAGGCGGAAACTGGGAGAGTATTTGTTCAACCACCGCATTAACCCCTTTTGTAATCTCCTCGGGTTTGGCGTATAGATCAATCCGTGCGGTGCCGATCCCGCGCCACAGCAAATCGCCTTTAAATCCATCCTTGAAATCAATCACCAACTCACCTTCATCGTATTCACTGATATACCGGCCGGTGTCCACGCCGATCCCCCCGTAGCGATGACGACTACCCCATCCGAAACCTACTCCCACGCCGACATCGTCTGATTCGATCTTGCTGCGAATTTGATAGGTATAGGCGACATAAAAATCGGGCTTTCCCTGGGTAATCCTTTGAAAACTTTTGTTCGAGAGGGTATTGTTTATCGCTGAACGAATGCGGGAATCGAGAAGCGGATTGTCCACTCTGATATCACCGGTTTCCGGCTGGGTTTGCGTCTGCCATTCATAGGTCTTTAATAATGAAAAGTCTTTCGACAGGTCATAATCCTGGCTGACCCGGATGCTCTGGCATCCCCATAGAAAGCCAAACAGTGTGAAAACAATTAATCCAATATGAATTCGCATCGTTTCCTCACAATGTAATTTCAGACATAAAGCTGATGAGACGCAAGTCAGGATTTCAGTACCTTGTTTCAATTCCTTTTGCAGTCGTGAATACACACCCCTTTGCCCGAGAAGTTTCAGCGCACGGAGACGCCCCGTCCCCTGAGGTAGTCCTTGAGCTCGCCGATCCCGATGATCCCGAAATGGAACACCGAAGCGGCCAGCAAAACCGTTGCACCCGCCCGGATGGCCTCATAAAAATGCTCCGGTGTCCCCGCCCCGCCGGAGGCCACCACATCGGCCGAAACCGCCTCCTTGATGGCCCTGATCACCGGCAGGTCATAACCGGTCCTGGCGCCATCGCCCGCTTTACTGGTAGGCAGAATCACCGGAACACCGTATCCGTCGATCCGCTTTGCAAATTCGATCGCATCCGCGCCGGTGGCGGTCCGCCCCCCGTCGATATAAACTTCATAACCCGAGGGCATCGCGGCGTTGCGGTCCACGTCGATGGCCACGGTTACTTTATCGGCGCCGAGCGCCTTGACCATTTCGGCGATCAGTTCAGGATTTCGAAAAGCGGCGCTGCTGGTGGACACCTTGCTTGCGCCGGCGTTTAGCACCCGCTCGGCCGACTTCACGTCGGAAATCCCCCCGCCGACGGTAAACGGCACCGTCGTAACCCCGGCAACGCGCCGGACCACATCGAGCATGGTGGCCCTGCCTTCCACCGTGGCGGTAATGTCCAGCAGCGCCAGTTCGTCCGCGCCGGCGTCGCAATACGCCCGGGCACACTCGACCGGATCACCGGCATCCCGGATGTCCACGAAGTGGACTCCCTTGACGACCCTTCCGCTTTGCATGTCCAGGCACGGCATAATTCGAATAGGTTGGTCCATTTTATCCCTCATTATATTTTCCTCCCCTGCAATTGAAACATTACGGTCAACCCTGAATCCGATCGGGCCGAAAGTCGGGTTGCGTCTTGAAAGATGTGTTGATTCCGGTTCAAAATGCCGCCTCTGATTCAGGTGGTGAAATGCGTTCGGTGGCCAATACACAACAGGTGCGTACGGCCGTTTTCCCCCGCCATCAGCCAAAGGGAAAGATCATTTTTTCGGCGGCCTCAGGCGTTAGAATAATGGCGTCCGCAGGGCATTCCGTTTCACAAAAGAAACAGACGGTACAGTCTTTCGGATAGGCCACATACGCCTTGTTAGCCTCTTTATCCATTCTGAAAACGTCCATGGGGCAAACATCAAAACAAGTGCCGCATCCCGTACAACGTTCCGGGTCTACCTGTTGAATCGACATCCTGCTTTCCTTCCTTTTTAATGAATTTCGGGAGGCGGCACTGCCGGAGAGATTTTTCCCAGTTTTTCGGGTCTGGCCGAACAGCGATACAACGATAAGGGCTTCAGTCTTACGACCACCTTTTCCTCGCCGCATGGTTGTAAAATTACCTGCTTCAGCCAATCAATGTCATCGCGGTAGGGATAGTCCGTTCGCATATGCGGTCCCCTGCTCTCCTTCCTTTCCAGGGCCGCGGTGTAAATCATCTCCAGGCAGAGCAGATAATTCCTGAGTTCATTTGCCCGCATCAACTCATGCGCATCACAAGCCTTAACCCGATGCAAACTACCGGACTTTATTTCATTTAATTTACTCAGGAGAATATGTATCTCCTGCTCATTTCTGAAAAGGCTTCCCGCAATTCCTGCCGCTGCTTTAATCTTCAGGTTTAACGTCTCGGAAGTTATGCCGTCTTTAACGGATAGCGGCTGATAAATTTGATTTCCCAAGCGCTCAACCTGAGAATCAACAACGGCGGCCTTTTCAAACTGGCTGCTGAATTTAGCGGCATATTCACCGGCCCGGCGTCCGCCAACGCAACACGACGCGAGGTTGAAGCCGCCGACCGAATACGTTCCGTGACCCGGATGCCCGCCGGCCTGTCCGGCGGCGTATAATCCGGGAATGCCGGTCTCACAGAATATATTGTTTTTGAGGCCCGAGGCCGCCGCGTTGACCGCTCCGGTCCCGAAATCAAACTGGATTTTTTCTTTCCACGGCTTCAAGATCTCAGCCACCCGCATAAAGTTGGGAATAACCCGCCTGAATCTTTCCCACGTCTCCGGCGCAAAATGCCGCATGTCAATGTAGACCGGGCCTCGGCCTTCCATATACTCCTTTGCCACGGCCAGGTGCAGCTCCGCTTTTTGTGCACGCTCTTTCAACAGGGGGACATACGTCTCCATGAACCTTTCGCCTTTTGCGTTAATCAGCCGCATCCCCGCCGCCTGCCACATATTCATTCCCTGGACCTTATATTTTCTGTCAAAGACCCAGCCATCGGATGGATGCGCAAATTCCATGCCGTAAAGTTCGCACCCGGCCCTGAACCCCATGGCGATTCCATCACCCGTCAGATTCCTGACGCACATCGAATCGCCCCACACGCCGCCGGCAGCGATGACAACTGATTTGGCTTTAAATATCTGAAATTCAGCACTTCGGACGTTAAACCCCACGGCGCCGGCAATCCGGCCCCTGGTGGGATAGCAGCCGTCCGAGGTCAGCAGATCGGTTACCATGGTCCTTTCCGCCAGGGCGATCCCATTTTTTTCTACCTGGGCCCTCATGATCTCCATAAACTGAGACCCGTGAAACATGATAATTTTAGTGCCGATATGGGCACGCCCGGCCACGCGCAGCAGTTTCCCCTGCTCGTTTTTTTCAAATTTTACTCCCCAGGACTGCAATTTGTCCAAAATGTCCGGCTGCTCCCGGAGTATGGCGCGCACCCATTCCTGATCATTGAGGAAATTGCCTCTTTCCACAATCTCTTTCAGCCAGCCATCAAAATCGTCACCGCTTTGGGGAGCCAACATGGCGCCCGCAGCAAATGAGCTGGCTCCGGTTTTGGAGATTTTGCCTTTATCGACAAGGATGACCCTGTCGGTAAATTCTTTTGCCCTGATAGCCGCCCAAGTACCCGCCAGACCGCCGCCGATGACGAGCACGTCGCATTCATGCGTTTTAACTTCTGTAGGATGCATGGTTCCTTATCCTTGGTTTATGGTTTGGCGTCAGATTCTATCAGAATACACAGCCCCAATGGCTTTGACAGATTCAATCTCCGACAGCCTGCCGGCCTCAAAATCCTGACAGGGGGTTGAAACTTGACCCTTAAAGCCGGTTCTGAGAGGCCACCTTTCATGATGAGTACAAAAAAACGGGTACCGGTATCATGCTCTGCCCAACTGTCCTGCTACCCGCTCACCTTTGCCAGCAGCCAGGCCATATTTTCACCCAGTATCGTCATGATCTTCCGGGACTCTTTATCTTTTTTTACCTCGCCTTTTTCTCTGCCGAAGCCGAGGTTCCAGTAGCAGGAACCCGGAATGATCATCTGGCTGATCAGAAAGAAGTGATTGAGAGAATCAAAGGCATGAATGGATCCGCCCCGGCGGGCGGCTACGATTCCAGCGCCGACTTTTCGCTTAAACATATCATCGTTGGCCTTGGCCACATAGCCGGCCCGGTCAATAAGGGCTTTCATTTCGGTCGAAATGTCTGCAAAATAGGTGGGTGAACCCAGGAGGATGCCATCGGCGGCAATCATTTTTTCGATGCAGTCATTGAGCACATCGTCCTTTACCGCGCAGCGCTGGTCCTTGTTTTCGAAACACTTTCGACACGCAATGCAGCCGTGAATCTTTTTTCCGGCAAATTGAAACAGTTCGGTTTCAATCCCTTTCTTTTTGAGTTCAGACAGGGTGTAATTGATCAAAATAGCGGTATTTCCATCCTTTCTGGCACTTCCGTTAAATGCGACAACCTTCATGTTTCCTCCTTTGAATCTTTTCTGTGTGTCCGACTTTTCTCAGCTGAAACCTGAATATCATATCCGCCCGTATCAATCAATTTTAATACCCGGATGGAATGTAAATAAAACCACTATCGGGGATAATATTTCAAGATAATTGTCATTTCCGACCTGAATGCGCCGGTCGTCCAAAAGGCCCGGACAGAGGTGCGCCAGGCGCAAAATTATAATTCTAGCGGGTTATGCATTTCGCCGCAAAATGTGCTATGTCTGCAGGCACGATGCAAAACCACGCGTTCGAGGATATTATCAGCCGCCTTCCGGTAGCTTGCGTACGGGAAGAACTTGAAGCAGCGCTGGACCGGCACCGGGCGGCCGTTATGGTGGCGCCGCCGGGGACCGGTAAAACCACCGCTGTACCGCTGGCGCTGCTGCAGGCCCGCTGGCTGGACGGCAAGCGACTGCTGCTTTTGGCACCGCGCCGCCTGGCCGCCCGTGCCGCGGCCTATCGGATGGCCGCCCTGCTGGACGAACCGGTGGGGGAGACCGTGGGCTATCGCATCCGCATGGAGAGCCGGGTGGGTCCCCGCACCCGCATCGAGGTAATCACCGAAGGGGTGCTGACCCGCATGCTCCAGTCCGACCCCGGTCTGACCGGCGTCGGCATCGTGGTCTTTGACGAATTTCATGAACGCAGCCTGGATGCCGACCTGGGGCTGGCCCTGTGCCGGGAGGTTCAGGAGGTCTTCAATGAAAGCTTGCGTCTGCTGGTAATGTCGGCCACATTGAATCCCGCACCGGTAACGGCCTTGCTGAACAATGCACCTCTGATCCACTGCAAGGGCCGCTCCTTTCCGGTGGAGACCCGCTATGCACCCTTCACCCGGCCCGTGTGGGTGGAACGCGCTGTAGCCGATGTCATTTTAAGATCCGCCGCCGCCCAAGAAGGCAGTATCCTCGCATTTCTTCCCGGGGCGCCGGAAATCCGCCGGGTGGCCCGCCTGCTGGCCGGGGCCGGGCTTAACGATCGGTGGGATGTAGCCCCTCTTTACGGCAACCTGACCCGCACTGCACAGGATGCCGCCATTGCCCCGCCCCCGGCCGGGCGTTTTAAAATTGTCCTGGCATCAGCCATTGCCGAAACCAGCCTGACCATTGAGGGGATCCGGGTGGTGGTGGACAGCGGCCTGCAGCGGGCCCCGCGCTTTGATCCGCGCAGCAGCATGACCCGTCTGGTCACCCTGCCGGTGTCGCGGGCCTCGGCCGATCAGCGCCGGGGACGGGCCGGCCGTCTGAGCCCGGGAATCTGCTACCGCCTGTGGAGTGAAAGCGCTCATTGCACTCTTGCCGCCCATAACCGTCCTGAAATCCTTGACACGGACCTGACCGGCCTGGCACTGGAACTGGCCCAGTGGGGTGCAACATCCCCCGATCTCCTTGACTGGCTGGACCCGCCCCCGGCCGGGACTTATGAACACGCCCGGACGCTGCTGGCCGACCTGGGGGCAATCGATGCCCGCGGCAAGATCACTGTCCGGGGCCGCCATATGGTTGAACTGCCCCTGCACCCCCGCCTGGCCCATATGGTCCTGGCCGCCCGTGAGGCGGGTGTGGGGAGTTCGGCCTGCGAAGTGGCGGCCGTTTTAAGTGAGCGCGATCCGCTCTATTTTACAGGCAAAATGCGGGACGCCGACCTGCGCCTGAGACTTGATGTCCTCAGCGCCTTCAAGGCGCATGCCTCCCTGACCCTTCCCGACTGCAGCGTGGACAGCATCGCAGTGCGGCAAATTTTAAAAGTTGCGGCGCTATTGCAAAAGCGCCTGGGCCTCAAAGCCCCGCAAGGCTCCCCGTCCGATGCAGGCCGTCTGCTGGCCTGGGCCTATCCGGACCGCATTGCCGGTCGGCGGCCCGGCAGCGTGGACCGCTACCTCATGAGCAACGGCCGCGGCGCTTTCTTTGACCCGCCCGACCCCCTCGGCGCCCATGATTTCCTGGTAATCGCCGAACTGGACGGCGAACGCCGCGATGCCCGCATCTTCATGGCAGCAGCCTATGATCGCGACACCCTGATGGACCAATTCAGCCAGCGGGTCAGCTGGCAGGAACGGGCGGTCTGGGACGATCAGCGCCAAGCCGTGGCGGCTGAGCGGCGGCTGTCCTTGGGCGCGTTGACCCTGCGCAGCGAACCCTTGGCCGACCCTGATCCCCGGGCACTGACGGCCGCCATGATCACGGGCATTCGGAAGTGCGGCATCGGTGTGCTGCCGTGGACTCGGATTTTGCGCACCTATCAGGCCCGGGTGATGCTGCTGCAAAGGATTGCGTCCGGGGCAGAGAACTGGCCGGATCTGTCCGATAGCGCCCTGACCGCCGATTTGGAAGCATGGCTGGGGCCCTGCCTGGCGGGGATTACCAGCATCAAGGCGCTGACGCGTCTGGATCTGCAAAAGGCGCTGCGCAGTCGGCTCTCCCGGCGGCAGCAGCAGCGTCTCGACATATTGGCTCCCACCCATATGGTGGTTCCCAGCGGCGCCCGCCGCCCTATCGATTACAGCACCGAATCGCCGGTCCTGGCGGTACGGGTGCAGGAGATGTTCGGCGCCGTCGATACGCCCGCCATTGCCGACGGCCGCCTGCCGCTGCAGCTGCACCTGCTCTCGCCGGCCGGACGCCCGGTCCAGATTACCCGGGATCTGGCCGGTTTCTGGCGCAGCAGCTATGCGGCAGTCAAAAAAGAGCTCAAGGGGCGCTACCCCAAACACCACTGGCCCGATGACCCCCTGAGCGCCCGTCCCACGGCCCGGGCCAAGACGCCCCGGGCGGGCGCTTAACGGTTGGTCATTGGTTATTTATGTAGGTATCTTGCCCACCCCAGGTGCGGCGGCTCGATTTTCATTTGCCAGAGAAGGGCGATAAACTCTCCCTGATGATGGGTTTCTTCCTGAAAAATATCGATCAACATATCTTCAACTGTCAGTGGAAGGGCGCTCCCATCATTAAACCGGCGCACCACCACTCTTGAAAGTTCTTCAGGGGTTATCTTGCCCAAATAGTCGTTAACCTCCGCCTCTACCCGGTCTAAATACGATTTAACTTTATCGATACTTTCATAATCTTCAAACCGAATCCTCGGCAGCTCGGCATTGCCGCGAATGCGATGATTGACGTAGCGATCCAGGACTTCGACGCAATGCAGGAAAATATCCCTCAATGAATCGAAGCTTGCGTCTCGCACCTTCACAAATTCATCCCAGGGAAGTTTGCTGAACGTTTCCAAATACCGGTGCCGCAGAAATTGGCTGTATTCCAATAATTTTATAACTTTCATCGTAATTTTACCTCCTTTCAATTTAACAGTTTGCCAAGCCCGTTTTGGGTGGAATGCTCGCCGAAAAGTTTTTGATGACATTCAGAACATACGGGTAGATATGATCGACAATGCGGCGGTAGCCTTCGGCGGTGGGATGCAGCCGATCCGGCTGATTGTATCGCGGATCGCCGGCAACCCCTTCCAGAAAAAAAGGAATCAAGGGAATCGCGTGTTTCCGGGCGACCTCCGGATAAATATCGCTAAAGGCCTGCGTAAAGGTCGGTCCCAGGTTGGGAAGCATTTTCATGCCGCACAGGATCACGGCGATGTCATTTGCCTTGATGATCGCGACCATCCGGTCCAGGTTTTTCCTCAGGACGTCCGGATCGATCCCCCGCAGGCCGTCATTGGCACCGGTTTCAAGAATAATGAGATCCGGTTTCAGGGCGGATATGACCCACTCGACGCGCGAGAGAGCCCCGCTGCTGGTCTCGCCGCTGATCCCCGCATTGACGACGTTGAAATAATGCCCGTCTGCGGCAAGCTTTTTTTGCAGCAGGGCGGGATAGGCCTCGCTTTCATCGACATTGAGGCCGGCGGTCAGGCTGTCGCCCAGGGCAACGATAGTCCCCCGTAGGGGCGCTGTTTTCAGCGGTATTTGAGGCGCAGTTTCATCGGATGTGGGTTCCCCTGTGCACCCTGCCAAAGACGCGAACACCATCATGATGTGGATTGCCGGCGGTATCCGTTTAAGGAAAGATAGGTGGTGGCGCTGTTCTTTATTCATCGTGTCTCTCCCTTAAATAGACGATCGGCTTTTTCGCCAGGATCGAACGGGCGGGGAGCAGGCCAACGGCGATGACCAGCCCAAGGGCAATTGCGATCATCACAGCGCAGGACCCTAAAAACGGATCGTAGGCGACGGACAGGTAATGCCGGCAGACCAAATAAGCGCCGGCCTGGGACATGGCCAATGCCAGTAAGGCGCTGAAGAGGCTCACGATAACAATTTCAAGGACGAATACCTTTGCCACAAACGATTTTCGGGCCCCCAGGATTTTATAGTAGACCGATTCGGTGATTCTTTCAGCACGGGTTGCGAACACCGCGCTGATCAGAATCAGAATTCCGGCGGCCATGCTCAGGATGCTGAACCCGCGCACAATCGTGGAAAGCCGCTGCAGGATGCCGGCAAAGACCTGAATGGTCGCCGACAGATCGATGACGCTGATGTTGGGAAACGCCTTGACAATGCGGCTTTGCAGCGGGCCGACCCGGTCGGTAGCAACCCGCAGGGCCGTAAAGATCGTCTGGGGCGCAGACTTCAGGATCTTTTCTTCAAAGACAAAATAAAAAAAGGGTTTAAGCGAATCCGTGGTGCGGGTGCGGATGCTTGAAATTCTGGCTGTCAGCGGGACTCCCTGGATGTTAAAGCCGATGACGTCACCCACGTCCATTGGGTGCATCTCTGCCACCGTATCGAGCACCGACACTTGCGGCCCGCTTTCATCGCTGCGAAACAGACGGCCGCCCTTAATAATTTTTTCATCATCCAGCAGGCTGTCCCGGTAGGTCAGATTGAAGGTCCGGGAGAGATTATCGCGGCGCATGTCCTGCTGCGCCCGGCGGTCGATGGGTTTATCGTTAATGGCCGTAACCTGTGCCCGCACCACCGGGTAGAAGGTCAGCGGCTGTGCAACGAAGGCGGCAAAGGCCTCCCGCTGGGACGGCTGGATATCCAGCACGAACAGGTTGGGCGCGTCGGCCGGGTAGGATTGGACATACGTCGCATTTAGGTTTTCTTCGATCAGGTAAATTGCAAAGATGACGCTTAAGGACGCCGTCAGCGTGACGATAATGGCCTGGGTGGCATTACCCGGCCGGAACAAACCCTTGACCGCCTGGCGCACGACCATCCGGCGAATGTAAAGACGTTTCAAGCCCCCCAGCAGCAGGCGGGTGAAAAACACGGCACTGAGGATCAGCCCGCCTATGGCGGCAATAAAATAAATCCCGAAGCGCAGGTCCTGCATGTGCCCCATGACCAGTCCGAAGAAAAAAAGCATAAATCCGGCGGCAGACGCATAGACCGGCCAGCGCTTGTGCGGCCCGGCGGTTTCTTTACGAAAAATCATGACCGGACGCATCTCTCTTAAGCGGTAAAGGGGCACAAACGTAAACAGGGCCACCACCGCGAAACCGAGCGCCAGGCTTTCGCCGAGACCCGACCAGAAAATGACCGGCGGCATGCCGGCAGGGAGAAAATCGCCGAGCAGCCGTGCCAGGGCCAACTGAACCACGATCCCGGCGGCTATGCCCATAACCGTTCCCAAAAGGCCCAGCAGAAAAACCACCGGCATGAAATAGCGGATAATATGGCGATTGCTTGCCCCTACCGCTTTCATAACCGCGATGGTCTGTTTTTTTTCATTGAAAAAAGCCGTCAGGGTGTTCTGGATGCCCATGCCGGCGATGATCAGGATAAACATGCCGATGAGATTTAAAAAAAAGATGAAGTTGTCCAGAAACCGCTTGATCCGGGTGCGGGCGGTGCGGTACGTGTCCACTCGCTCCCGGTCGCCGGCTGCGGCCTGCCGGAGGCGGTCGGCAACTGCATCAATCCGGTGCTCGTCCGGCACCTTCAGGAGGGTTTGCCAGGTGACGCGGCTGCCGGTCCGGACAAGCCCTAGGGCATCCAGGTCCCGGTGCGAGACAAACACGCGGGGGCCGAAGGAAAAGACATTGACCGGCCGGTCCGGCTCCGCTACGACCACATCGCGGATCGTCAGGCTGGCATATCCGACCTTAAGCGCATCGCCGATGCCGATCCCCAGCCGATCCAGCAACGACTGTTCCACCACGGCCTGTCCCGCCGTCAGGACATCCCGAAACAACCGGCCCGAACGCAAGGCGACGTCCCCGTAAAACGGATACTCCTTTTCAACGACTTTAACGTTTGCCAGGACCGACGTCTGGTCATCGGCCGTTCGCACCACGCTGTAAAATTCCCAGTAGCGGCTGCGGACCACCCGCTCCTGCCGGACCTCAGCGGATATGGTGCGCTCGAGTCCGTCCGAAAGATTTTCGTGCGAATGAATGATGATATCGGCGGCGTGCAGCTTTTTGGCATCGGTCAAAAGCGCATCGTAAACACTTTTGGAAAAGCCGGAAAACGCCGTCAGGCTGGTCAGGGACAGGGCCACGCACAGGCAGAACACAACGGCCTGTTTGGAGGAGCGCCTAATTTCGCGCCGGATGAAGTCCGTGCAAATCATACCGGAATTATCCTGTCAACCTGCCGTCTTTAAGGGTCAAGACGCGATCTGCTGCCGCTGCAATTTCCGGATTATGGGTCACCAGTATCAGGGTGGCGCCCTGTTCGGCTTTCATTTCAAGCAGCTGCGCCAGTACGAGCCGGCCGTTTTGAGAATCGAGATTGCCGGTGGGTTCATCGGCAAACAGCAGCTTCGGATCGTTGATCATGGCCCGGCACAGGGATACCCGCTGTTTTTCGCCGCCCGACAGCTGACTGGGGAGATTGTCCGCCCGGTCTTGCAGCCCTACCCGCCAAAGCAGCTGCCGGGCTTTTTCTTCCGCATCCGGTCGCCCCAGCAGCTCCGCCGGGAACATGATATTTTCCACAGCCGTCATGGAGGGAACCAGGTGAAACGATTGAAACACAAACCCGATCATGCGGTTTCTAAGCGGCGCCAGCTCATCTTCCGAGGCGCCCGTGATGTCATGCGCATCGATGAAGACCCGACCGGAAGACGGGTGGTCCAGCCCCGAGAGCAGCGTCAGCAGCGTGGTTTTTCCGCTGCCGCTGCTGCCGGCGATGACCACAAATTCGCCCGGCGCCACCCGCAGCGAAATATCGTTCAACACCATGATCGGGCGATGGTCCACCGTGTAAGTCTTGTTCAGATTTTTTGCTTCAAGGATGACCATGGCAGTTGGTTCTCCCATTGATAATTTCCTGAGACTTGCCTGAAATCATAATTTTGTTTTTAACATAAAAGCTGCCCATTTGAAAAGAATTCTGTTAGTATGCTTTTAATAGAAGATGAATACGTGATTAAACGACGTCTATGCCCCGCAACCTGTCTAACGAAACAGAATCCAGCAAAACAAAACAAGGAGAAAACCATGAACGATTTTGATGTGATTGTAATCGGCGGCGGCCCAGCCGGCTGTTATGCCGCCCTGGCTGCCGCGTCCAAAGGATGCCGAGTCGCTATTTTTGAAGAGCATGGCGCCATCGGATGGCCGCGGCATGATCCGGGCTGGCTGATGGCCTGCGATTTCTCAAAATCCCTCATCAAGGCCCTGGGCAATGCGGTTCCCTGGAGCAGCATAGATGAATATCGGGTATATCGTTCGGAATCGGGGGACCTGATAGAAAAGAGCCATCTGGGGGGGTTCGTCGTCCGTAGGGATATCCTAGACAAAAAGATTGCCATATCCGCCATCAAGGCCGGGGCCCGCCTGTACCTCCAGACCAAAGTGGTAAACCTTATCAGAAAAGAGGGGCGGGTTGAAAGCGTACAGACAAGCTCCGACTCGATTCCCAGTGCAACCGCACAAATTATTATTTGCGCCGACGGCATCAAGTCCGCAGGCCATGGTTTTCCCGTAAGTGAGGGTTTGTGCGAAAAAGGGGATGTGCGGGCGGGAATAAGCTTCCTTTTTGCAAATGCACAAGTCTTTTCCGGTATCATTGAACATTTTTTATCGGATGACCCGATTTTGAACTACAAAACTTTCTGGACTCAATGTGACCTAACCTGTGCCATGACTTTTCCCTCGACTGCCGTGTTGCACAACCTCAAAAAGAGAACCGACAATATGGTCTCGCGTAAATTAAAAAACGCCTGCCCCATCGAGGCCGTTGGATTCGGCAGGGTGTCTTCAGGAAAATACGGGCAGTATTATAAAAAAATGGCGGTAGACAATATCCTGTTTGTAGGGGATGCCTCGGGAGGGGCGGGGAACATCCATGGAATGATACAGGGTCATCTGGCCGGAGCAGTTGCGGCATCTGCGATAAAGGATAACGATATAAGCGAAAAAAGACTGTGCGAATACCAGGAGTCAGTTGAAAACATATTGGGCAAGGCGCCTTTTTTCTATTTTTCGGCGAGGGAGGATTTCGGCTCTTTTGACAACTGGCTCAAAGCGTTTGAAAATGTCACACGAGGGATTAAAGCAACTGAACTCGATACTTTTTAAATCCATTCTCTATTTCATATTCATTTTTCGCCGACAGGAATGATGCGGCTGATCTCCGGCTCGCCGTCGGCCAGGCGGACGAAGATGCTTTTAAGCCAGCCGGTCTCCTCGCAAGGGTAATCTTCCCTGAAATGTGATCCGCGGCTCTCGGTCCGCGACAGGGCCGAAAGGACAATGGCCTTGCCGCTCAGGGCCGCGTTTTTCAGTTCCAGAAGCCGGCACAGCTCCAGCGGGGACCTCACCGCCAGGCTTTTCAGCTCCCTTAAAATGTTATCGGTCGCCGCAAGGCCTTCCCTCAGGGTACCGCCGTCTCGGACAATGCCGGCCTTTTGCCACATCACCTGTTTGAACTTCCCGGTCAATGCCGCAAGCTTCCCGTTCGCTTGGATGCCGGGATCCACGGCCCGCAGCCGCCTTCGCATGGCGGCATCAGCCGGATCGCGCACATCGCTTCCCGCTATCCGGGAGGCGGCGTGTTCCATGGCGGAGCGGGCGGCCAGTTCACCGAACACCAGTCCTTCGGACAGGGCGTTTCCACCCATGCGGTTGGCCCCGTGGATACCGCCCACGACTTCGCCGGCCGCAAACAGGCCCTTGAGACCGGTGCCGCCGCCGGCATTGATAATCAGTCCGCCCATGGTATGATGGCAGGCCGGCGTGATCTTTACCGGGACCGTGTCATAAGCGATCTTCTTTTTATAGCGGGTTTTAAGATCATCGGTTATGGGCATCAGCGACTCGTCCGCACCCCTCAAATCGAGCAGCAGCGCTCCGTCGATCCCGTTTCCCAGGTCGACCTCGCGATACATGGCCTGGGACAGGCTGTCCCGGCAGACGATGGCGATGGGTTTGTCATGGAGCGCATATTTTTCCTTGATGTCTTCGCCCTGCCGGTTGAAAATCCTTCCAAGGTCGCCAAAAAAGGACGGCAGGAGCATATGGCAGCGGCCGCCCCCCGCATAAATCAGCGGGTAAAACTGCACAAACTCCATGTCCCGAAGCTCCAGGCCGGCCTCAAGGGCCAAGGCATAGCCGTCTCCGGTTGTTCCCGGGGCGTTGTCATTCTGCGCATAGATGTATCCGGCCCCGCCCGTCGCCAGCAATACCGCCCCGGACCGGAAACCATAGCATTCACCGGTCCGTTTGTGAAACCCGACAGCCCCCTGACAGACGCAGCCGGCTGTCAAAAGATCTGTAATCATCACGTTTTCTAAAAAGTCCACACCGGCTTCCCGGCAGGCTTTAACCAGCACGCCCGAGAGGTTCGGGCCGCCCGCCATTGCGTCGGTGCGAAAGTTAAACCCTGATTTTTGAAAATGGCCGGGCAGCCCCCTTTCCTTGAGAGCCTTGATTTTTTCGGGCGCCCGCTTCACAAAACACTCTACCAACTCGCGATCGTTGAGCATCCTGCCGCTGGCCAGGGTCTTGCGGAAATGATCTTCCTGACTGAATTGGCTGCCGGCATGCGCAAATCCACCCCCGGCCAGGATGGTGTTGTTCACTTTGCCGATGGGAGATTTTGATACCAGTAGCGATTTTTTCCCCGATGCCGCCACGGTCAGCGCCGCCTGGAGCCCGGCAACGCCGCTTCCGATGACGAGGACGTCTGTGTCGATAATCGTAAAACTGCTTTTCATGGAGCCTCCATCATATTCTTAAACGGCCTGCTATGGCCCTGTTTTTGCGTGGAGCGCATTATAAACTTCCTGGATGCCGGCATTTGGATTTCTGGATTGGGCGATGAGTTTTTGAAACCCCGCCAAACCCAGGCCGGGTTTCAGCATTACGAGAAGTTCATTTTTTACAAAAAGCGAACCGTTCTTTGGATCCGTGCCAAGGGAAAGCGCGGAGCCCGGCTCCAGCGGCTGCATGTAAGCCTTTTGGCCGGGTCGAAATACCTGAATTTCAGCCAGCACGGAGATGGCATCCTCGGGACCGGGGACGGATTCCCAGATCAAAACATGGTTAAGCGATTTTAATATCGACTCCAGTCCATCACGCATTTCCCGGTCTTTAAAAGAAGCCGATACGACCGGATTGATATGCGGGTCGATGCGGACGCTAATCCCGTGTTCAGCCAAACGCTTTAATATGTCCTGCAGGGGGACCTGTTCGGCCCACAGTGAAAATCTGTCGGCAACAAGATGAACCTCCAGAATTCCCGGATATGCCGCACCCGGCAGGAAGAAGAACAGTATCAGAAATAAGCATAATTTTTGAATACTTCTTTGAAGCATCTTTTCAGATTGCCCTAACGTTGCAGCGGTTTGGATCAGGTTTTTAAAATCTTGCCATTATTTCATTCGCCAGGCCATTGCGGTTGGCGAGCATCACCTCAAACAGGTGGATATCAAAGTCTTTGCATATACCAAACGCATCCGGTTCACCAGCGGCAATGCGATTGATTGTCCGATATGCATGCCGAATGTAGATCCTCATGCCGACATCATAAGCGGTTCTTAATCGTATTGACAAGCTTTTTACTGAAATTCCTCATAAAAACATGTCTGATGATGGAAAATAAGCCTGTGAAAGTCAAATTCTATTTAGCCTGCTCGCCAATATATATTGTATTAAAAAGGTTTTTCATGATATTAGGGAAAAACATTCACGGAACTCATAACCATCAAATATCAAGGTCTTGTGGCTCCCCTGATTTTAAAATAGGAGGAATATCATTCTCATTCTACACTGAAATCTCATTTTGTTTGAACCCGGACTATGGCAAGATAGACGTAACGAGGTCTGATATTTCTATTAATTAAGGTGAGTTACATACTACTTTACTTTCTCATAATTTTTTTGTCAAGCATTTTTTTAAAAGCAGTTTTCTCTTCCCGTGCGTTGGAGCACTTTATCCATCGCCTTGAAGTAGTCTTTTTGGACCTTAAGATTCGATATTTTGCAATAGCGCTGCGTCGTTTTTATGCGGTCATGACCGAGCAGATCCTGGATAGTCACCAGTTCGGCATCGGCATTGAGCAGCTGGGTGGCCATGGTGTGACGAAGCTGATGACAGGAGACCTTTAAACCGGATCTTTTGGCATAGTATTCCATGCGCTTCTGGATGCCGCGTACCGAGATGGCCGCCCCCTTACAGGTCCCTT
>ENA-OSEO01002566-OSEO01002566.1-sediment-metagenome-genome-assembly--contig:-NODE-2566-length-24931-cov-5.659733_pt1 | contig 24931 bp, 24 predicted proteins | sample MGYA00237883_ERZ534232 | MGnify/ENA metagenome assembly ERZ534232
TCCGGCCGTGGGAGAGGACGAAAGCCTGTTGTTTGCCGTAGGCGTCGTAAAAGGTCTTGTTGAGATTGAAGCTGTTCCGGTAGACAAACTCGTCTTCACCCTCCCGCCGATCAAGACCTTCCAGCCCGTTTCGAGACACGAAGTCCGTCAGCACCTCCGGTTTCACACGCACAAAATAGCGCTACACCTCGGGGGGCCGCACACCCAGCCCCGCAATATCCCTGTAGTCGTCAATGTGGGGGATCCGTTCGGAAAAATCCACCCGGTAGCAGGGCTCGATGAAACGCTTCTCCACCTCGTCCATGACGCCTTCCTCGAGCACGGCGATCTGAAGGATGTAATCTTCTTCAAGAATCTCATGAGAAACGCCGAGCATGCGGTAATCAAAGCCCATGGCGGCGATCCCGCCACCCCGGCCGTTTCCCCGGTTGTGCATCTGCTTGGACGGCTCGAAGATGTGCTTGCCCCGCACGGGAATGGAGCAGGCAAAGCCGGTCACGCCGCAGCCGCCCTCGGCCTCGGTTTCAAAACGCCGGGGGAAGACCATGTCCTCCGTCAAGCTCCTGCGGGACTGAATGATACGCTCGATGAATTCCGCCTTATTCATGAATAGAACCTGATTTCTCTATGCTTTCACTGAATGATGGGTTTCGCATGCACTCAACCGATCCCACTCTCCGCATGGGTTTCGCATACGCTCAACCCATCCTGCAGCCTTACGCCATCGACCCATCATTCCACTATTCCATCATTCCATCATTCCTTCCCCATATAATCCAGATGCACCAGGCAATCCGTCCTGCCCACCAGGTCTCCGATACGCTTCATGCCCAGCCGCTTCAGGATTTTCAGAAGCTCCCCGCGCCACGCGAGAAACATGTTGACGATTCTCCGGGTGCCCCACTCCAGGTCGATCAGGCCCATGAGTTCCTCGTCGGTGGTGGCAATGCCTCGCGCACACCCGCGCCCGCTTTCGCAGTTGTGGCACCGAATGCACTCCAGGGCCACAAGGTCCGCGGTGCCCGTGCAGACCCCGTCCGCTCCAAGGGCGATGATTTTGGCCACATCATAGGGGGTGCGGATGCCGCCGCTGGCGATGACCGTGACCTTGTCCCTGACCCCTTCTTGTTGAAGAAAGCGGTGGACCTTGGGCACGGCATATTCAATGGGCATGGCAATGTTCTTCTTGGCAATGTCCGGTGCAGCTCCGGTCCCACCGTAGCTGCCGTCCAGATGGATGATGTGCGCCCCGGCATAGTAGCTTCCTACGGCCACCATGTCCACGTCCGTAGGCGTGGAGACCTTCACTGAAACCAGGGCCTGCGGGTTGACGGCCTTGATCCAGTCCACGTGCTTCTTGTGGTCCTCCACCGAATAGACGCTGTGAAACGGAAAGGGCGAAAAGAGGGGGTAGCCTGCCACGGCCTCCCGCATGCGGGCCACGCCCGGGGTCACCTTGTCGCCCAGGAGGTGACCGCCCAACCCCGGCTTGGCCCCCTGGGCATACTTGAACTCCACGATGCGGACCCGCTGGATGGTCTCCTCCCGCACCCCGAAGAGCCCGGTGGCCACCTGGGTGATGACGTTGTGATCATAGGGCTTCAACTCGTCGGGATAGCCCCCCTCGCCCGTGCAGCAAAAGGTCCCCAGGGCCGCGGCCGCCTTGATCCGGCTCAACATGGTGTGGATGCTGACCGACCCATAGGACATGCCGCCCCCGTAGAAGGGGACCTCGATCCGGATCCGATGGGCCGTATCGTTGCGCCGGTTGAGCACCACCCCGATATCGGGCTCATCGGTCTGTTTTGGTGAGGTGCCTGTCTCTTTGGGGAATACGAGTCGGAGCTTATCGAAGCCGCCCCCCGATCCCCCGGTCCGGTATTCGTATCCCTTTTCAGGGACCCGGCCGAACTCGGCCATGTGCCAGGTGCTCACCAACAGATCCGGGGTCCAGCGCGCATCCCCCATGACGTCGAAGTCGGGATTCCTCCGGATGGACAGGGCATTCACCGGGCAGACCGCATAACAGGGTTCGGGACACTCGGGGCCCACGCACCGGTCGTGCCTCGCAATCACAACCCGTCCCCGTTTGATCACATGGACCCCGTAGGGGCACACCTCCACACACTTGCCGCACGCGATGCAGTCGTCGGTGCGGTGGAGCCTGAACTTTCCGATCGGGTTCCGGAACCTCGATGGGGTGGGGACGATCTTCGGCAACTGAAACGGCTCTGACCTATTCAATGTCGCATCCCTCCTCCACCTGATCCATGGCGCTGAAGGTCTCTTTCTCCAGCTCTTGGAAGAACATGGCCCTCCCGGCCTCGCCCCGCAGCCGGCGCACATCCCGGATCCCCATGGCCCCCATCACCTCCAGGAGCTGATTGTGCCAGGCCCCCACGAGATTCACCACCCGGGAGGCGATCCAGTCCGCGGCGGCACCCTCCACGGCCACCGGGCACGACAGGCCTTTGGTGCACCGCCGGCACATGCGGCACTCGAGGGCGATCAGGATCGGGAAGTCGATCACCACCGCGTCCGCGCCGCAGATGATGGACTTGGGCACGTGTTCGGCCATGGATATTCCGCCGCCGGCCAACAGGGTCATCCCGTCCCGGAGGTTTTCCTCCACCAGCCGCAGGTGCACGGCCCGGATGCCGTCCTTGACCCAGGCCTCGTCGTCGTCCCGAAACCGGCCGTCCATGGTCCCTTCCAGGTGGATGACCGACACGCCGGCCTTAACGAGGGAAAGGACCGTCTCGGCCGCATCATGGGTCATGGGTATCCTGATGGAGACGAGCGGGGCGCCCTCCCGGTTTTGTATCCTGTCCGCGGCCGCTTCCCAGCCGTCCCCGTAAGCCACCTCCACCACCCTCGCCCCTGAGGGGATCTGCACTGAATCGCCCTTCCCTGCAATGGATGGAAGCAGCCAGGGGCCGAATTCCGCCAGTTCGTGATCCGCCGTCTCCCAGGGGAGGGAAAAGAGGGTCCCCAGCCGTTTGGCGGCCGTGGCCCACCCCTTCATGGTCTCGGGACCGATGGCCCCGAAAGCAGGCATCCTCAAGATGATGGGGAGGGGAATATCCGCCACCCGGGGAAGATCGCCCGTGAGGTTGCCCCGCTCGTCAAAGGAAAGATGGTCCGGCGTCTTTCCCATATCCACGGCCGTGCTGATGTATTCGCGGCCGTGGATCCCGTCCCGGGTGGGCCGCACGATCTCGGACATGTCGGTCCACATGGCGTCAAACCCCGGCCCGCTGAAGGGCCCCGGGTATCCGGCCCCGGAGACCGGGATCTTTCCGGTCTGGGCCTGGGACCAGAGGCTGGCGATGATATCGGGCCGCCACCAGGCATCCCCCATGGCCTCATACTCGGGGTTCAGGGATTTGTGGATCAGCTCCTTGGGGCAGCTCTGGACGCACCGGAGGCAGTTCATGCACTGGTTGTCGATGGAATCGATCATCTGGACCGGGTCCATCCCCCGGCGGTCATACACGCCGTACACGCACTGCTTCTTGACGCAGACGGCGCATTTGAGACACCCCTCCTCCCAGGCGATAATCCCGGACCGGGTGATGGGCTGAAACCGGTGGGGCATGGTTGAGGTATGGATGGCGTACTTTGCCGGCATCTTGTGATCCCCTATCCCTGTGGGACCCGGGGCCTCGGGAGGAGTCCGGCCCGCTCCGCGATCTCGCCCACGGCCGCCTCCCATTCAATGGCCATGATATGGACCCCCCTGACCCCGTGCAGTTCCTTGAGTCGCTCGATGGTCTCCACGCAGATCCGGATCCCCTCTTCCCGCTGCCTCTCCTTGGGGACGCCCGCCAGTCGTTCGATGACCGCATCCGGGATGTCCATGCCCGATACCCGCTCTTTCATGTAGCGGGCCATGCCCGCGGACTTAAGCGGCGTGAGCCCGCCCAGGATGGCGGCCTGTTCGGTCAACCCCCGGTCCACGGCCATGGAGAGCCAGGTCTCGAACCGGTCCAGGTTGTAGATGCACTGGGTCTGAATAAAGTCGGCCCCGGCCCGTATCTTCTTGGCCAGGCGCGTCACCCGGAATCCCAGCGGATCGGCAAAGGGATTGGCCGCGGCCCCGATGAACATGTCGGGGGCCTTACTCAGGGGTTCTCCGTCCAGGATGACCCCGTCGTCCCGCATCCCCTTCACCACCTGGAGAAACTGGATGGAATCCAGGTCAAAGACCCCCACGCACCCGGGCTGGTTCCCGAACCGCTGATGATCCCCCGAGAGGCACAAGACCGTGCGGATCCCCAGGGCCGAGGCCCCCAGGATATCGGACTGGAGCGCGATCCGGTTGCGGTCCCTCACCACCATCTGGAGGATGGGGTCAAGACCTGACCGTTCGAGCAGGGCGCAGGCCGCCAGGCTCGACATGCGCACAATGGCGGTCTGGTTGTCGGTCACATTGACCGCATCCACCTTTCCCTTGAGGAGGTCCGCCTTTTTCAGAATGGCTGCGGGGTCGGCCCCTTTGGGCGGACCGCATTCCGCGGTCACCGCGAATACCCCCTGGTCCAAGACCTGTTTGAGTCGGCTTTCCATGATCACCTCTGCTGATCCTCCCTGACAATCTTCCTGGGGCCGCTCCCCTGTTTCCGGGCCCAGTTCTTGGGCGGGTAGATCCGCTCCAGCCGGTCCAGGGCCCCTAACCGCGTGAGCCTATCGATGATCAACTGCCACGCACAGGGGACATCCGGATTCACCTCGCACCGGCCGTCCACCGACCCCCCGCACGGGCCGTTCAGGATCTGCTTGGCGCACCGGGCCAGGGGGCAGACCCCCCCGAAATAGTAGAGCATGCAGTCCCCGCACCCCACGCAGTTCTCCACCCAGTATCCCTGGTCCTTGGTCTCGCCCAAAAATTCCGTATTGAGGGCCGGGACGATGGGGACCTCGGGGTACATGTCGGCCACCGCCTGGACCCCGGCCCCGCAGCCCAGGGAGAGGACCGCGTCATAGTCGCCCATGATGTCGTCCAGGGGGAGGATGAACTCCCTGACGCACTGGCGGTCCACCGTCTTTTCGTGGACCAGGATCTCTTCGCCGTGAATCCTCGCGGCCATGCGCAGGGCCGATGCCAGTGCGGCCGTCTCCTTTTCACCCCCGGCCGCACACTCGGCCACGCACGAGCCGCATCCCAGGGCCAGGACCCGGCGGTACGGGGCCAGCATCTCCCTGATCTCATCCAGGGGCTTTTGTTCTGCAGTGATCATAACCAGCTTCTCCTTCTCTCGCATGCGGGTGGCTGGGTCCCGGGGCGCTTCAACGCCGGGGACGGCCCCAGTCGGGAGGTCTCTTCATAGATCCGGGCCGCCAGTTGTGCCAATGTCTTGGGCGCCTCCCTGGATCCGATGACGATTCCCACCCGCTCCGGCTCGAGACCGATGGCCGCGACCATCTCCCGGGTCCTTTCCACCCGTTTCCGGGCGCGGCGGTTTCCCTCAAAATAGCGGCATGCCCCCTCCGGGCAGGTGATGACATAGGCCGCGTCCGCCACCTCTTCCAGGGCCCGCATCAGGTGTACGGCCTCCAGCCTCCCGCTGCACGGGAGGGGGAAGAGGCGGATGTGCCCGCCATAGGCCGCCTCAATGGCCTGCCGGTCGGCCTCGCCGGCCTCCGGGACGTTGCGGCAGTAAAAGAGCGCCAGGGTGCGCCTCGATGGATCGGTCATCGTGGGATCGGATCCTTTCCTTTCGACGGGCTAAAACAGATAGATCTGGTGGCTGTCCGGGTTCTTTCCAAAACAGGTGATGTCGTCCACCTTCCCCACCTCGGGCCCCCGGCAAATGGCATACAGCGTCCGCTCCACCCCCACGCCGCCGCCGTAGGTCTCGGGAAAGGTGGGCCTGCCGTGACTGTCCTTCTTGGCCGCCACCATGAGGAAAGGCCCGTACCCCCCCAGTTCGTCGATGTTCCGGATATTGCCGTCGAAGAAGACCGGCCTCGCCGGGATGATGCCGTTGTCCAAGAGCCGCTCCACGATCGGTTCGTAGAGCCATTCCCGGACCGCGCCGGAGAGGATCTCCAGGGCCGGGGTCTGTTTGCCGGTCTCCCGGAGGATGCTCTTGGCGCAGATGTCGTAGTTATAGATCATGTCCGAGGTGATCTCGGAGAGCTTGACCTTTCCTTCGGGTCGCAGATAGGGATAGACCAGATCGTAGTTTTCCCTCAGAAGCCCCGTGATCCAGAAAAAGGTGGACGGGGTCTCCTTGCCGATCTCCTGTTCGTAGGTGCGGCCGTATTTCTTCTTGCTCTCATCGGCCTTGAAGCGGGGGAAGGGCTGTTTGGGCACCTCGACGGCCACCCCGAGCCGTTTGAGGTCGTCCTCGTTCTTTTCCGCCAGCTGCGTCATGGCATGGACGATCATCCGCTCAAACAGGTCCATCCCCTTTTCCATATCCTCTGCCAGGATCTGGCTGACCTTTTTGGGCTCCTTGAGATACATCTCCAGATCGACCCCCCGGTTGCGCCTGACCTCCAGGTCCATCTGACTGAAATCGATGAGGTACTTGCCCCGCTGGGTCCGGTCCGGGCTCTCGATCTCCAGGCGGATGTTGGGGGAGTCCACAAAGACCCCCTTGATCCTGGGGTGGTGACACGACAGAAACTTGGAGTAGATCATGCTGTGGGTCATCACGTAGCGCTGGCCCTTGTAATTGATGTTGGGGGTATGCTCCACATCGTGGGCCAGGGGATCGGTCACGGGACTCAGCTGCACGCGTTCCAGGTTGAAGAGCCCCTCGTTGGCCAGAAACTGGTGCATGGCCGTCACAAACGTGGTGCGCAGGGCCATGGCCGAGAAAAGGGTGTCGCTCTTCCATTTGTTGAAATAGTAGGTGTCCAGATACTCCTCAAAGCTGGACCCCGCCTCCTGCAGCGCGGCCTGAAACCCGAACAGGCTCTGGCCGATAACGGTCATGGAATCATCCTTCATGGCTCACTCATCCCCCTCTTAAAAGTTTGAAGTGACGAGTTGGAAGTGTCTAAAGTTAAACTTCCAACTCCACACCTCACGCCTAAGGCGGCCTGACGGCCGCAACCAAACAGCGTCCTGCCCGCCCGTGGGGGTCTCTGCCCAAGGGCTGCAATAAAATGCGTTTCTATCGTTCGGCGACCGCCCCCGGGCTCGGGATACTGTTTATTGAAGGCAGCAAGGAATCCCTATTGATGAAAGGGTGTCCTTGGGGCTTAAACAGACTGTATTTTAAAGCCCTGCTGCCGTTCCAACGAGCTGTATTCGGTTTTTGCAGCCCTTGGGCAGAGACCCCCACGGGCAAACTTCTGCGCACGTTGCGGAGAAGTTATGGACAAAGAGTCTATTCGCTTTGGGACCAACTTCTGGTCTTCTGCCAGCTGATTCAGATGGGTCAAGGCCTGCCCCGCAGCGAACGAAACATTGTCGGCTTCGAGCGGGAATGCTGCAGTCAGAGGCAGGGAAACTATCAAAGTCTAAAATCGTGCGTCAGCCGCTTCGTGGTCGAAGGTTTTGCATGCGGCATGTTGTCTGAGAGAAAGCGAATGTATTCATCCAAATCGCATTGCTCGCTTTTCCTTCGAGCCGCCCTGAATGCCAAGCCTCGGCGGGCGTCCTTCGCGTCTGACAGCATCTCCTCTCTCATCTCAGCACTCAATCTCTCGAAGCCACTCATCGAGCAATTCCTCCTTATCGAAGACCCTGAAATACTCTCTCACAAGCGTCATATCCATCCTTTTGCGATGCAATTTCAATAACCTCTGGATGTCCGGCTTATCGATGAGATACCGATGTTCAGGATCATTGGAAATCGCCTGCACTTTGAGGCCTATCAAATCTTCGGGCCGAACCGTATTCACATGCAGTTTCCCGTCGAAGACGGGTCTGATGTCCGCATTTCGCATCATCGCCCGGGTGTATTTCCTTCTTGCCAGAAGAAAATCGACCTGGCCAAAAACCTCAAGGGGCGATCCATAGGAAACAATCTCGTTTGTGCTGAACGATTCTTTTTCATAGCCCAATTCCGTCATGATGGCCTCCACCCTGTCCTTGTCTTCCTCATGCACGATGAAATCGATATCTTTCGTAAATCTGGCCAATCCCATGGTGCTCAAGGCGAGGCCTCCTGACAGAACAAAGTCGATGCCTGCATCACGAAACTTGTCCATCAGCATCTTCAACACAATCTCGAGCTTCATTTCTCTTAGAGCGTCTCCATCATATCCCCGAGGTGTTATGAAATATTACCCATTAGATCCAATAACAGCAATGACAATCTGTCGCCTTACGGATTTTTGGACCAGAACATCACCGTGATCAAGAGTGATGGGACAGATCCTGCCGATGACGTGTCGGATAATTGGGGTGGGTTGATATAAAGCTCGCCCCTGGATTTCGACGGAGACGGCCGGACAAGCCGGGAAGAGGCCTATCTCTACGTCGCGATCAAACCCATTTTTATATGTGGCTGCCCGCCCTACGACTTTCCCCCCCGGCCGTTTTTCTTCTCTCTGGCTCCAGCCCTGTGGAGCGCCTCCATACGCCTTCGGATTTCCTGCTCAAACCCTCTTTGCGTGGGACGGTAAAAAACCCGGTTTGTCAGTCCTTCGGGAAGATACTCCTGTTTGACCCAGGCCCCTGGATAGTTGTGGGGATATAGATAGCCCCGACTGTAGCCCAGTTGCTTCATCAAACGGGTCGGGGCATTTCGAATGTGCAGGGGAACCGGCCGCGACCCGGACTGCCCTATCTCCTCCTTGACGGTCTTTTCCGTCAGATAGAGCGCATTGCTCTTGGGGGCGGTGGCCAGATAGACAGCGGCCTCAGCCAGGGCCAGTTCCGCCTCCGGAGGACCCACCTTCTGCCAGGCATCGAAGGCCGCCAGGGCCATGGGCAGGGCATTGGGATCGGCCAGCCCCACGTCCTCAGCGGCAAATCGAATCATCCGCCGACAGATGAAGAGCGGGTCTTCCCCTGCCATGAGCATCCGATAGAGCCAGTAGACCGAAGCCTGGGCGTCGCTCCCTCGAAGGCTCTTGTGAAAGGCCGAGATGGTATCGTAATGGTACTCGCCCTCCCTGTCGTAGGGAAGGGCCTTTCTGTCCAGGGCCTTCTCAAGTCCCTTCAGATCCAGAAGAACGGGGCCCGCCTGCCTTTCGTCCATTGCGGAGTGGACCGCTGATTCCAGGTTGTTGAGGGCGACGCGGGCATCCCCCTGGGCCAGTTCGACAAGATAATCCATGGCCTCAGGCGAGACCTGGACGCTCAGCTTGCCCAGACCCCTATCCTTGTCTGAAACGGCCCGGGACAGGAGGGTGTTCAGATCGTCTTTGTCGAGCGGGTGAAGGATCATTACCCGGGTCCTCGATAGAAGGGGCGGGATCACCTCAAAGGATGGATTCTGCGTTGTGGCGCCAATGAGGATGATGAGTCCGCTTTCCACATGGGGGAGAAAGGCGTCCTGCTGGGCCTTGTTGAACCGGTGGATCTCATCCACAAAGAGGATGGTGGGCCTGTTGGACCTGTGTCGTTCTTCTTCGGCCTCGGATATGATCTGCCTCAGCTCCTTGACGCCGGAGGTCACAGCTGAAAAGGTGCGGAAGGGATATTGGGCGGTTTTGCCCATGAGCCTGGCCAGCGTGGTCTTGCCTGAACCCGGGGGACCCCAGAAGATCACGGAGAAGATGCGGCCGCTGCGCAGGGCACTGCTCAGAGAGGCCTCCGGACCCAAGAGGTGTTTCTGGCCCACGATCTCATCCAGGCTTTCAGGCCGCATGCTTTCGGCCAGGGGCGCCCTTGGGGCATCGGATTGCGGGGTCATTTAGGGTTTGCCCCCCTTCCCACGAGCCTGTTGATTTGTAAGAGGAATCTGTCCACGTCCAAGGGCCTTGGAACGAGTAGATCTGCACCGTCTATTGCGTGTGCGTGGGCCGCGTTGATGACGACTACAGGAATCTCGGGCCATGCCGCCTTGAGGCCGCGGACCATGGCGCCTGCATCGTGAGGGAGGGCGTTCTGATCAGCGATGATCAGGTCGGCCGACCCGTCTTTCAGGACCCGCCGGCCTTCTCTGTACGAGCCGGTTACCGAGACCCTGCCGACCCTGTCCGCAAACAGGGTCTGGAGGAGGCCTGCCAGGACCCTGTCTTTCCCGATGACAAGGATGTGAGAATCCTTTAACGCCTTTTTGGAAACGGTCGTCCTGGTAGAAGCATCGGCTTCGGCGAGGGGCAACTGGACCACCACCATGGCGCCCCGGCCTTCCTGACTCCTGACATCCATTTCGCCCCTGTGCCGTCCGACGATCGCATAACAGAGGTTCAAGTCAAGGCCCCTGAAAGGCCCTGGCAGGACAGCGGTGGCCCTGTCCTGCCCGTTGTCCTGGATATAAACGCGGGCCACGCCCGCATGCTCCTCGATTGTGAGATAGACATCTCCCCCCTCAGGCATGGCCCCAAGGGCAGTCAGGATGAGATTCAGGAACAGCTCCTGTAAATCCTGCAGACATCCGTGTATCATGGAGGGACCCCTCACAAATGTCTGGATTCTGATGGCGTTGCTACGGGGGCCCAGCCCCCTGGTTTGGCAGGATAAGGCGCTCTGGACCGCCGCATTCAGGAGGCTTCTCAGATCCACAAGACGGAGTTCGGAGGAATCATAGGGAGGCCGGCTCCGGGAGCGAACCTGCTTGTTAAGCAGGGCCTCTTTTCCCCGGATCCCTGCCAATTCTTGGCCGGATTCCGTGGTTTCCTGCCTGCAATCATCGGCGCCGTGATGCGAGGGTCCGTCGATCCCCACCCGGCTGCGGCGGTGGTCCTGGTTCATTTGTCCATCCTTTTCATGGGGAATCGACGTTTCTCTCAATAAAAGGCTGATGCCTGAATTCCGGGTGATAAAAGGGTGAGCCCGCCGAGGGGGACTCTGAATATGGAGACGGTACGAATCGACCGCGTGCAAAGGCCGTTCACTGGGATTTCATGTCCCCAACTGAACGATACAGACAACCTTATTTATGGATAACATGATGGAAATGCGGCCCAACCAGCACCTGCCGGTCGCCGGGCCGCCATGCCATCCCTTGATGACAGTGACCTTCAACTTACACCAGATTCATGTCGGAGGCAATATTGAAGTGGCAGAAGGAGAGGATGGGCGGGCAGGTCCCCCACCTGTCGGTTCGGGACCTTCCGCCCTTTGAGAGGGGTCCAGGATCTCACTGAAGCTGCTGTGAAATGGGGCCGACCTTGCCGACGCTCTTGGGAATGCCCTCGTACGGGGTCCACCCCTTTGGCCGGAAGGCCTTTGGGTCTCGCCTCTCTTTGAGGATCTCGATGCTGTCCATGAGCCCCTTGTACAGACGCGACATCTCCAATGCCATGCCCGCTATCTGGGCAACGGCCTGAACAAAGTTGACATCCTCCAGGGTGGCCTCCCAGGGGTCGGCCGAGTAGACCCTCAGCACGCCGATGGGCTTCTCACGCACCACAATGGGCACGGAAAGGATGGAGGCGATTCCCTCCTTTTTCGCCGCCTCCGGGTACTGGATGCGGGGATCGTCCGCTACGTCCGAAATGACAACGGGCCCGTCTTTGAGAGAAGCGGAGATGGAATGCAATGCGCTGACAGGACCCTTATTCAGATACTCCTGACTCAGGCCCATGGATGCCGCCACCTCCAGTTCGTGGGTCTTGCGGTTAAAAAGAAACAGGGCACAGCCTTTCATATCCAGTGCCCGCTTCACCGCCTCCACAATCAGCAAGACAGTTTCCTCAGGGTCCCTGGACAAAACGCAGGCGTGCGTCACCTTCAACAAGGTTTCGTAGTTCATGATTTCTTTTTTCATGGCGCCCTCCTTTCTGTGAGGTTGCATAAGGTTTCTTGCTACAACCCCGCCATATCCGCTGAGCGCCTTCTCATCGGCGGCAGGGAGCTTCCCTGTGGTTACATGCACATGCGTTTCTCAGGCGCGATCTGATTTGCCTTTTCTCCTGTAAACAGGATGGGGACCGCATCCCTCTTTAGCTGCCGCAAATTCTCTTGAAAAGTGTCCCTCCCAAAGGGGTAGACCTGTCTCAGAGAATTGGTGTGGATAATGATCCGGTAAACCCCCGCACTTTTTTTCAATACATTCAAGAGTTCCCATGCCGATGATCCGTCGAAATCGCCCATCAGCTTCAGGTGGAGGTTTTCGCTGTTGCGATGAACATAGATGCGGAAATTGGCTGCCATCTTGAACACTCCTTTTCCCATCTCATTCTGTTCGGAACCCGGGCCTCTCTCCGGCCCAGGACTCACGGGGCCTCCTTTGCAGACGCCTCATACCCATGAAGATAGCCGAACGCAGGCCCCTGAACGCATTGCCGGCGGGCTTCCACGGCCCGCTGGATGGTCCTTTTCAATTCCCTCAGGTCCGAACTCATGGCGCCGCAGGTCCCTCCGACTGCTGGGTCGATATGAGGTCTGTTGCCTGCATAGACCCCGGAGAGGATTACGGGCAAACCCTCATAGGCGTTTCTGATGTCATGGCACAGGTCCAGACCCTCCGGATCGTCTGCCGGTACATCCAGGATGACTACGTCGGGCCTCTTTTCGGCAATCAGTTCCATCAATTCTGAGCCCACATCTCCGGTGACCACCTCGTAACCTTCCTCCCCAAGCTCGTCGGCATAGAGGAGCCGCATAGCCGCATCCTCATCCACTACCAGAATCCTGTTCATGGGGTCCTCCTCTCCAATAGGTTTGGCCGGGTTGAGAGACGCCTGTTAAAATCTTTGTCCATAACTTGTCCGCAATGTGCGAAGAAGTTTCCCCGTGGGGGTCTCTGCCCAAGGGCTGCAATAAAATGGGTTCATATCGTTCGGCGACCGCCCCCGGGCTCGGGATACCATTTATTGAAGGGCAGCAAGGAATCCCTTCCCATGAAAGACTGTCCTTGGGGCTGGAACAGACCGTATTTTAAAGCCCTGCTGCCGTTCCCAAGAGCTGTATTCGGTTTTTGCAGCCCTTGGGCAGAGACCCCCACGGGCGGGCAGAATGCTGTTTGGTTGCGGCCGTCAGGCGGCCTTGGGTTCTATGAGGGATCCTTCTCTTTCTGGTGCGCCGCCTCCGCTTGCCAGAGCCTGCCCTGTTTTCCCAGGCAGTAGGGACGCCAGGCGCAATCCATTCGATCGCAATCCGTTTTCCCCCTCAGAAAACAGTCAGGGTTTCCTTCAGCTCGCTGGATGCTTCGGATCAGCGTGATAATGTCGAGATAATTTTTTGATTTTTCATTTCCCATGGGATGCGATGATTCGGCCCCGGATTCAGGACCGAGGCTTGCTTTGGGTTGATTCATAGTCGGATTCAGACCCATGGCTATTTCCTCCACAATCGCAGATGGATGCCCTGAGGAAAAGCCGGAGACAGTCAGATTCCGCCTGCATCCTCAGTTGAAAAAATTATGGGCGTGAACAGGGGGATTGTCAATGGTGGGGCAGGTTCAATTTGATAGGGGAAATACCCAAAAACAACAGGAACTTTTCCCGCTTGGTCCAGGCTGAAATAGAGAGCTCTATTCTTTCCAGAGGTCCACGTCGATCAGACCCAGTCGGGCAGCATAGCGGATCAGATCCATGGTGCTGTGGAGGCCGAGTTTGTTCATGATGTTTGTGCGGTGGTTTTCAACGGTTTTGGGGCTGATAAAAAGACGTTGGGCGATCTCTTTTCTTGAAAGCCCTTCGGCCAGGAGGCGCATGACCTCCTGTTCCCGGGCGCTCAGGGATCCATAGCCGGCATCGGAGATCTTTTCTTCCTTGGCCGGCGATTCCATGAGCCGTTTGACCACCTGCTGAGAAACAGAGCTGTCCAGGAAATAATCTCCTCTCAGGACATATTCGACCCCCTTGAGGAGCCTTTCCGCTGCCGATTCCTTGACCACGTATCCAGTGGCCCCCGCCTGAAAGGCCTCGGCTATGTAATCGATTTTGGCGTGCATGCTGACGATCAGGATCCTGGTATCGGGCAGGAGTGCCCGGATGTCACGGGTCAGTTGAATGCCGTTCTGGTCGGGCAGCGAGATGTCGAGCAATACGAGATTGGGCTGGAGGCGCCTGGCCATCTGGAGACCCTCCTGTGCAGTGCCCGCCTCGCCGATCACCTGGAACCGGGGGTCCCGTCCGATAATGGTCTTGAGCCCTTCCCTGAAGAGGGGGTGGTCATCGATGATCAGGATGGAGGCGTTTTCAGGCACCGGCCTTCTCCTTGAGGGGGATATCAATGCGGATGTTGGTGCCCACCATCAGACGCGAACGGATCCGGAGCGTCCCGTTTAGGAGGCTGACCCGCTCCTCCATGCTCCCCAGGCCCATCCGCTTTTCGTTGGATGCCTGGAGCAGGCGGCCCTCCACGTCGAACCCCTTGCCGTCGTCTTCAATGCGAAGGATAATATTGGGATAGGAGGCCACCAGGCGGATGACCACACGCTGGGCCTCGGCATGCTTCTGGATGTTGTTGAGCGCTTCTTGAAGCAGGCGGTACAGATTGATCTCGATCTCGGGATCCACTGCCAAATCGTCCATGCCCGCTGCCTGAAAATCGACCTTCAGGCCGGTGGTTGCGGAAAACTCCCGGCAGAGTTGAAAAACAGACTCGACCAGCCCAAGCTGATCCAGGCCCGGGGGACGGAGGTCATAGGCCAGTCCGCGCACTGCACCGATGGTCCCCTGAACGATTTTGGCCAGTCCCGCCATCCGTTCCTGGATCTCTGGGGACGTGTCCGGAAAGTCTTCCAGCAGGGTCTCACACCCGATCTTGATGAGGGACAGCTCCTGACCCACGTGATCGTGCAGGTATCGGGAGATGCTCTGACGTTCCTTCTCCTGGGCCTTCAAGAGCTGCTGGCTCAGGGTGTGCACCCGTTCTTCGGCCAGCTTCCGCCGAGTGATATCCCGGCCGATCTGGATGAAGCCCTCCACCTCGCCTGCCTCGTTTTTCAGAGGGACGCAGTAGGTTTCCCAGTAGGTTTCGCCGGGCATCCCCTTTATTCTGGGGTGGTACATGAGGGCGCTTTCAATTTCGCCGCTTTCCCGGGCCTTGACAGTGGCGCATCCCTCGCAGGGGGAATCCCTTCCCACAAACACCTCATAGCAGAATTTCCCTACCAGGTCTTCCGGAGACATGCCGTGAAACAGGACCGTGGTCTTGTTTCCCCAGATGATCCGCATGTCTTTGTCCACATACCGGATCCGGTCCAGGGAGGCATCCAGGATGGCGCGCTTCTGGGCCTCGCTGGCGCGGAGGGCATCCTCGGCCTCCTTCCGCCGGATGGCCTCCTTTTCCAGTTCCCTGACCCGCTCCTGCAGGTCTTCGTATGTGGGCTTAGGGGCCACAGCCCCATCCTCCTGTCAGCTCAAATACCCTGTGACGATCTCGGCGATGTCCATGACCCTTAAGCGGTCTTCCAATTCCTCGGATTTGACCGCATCTTCCAGCATCTTGGCGCACTGGGGGCAGGCCACTGCAATGACCCCGGCCCCCGAATCCAGGGCCTCCTTCACCCTGAGCCGGGCTGGGCTCTCCTCGCCCTTGCCCAGGATGTCCGTAAAGAAATTCCCGCCCCCGCCCCCGCAGCAGAAGGCGTTCTCTCCGTGTCGCTCCATCTCTATGAGCTCCACTCCCGGAATGGCCTTGAGGATCGACCGGGGGGCCTCATATTCTTTGTTATGCCTTCCCAGATAGCAGGGGTCATGATAGGTCACTGTGAGGGGACATTGCTTCAACAAGATCCGGCCCTCCTCGATCACCCGGGCCAGGACCTGGGTATAGTGAAAGACTTCGAACTGGCCGCCCAGCGGGGGATAATCGTTTTTAAAGGCATTGTAGGCATGGGGATCAAGGGTAATGATCTTTTTGACGCCCAGGTCATGAAAGGTCTGGATATTTTGTTCGGCAAGCTGCTGAAAAAGGCCGGTTTCGCCCAGGGCCCGCACCTCGTTGCCGTCGCAGGTCTCCCTTTCGCCCAATATGCCGATGGAAAGGCCCGCCTTCACCAGGAGCGTGCCCACGGCCCGGGCCATCTTTACGGCCCGCTCGTCATACGACCCCACGCACCCCACATAAAAGAGATACTCCTGATCCCTGTAGGGTTCCACCGGGGTCCCTTCGGCCCATTTTCCCCGGTCCGCGGCAGGCAGCTTGTACGGGTTCCCGTTGACATGAATGGCCTTCAGATAGTCCCTCACCTGAGGCGGGATGAGGCCCTCGGCCACCAGTTCCTCCCGGGCTGCGATAAATATGTTGACCAAATCCTCGCTGAAGGTAAACACGCAGTGCTCCACGCAGTTGGCACAGGTGGCGCAGGAAAAGAGGATCTCCTGAAAGCGTTCGCTGTTTCGTATCTCGCCGTTGAGCCAGCCCCGGATGAGCCACATGCGGCCCCCCGGGGAATAGGTCTCGAACCGGAACTTGCGGTAGGCCGGGCAATTGAAGTCCGTATAATCGCCAGTGAATTTGCAGTAACCGCACCTGAAGCACCTGTGGACCATATCTGCGTATTTCATTGCCTTGGTAACCTCCCCCTATCGGCGCATATCCCACGCCTGAATAGAAATGTCTGCACCTTGACTTTCTGAAAGCGTTCTACCTTATCGGAGTTTACCCGTCAGGGTTTTATACCCCGGCCGTCACACGGGCGGCTCCCAGTTCCCCGGATTCATGATCCCGTTGGGGTCCATCTGATTCTTGATCAAGCGCATGAGCCCAAGGGTGACGGGATCCATCTTCTCCATGGCCATCCGCTGCTCGTCCGCGGTGGCCTTCCAGAAGACCCCCCCGGCCTCCAGGGCAAAGACGCTCACCTCGTACAATGCCTTGCGGGTGCGCTCCATCATATCGGGATCGGCCCGGTTGAAGGTAAAGGCAAACCCGTACATCATGCAATGACTCCTGCCGATGATCCGTGCCATACCCGAATATCCCAGGTCGTATTTCTCCGCCAGCTCCAGGATCTTGTGCGCACAGGCAGGGTACTTGTCCACCATGATGATGGGCCCTGAATATTCAAATCCCCCGCCCTTTTTTACATCCGCAAATCGGCTTACGCTCCGTTGCGGCATGTCCAGAAGGGTCGGTTTCATAACCGGCGGCACGCCCATAAAGCCGCCGTCCTTGCTCTTGATAAACCCACCCAGGGAATGCCAGATGGTCTTGCGCTTGAATTCCAGTTCCTCGTCCGTGTCCCCGGTGAAGAAGAGGGTGATGTGGTGATTGTCCTTGAAGATCATCGGCTTGGGCTGGGCAAACACATTGATGTCTTCCACCATCTCGGTATGGGTCAGTTCGTAGACCATGGCCGGGACCAAATCCTCCCGGTCCGTGATGAAGATCTCCACATCCCGCATCTTCTTTCTGGGATACAGCTTGACACCGATCTTGGTGATGATCCCGGTGGCCCCGAACCAGCCCAGGAAGAGTCCTGTCAAATCCGGCAGCGGCGGACCTTTGGAAAACCAGTCCGGCGACAGGGCCGCGGACCCGATGCGGCAGACCTCGCCCGATGCCAGGACCACCTCCAGGCCGCAGATCATGTCGGAATTGAATCCATACTGCTGGGTCAGCCTCCCCTGGCCGTGGATCATGACATTGGCGGCGATGGTGGCCGTGGCCGGGGAGTCGGGGATGCTGTGCCTCAGCCGCGGGTGGTGTTTCTCCAGATAGGCCTTGAGATAGCCCTGGGAGGTCCCTCCCTCTACAATGGCGTGCCGGCCCATTTCATCCACCTTCAGGATTCGGTTCATCCGTTTCATGTCGATCACGATGCCCCCCTTGAGGGGGATGACCAGGCCGGTCAGGGCCAGGCCGGCCCCCATGGGGACCACCGGGATCTTTTCCCTGCCTGCCAGGCGCACGATCTCCTGGATATCCTCCACCGACTTGGGCACCACCACATAGTCGGGCTTGTGGGGCGGCATGAGTCCCGGGTCCCGGGCATAGAAATAGGCCTCTTCCGGGTGGTTGGACACATACGCCTCTCCCACGATCCGGGCAAGCGACTGGGCAATATCTGTCATGGCAATCCTCCGATCCTTATATCTCGCCGATGGCCTTGCGGCAGAGGTGGATCATGTGCATGGGTTCGATCCCCTGTTTGGCCACCAGGGTTTCCAGCGTGCTCTGACAGGCCGGGCAGTTGAAGATGCAGACCTGGGCCCCGTGGGCCTTCATGTCGTCGATGTTGCGCTGCTGCACGTCATGGGCCAGGTCATAGCCGTAGTTCATGCTCAGGATCCCGCCGCAGCAAAGGGCGTTTTCATCCTGGTATTCCCGTTCTACCAGATCCACGCCGATCAGGCCCATGATGTCTTTGACATAGTGGTGCTGATCCGCGGAGAGCCGCGACGAACAGGGCCGCTGATAGGCTGCCCGGATGTTGAGGGGCCGGATGAGGTCCTTTAATTCCGTCAGTCGGCGGTACAGATATTCGTAGTAATGGATCGATTTGAACGGAACCTCGATCCCATAGGCTGGGGCCATGTGGGCGAAGGCCCCGTAACACTCGTCATGGAGAAAGATCACCTCTTTGATCCCCAACTTCCTGAAATTGTCTATGACCTGAGGGAGCCGTTCCTTGATGATATTCGTTTCGGCAAAGTGGATGTACACCACATTGCAAAAGAATTCCTGGCCGAAGATATAAGAAGGCATGACATCCTCGAAGAGCCTCCCCTTTACCCATCCCAAAAACTCCGGCATGAACCCGAAGGAGAGGACCCGCTCCTTGACCTCGCCCAGGCGGTATTTGCCCTGGGGCTCGCCGATATTGATCCACTGCCGGGTGACGGCCCTGGGTGCGGTCAGGATCCCCTTTTCCTGGCGCCGCTCGGTGATGAGGTAGAAAGGGTGATTTCCCCTCCGGCAGTATTCCTCGCACCCATAACAGGTGACGCAGTCGTTGAGGACAAAGGAGTCCTCCCCCTTGCCGATCTTTACCATCTCGGCCACGGCCGTCTCCTTGTCCAGGTGGAGGTACTGGCACTTGACCAGGCAGTCGCCCGTGGGACAGGTCTCACATACGTTGACATTCGATCTCAGGGAATACATAGGCGTTCCTCTTTGGCGGTTGGCGTGGGAAGGCCGTCATCGCGAGCCGACGGGGCCTTGGAATTAGGAAATGAAAAGCGTTGCAGCCGTTTCGCTGCTATTGTTATATGAAGGGCTTTCGGTATGTCAAGGATAAACCCTATTTCCCGTTTGACATTGTGAAAAAAGTAGCATAATTAAATTTCCCGAAACCCTTTATACAGGTATTGGAGCGCTCTGCTTTTCACGTTCCGCATTCAAAGGAGGCCTCATGGACATATCCAGTCAGCTGAGGGAGATCGTCGGTGAAGAGAGGATGTCCGACCGACCCGAGGAGCGTTTCATCTATTCCCGGGATTCGGGGGCCCAGCCGCCCCGCCCTGTGGATTACGTGGTCATGCCCGAGACCGCGGGGGAGGTGAGGCAGATCGTCCTTTTGGCCAACCGGGAAAAGATTCCGGTCACGCCCCTGGGCGGCGGGTTCACCCTGTCGGCCCTGGTGGTCCCCAACCAGGGGGGGATCGTGCTCGACATGAAGCGGATGGATCGGATCATCGAGGTCAACGAGATCAACCGCTATGCCTTGATCGAGCCCGGGGTGTCCCAGGCCCAGCTCCAGGCTTACCTCAAAAAGCGCCACCCCCGGCTTCAGCACTCCACGCCTGAGGCCCCTCCCACGGTGACCGTGGTGGGCAACGCCCTGATCCAGGGCCACGGTCACATCTCCCCACGCTACGGGGTCAATTCGGACATGGTGAACGGCATGGAGGTGGTCCTCCCCACGGGGGAGATCTGCACCATCGGAGCGGGATCCGTGGGGTCGTCCTGGTTCACCAGGGGGCCGCTGCCCGACCTACCCGGACTCTTCATCGGGTGGTTCGGCACCACCGGCATCGTCACCAAGCTCTCCATGAAGCTTTTTCCCAAACCCGCCTTTCGGGAGGTCCTGGCCTTTTACACCGATGAGGTGGATCTCATCTCCGAAGGGATCTTCGAGGCCACGCAGGTGGATCTGCTGGAGGACTTTTTCCTCATCAGCCAGGAAAAGCCCGACTGGATGAACCACATCTTCTTCATCATCATCATCTCCGGCCATTTCGAGGAGGAGCTGGCGTATAAGAAAAAGGCCTTCCAGCGGCTCTTTCGGGAATTCAAGGGCGGGGGAAAGTTCACCTATGTGGAAGATCTCCATCCGGCCCTGAACAAACGGTTTCTGGACGTGCCTCCCCTGGCGGCCCTGGCCGCGGACTTCAGAAAGGGGGGCGGTTTCGAGTACACCGGGGCCATCCTCCCCATCGACAAGGTCCCGGAGGCCTGGCGAAAGGGGATCGAGATCTCCCACAAGTACGGGATGGTCTGCTCCTATGTCCACCAGGTCCTGTTGGGCCACAGTGTGATGTTCGGGTTCAACTATTCCTTTAACCGGGCCGATCAAAAAGACATCGAAGCCACCCGCAAGGCACTCGAAGAGTCCAATCAGGTCACCCTCGATCTGGGCGGGATGATCTGGAAGGGGGAGGTGGGGGCCCAGCAGATGATGCTCAAACAGATGGATCCGAATACCGTGGACCTCATCCGGAAGGTGAAAGGCCTCCTGGATCCCAACGGGATCATGAACCCGGGCAACTGGGAGCTGACGTGAGATGCCCCGTCCGGCCCCCGCTGATCTTACCCTGCCCCGGACCGATCATCTCCTGATCCTGGGGGTGACGGGTGGGATCGCCAGCGGCAAGAGCACCGTGGCCCGCATGCTTGAGGAACTGGGGGCCCCCGTCATCGACTTCGACATCCTGGCCAGGCAGGTGGTGACGCCGGGGGAACCCGCCTTTCAGGAGATCGTGGCCTATTTCGGGAAAGGGGTTGTGGGAGAAGACGGCCGTCTGGACCGAAAGCGGCTCTCGGGGATCGTCTTTCAAAACCCGGACCAGCGGCGGATCCTGGAGGGGATGACCCATCCCCGCATCTTGGAGGCCTTCCGCGATCGCATCAGGCAACTGGCCCAAGAGGACCCGGGAGCCGTTGTCCAGGCGGTGGTCCCCCTTCTCTTCGAGGTCGGCCTGGACCCCCTGGTGCACAAAATTCTGGTGGTCTATGTGTCGCCCGATATCCAGATCCAGCGGCTCATGCGGCGAGATGGCATCAGCCGCGAGGAGGCCCGGCGCATCCTCGATGCCCAGATGCCCATTGATGAGAAGGCGGCCCGGGCCGACTTTGTGATCCGTAACGAGGGGGACGTGGAAGAAACCAGAAAACAGGTCACGGCCCTCTGGAAGCGCCTCAAAGTGATGCAGAAGACGCATTAGAAAGGATAGTGCCGAAAGATCTTTTGATTCTCATACGTGATTTCCGGCAATCATCCATCACCAATCATCCATCCCGTCTCAGGAGGAAGAACCATGAATCAGAGAACCACACCCATCCAGGCCGTAGACCGCGTGGAGATCCTGACCCTCATGGACAACTACGTGGACGTGCTCCTCACCAATACCGATATCGTCACCCGACCGCCCTTGTCCAAGACCGGCACCATCCCGACCGGCACCCTTCTGGCAGAGCACGGTTTGTCGCTTTTGGTGACTGTTTACAAAGGGGATGAAACCCATACGGTCCTCTGGGACGCCGGATACAGCAACATAGGGGTCATGCACAATGTGGACATGCTCGGGATCGACCTGGGCCGGGTGGAGGCCATGGCCTTAAGCCACGGACACATGGACCACACCGGGTCCCTCTACCCGGTACTGCAAAGGATCGCGCACAGGATCCCCCTGGTGTTGCACTCGGGGGCCTTTGACGCCCCCCGTTTCTTCGGTCTGGCCGACGGCCGCAGGCTCCTCTTCCCACAGACCCTGGTGAGGGAAGATCTCCTCAAACAAAACATCGACCTGGTGGAAAGCACCGCACCCACGCCCCTGGCAGGCGGGACCATTCTGGTCACGGGCGAGGTGGAACGGGTCACCTCCTTTGAAAAGGGCCTTCCCAACGCCAGTATGGAACGGGACGGAGAGACCGTCCCCGATCCCATTGCAGACGATCAGGCCCTGGTGGTTCATGTGAAGGGAAAAGGACTGGTGATCATTGCCGGGTGCAGCCATGCCGGGATCATCAACACGATTCTTTATGCCCAAAAGATCACCGGTATTCAGGAGGTCAACGCTGCCATGGGCGGATTTCACCTCTCCGGTCCCTTTTTTGAAAAGATCATCGAACAGACCATCGAGGAATTCAAAAAGATCGGCCCGAAGGTTCTCTCCCCCATGCACTGCACGGGCTGGAAGGCCATCCACCAGATATCAGAGGCCTTTCCGGAGGAATTCATCCTCAACAGCGTGGGATCCATGATCGGGCTTCAGGGGTTAGGAGGAGAATAGCCTCTTTTCGCATCACTACCTGCGGTGGCGACCGAACAGCAAGAGGCTTCGGTGTTTGGTAGAAGAGTGTTGGATGGCGCCGGCAGGCCAGAGTTACCACTTGGCCAGACGCTCACGGACTTCCTTATGCAGGGCCTCCGGGGCATGCTCATTGAATTTGTGGACGATTTTCCGTTTCACCGATGACAGCTGCGGTTCGTTGACCATCAGGGACCGGCCGGAGGTATCCTTGAGTTTGAGTCGCTTCTGGATCTTCTTCGGCATCATGATCCCGACCCTCCCCACCGCAACATATTCGTCCGAAAATTCAATCCCCGCCAACGATTCCCACGGGAGGAATTCCTTCCCGGCCATGCCGTCCACCGCGATCCCCTGAGGGGTGATATCGATGCCCTGCGAGGTGAACCGGCTGGTATAAAGGGTCAGGATGGGGATCCCGCCTATGAATAAGAAGGTCCCCATGAACACAAGGAAATCATCCTGGACGTACCAGGGTATGAAGAGGAGCTTTTCGAGCAGGGAGTTCACGGCCATATAGGCCGAGGGGATGGCGAATGCCAGGGCAATGGCGTCATACAGGACGGCGACCCTGCGGGGATTGACCATGATGCCCGCCTTCTTGACATAAAGGCGCCTCACGAGCAGAAATCCCCCGGCGAGGCACAGGACGCCCATGACAGCCATTCCGATCCGCAGACCCCGGACACGACCCTCCACGCTTACATAATCCAGGCCGAACTCCGGGCCGTAGTAGCCCCCGTCAAAATAAAAGGTCTGCCCGTCCACCAGAGGGTTTAGATAGCGTTTCGTCATCCGGTCCCATTCGGGTCTGGGGATCGCCGCCGGGGTTGCCTCAGGGGATCCGGACGATCGAAGGGCCTCTACCGCCGCCATGATGGCGGGAAAACCGGACAGATCCGATTCGGAAAGGCTTTTTATGGCAGGATTGTAGCGGCCCAGATAGGTGAACTCCGCCGCCCCCCGTTCATCCGCCTTTTGTCCCGGTTGCCGTTGCATAGAACAGGCAATCAGTTTCTCCCGGAATACCACCAGACGCCATGGGGAAGGTTTTTGCAGGGCCGCAGCCTGAAACCGGTTCCACTCCTCGCCACCGGTCGTGTCTCGGGGCCAGTCCTTGCCCAGATTGATGAAGGCCCGCCATAGATCCGGGTAATCATTCGGATTGAGTTCAGGGCCGGTGATATCCGTGATCTCTTGTCCCGGAAACCGGGCCTCTATCGCATTTGGATCGAGGAGTTTCTGTGTGCGCAACGAGACCACTTCTTTCTCGATGCGCCCGGAACGGGTATCGTTATAGGGGAAAAAGATCAGCGCGGCCCCAAGGGATAGGAGCCAGAGGGCCAGTACCCTGCGCAACCAGACGTTCATCTCCCCTCCGTTTTACCGCCTTTCATCTGCCCCCAGGAGGATGGTCAATATCTCCGCCGGGCATTCCATTCCAGGTTTTCGTCCTCTATATCTCCTAATTTCCCCCACCAGGCGGATGGCCCGGTTGCCGGACGGTTCGATTATCCTGCCGATGTAATGCTGGCGCCAGTTACCGGTGGTCCGCATAAAATTGAAACCTCCCGTCCCCTCTGTTCCGATGCCTGAAGACTGCTCAGAAAGCGCCACTGTCAGGTCGGTCTGGCGATAAATCCCTACTTTTCTATCAATTAAGTGTAGTGGGAGAGGCTTCCGGGGTCAAGAAAAATTGTTTAGGTCTACTTGGCGGATGGGGGCTGAATGGCGGTCACGCCCCGATTTCCCTTGACTTCCGCTTGCTTTTCAATAAGAAGCTCAATAATCAAGCCGTCAATCATTATCTATCAGCCATTAACGTTGCGCCTAATGCCTTGCCGAAGATCCCGCGCCCATAAAGATGAGATCGCATGCGTGATTCTTGATCTCACCATGCCCTCGAATGAGCGTTGCCCTCTAATAATGCCTCGTTCCGGGCATGAACCATCTGTACAGACAGGTGGGATGATGGCACGTTTTACTCGCCATCAGAATCGGTAAATGACCCCCACGTAGCTCAGCGAGGCAAGAAACAGGACCGTGTGGAGACCCATGGGCACAAGATAAAGTTTATCTCTGGAATGAGCAAAACAGAGAAACAAGAACGCCGTTGAGGGGACGAGCATCCTGACGTACGCCCACGGCTCGGCCCATTGGGGGGCTTTCAGGACCAACGGCAACAGGGAAAACCCGAAAAGACATATACTCGGGGCGCTTCTGGAGCGTACAAAATCTTTGATGGCCATGCCCATGGATGTTAGAATGATGAGTACCGTGGAGATCAGGACGATCTTTTCTGAAATGGGCACATGGCCCCTCAGTAAGAAGACCTGCTTGAGGTGGTTGACGAGTGCAACTCCCGGCAGGCCCAACGCCCCTCCAAACGGATATCGGCCCGCGTCAAGATGGAGCGCCACGTACAGGTGCCAGGCAAACATCATCACCGAGGCCAACAGGGGTGCCATCCACGCCTTTTTCTCCCTGC
>ENA-OSEO01002569-OSEO01002569.1-sediment-metagenome-genome-assembly--contig:-NODE-2569-length-24875-cov-3.667110_pt1 | contig 24875 bp, 19 predicted proteins | sample MGYA00237883_ERZ534232 | MGnify/ENA metagenome assembly ERZ534232
CATTCCGACATGCGCCGAGCGGATGGCCACGCCCGGCTTCACCTTGTCAAACTCCTCGCCGACCATCTTGATGACCGGCGCAAGCTTGGGATCCATGGTCTTCTGGTTGGCGAGCCAGATCGAGATCGGATCAGTGTCGAAGAGATAATTGGCGTCGGTGCCAAGACCTTCCTTGAGCTTTTCATAGACGCCGTAGCCCGCACCATGACCGACGAGCGCCGCAAATTTCAGGCCCTGTTCGCGCGCCTGCCGCAGCAGCAGGGTGATATCGGGATTGTACCCGGTGTGAAAAACGACATCGGGCTTGGCGCGCTTCAGTTTCGTCACGAGCGCGGAGAGGTCCGGCGCGGTGGCGGAATAGCCTTCCTTCAGGACGACGTTGAAGCCCGCCTTCTTCGCACCGGCCTCGTTGCCCTTGGAGACGTCGACACCATAAGCACCGTCTTCGTGGATAATGGCGACCCGCAGGTCCTTCGGCTCCTTGCCAAACTTCTCCTTGGAATTCTGCGCGATGAAATCCATCGTCATCATGCCGAACTGATCGCCGCTCGCCTGCGGACGGAAGATGTATTTGTAGTTCTTGTCCGCGAGCACGGCCGAGGAAATGCAGGTGGTGATCCACATGAACTTCTTCGCCTGCTCAACGCGGGCTGCCACCGGTACGCACTGCGCCGAAGAGAAGAAGCCGAGCAGCATGTCGACCTTTTCCTGCTCGATCAGCCGCACCGCCTCGTTGATGGCGATGTCGGGCTTGCTTTGCGCGTCGGCGTAGACGGCCTCGATCTTGTAGCCCTCGACCCCGGTCTTGCTGTACTGGTCCAGCATGATCTTGGCGCCGATATATTGCAGCTCGGAGCCGCCGCCGGCGAGCGGGCCGGTCAGGTCGAAGATCACGTAATCCTGGAACGTTTCCGCCGGATAGGTACGGACCATGTACTGGACAAACTGTTCGTCGAGTGTACGTGGGGAACGCAGAACGCAGCGTTTGTACAGGCCGGTACCGTTCAAACGCTCGAAATCGGCAGGATCCAGGAATTCGGCCCGCCGGCGATCCAGGTAGTAATCCACCTGCGGCTGCAGTGTCTCGAACCCAAACAACACCCCATCCGCGAACTCCGAATGCGCATTGAGCCAGCGAGCCAGCGCGGTCTCAGCGCCGTCCCGTAGGGCATATTGCATCTGCAATCCGGCGAATGCCGCTGGAAGGTACCAGGCCCAGATCACCACGATCAGGAGGCCCACCCACACGATACGTTTCCGCAGTATACGGATGCTCAGCTCGCGCACGGCCACAGCGGACGCGACAGCGAAGAATGGACTCAGGAAAAACAGCCAGAAATCATGCACCCAGGCTCCCTGCCGGAAAACAAGCAGATTCGCCAGACCATAGAGAAGCAACAGAATGATCCAACTGTGCACCAGCCAGCGCTTGCGCTGCCGCAGGTCGAACAGCAGAAAAATGCCCCACACGATAGAAAGCAGCCGTAATGTGGGCGTGAAGAACAGGCGGATACGCTCGTATTGGAGCGTGTAGTAGTCCGCCCAGGTGAACTGCGCATTGACGCCAGCACCGGTACGCAGCAAAATGCCTTTGCCGAACGTCAACACCGAACCCGATACGATACCGACGTATACCACCCACGTGCCGAACAGCAGCATGGCATAGGCCCACAGGCCCACTGCAAACAGCACCGTCCGGCGCTCGCGCGGGCCGAAGCACAGATAATGCAGGCCGATCAGTCCGATCATGTAGAAGCCGGGGTAATCGGTGAACGCCGCGAGACCCAGGGAGACGACCACACCGCTGGGAATGCGCGTGCTGCGCTGCTCGAACCAGCGTGCGTACAGGAGCAGCGCGAGGAGCGCGAAGAACATGCCCATCGACTCGTACCCGGACATGCCGCCATAATACGCATCCATCGGGACGAAGGTGATGAATCCGACCGCCAGTAGAGCAGTCCATTTCCCCCAGAAACGCTTGACGAAGAAGTAGAGCACTACAGCGGTGGCGGTCGAGAAGAGCACGGGCAGCAGCGTGATTGCCCATTCGTGCGGACCCAATAGCGCGGTGAACAGCGTCGTGCAGAGGTAGCGCACCGAGGGGTGGCGCAGGTGGAAGTGCTCCACCATTTCGGGCGGAGTGAGCGGTCCGGACGCCCAGACCGGCGCCAGGCGCGTCTCCAAGCCATAGCGCAGATAGTTGCGCGCCACGAGACCCCCCAGCGCGCTGTTGAACCCGCGATGGCCGCGCAGCCACGGATCCGCGATACCGTAGGCGCGAACCAACAGGTTAGCGAGGGTCAGAGGAATCAGCCAGAAGTCATCTCGCAACCGTTTCACAATCACGCGAGTAACTCCCCAATGCCAGATAGTCTACCTACCCTTGCAGCAGCGTATCACTGGCACCGCCCCACATAGTTGCACAAGTGTGCCGTTCGTGTAACACGAGAACTGCCACCGGGCCTCCAACCCTGTCCGAGGCCCCTGCGCTTGCCGGTAACCATGCACATAGCCAGTCGCCAGCTCAGCTCTTATGCACATTTTCGCCTGCTGACGGTGCCCGTGTCTTTTTAACACAGATAGCGGTTTAAGTCAACCACTCCCAGCAAGGTGGAACCATCCGGGATTGTTGGCGACGATTGCAGCGCCTTTGACACGACCAATGCGCTGGAGAGCACGCCCACTGCAGCAGACTGTCAGAAGACCTGGGGTTCATTCGCGCACGATCACGAACTGACCGGCGAGTTGCTCGCTGGCCTGCAGGAGCTTCAGCCGCTCGATGGCTGTGGTTTCCGGCAGCCAGGTGGAGACGAGCCGGCCCTGAACATCTCCGGGCATCGAGAAGTCGAGAAACACCGTCCCATTCTGCATCTCAACGGCAATCAGTTGCCCCTGGAGCTGCACGGTGTAGGTCCCGTCGTGCCACACAGGCACCTCGAAACCACCGGGGGCATGCTCCGGCTTGCTGCCGCTCAGGAGATGGGTCGCGTTGCCCCACGGATCGGTCACCACAACGGCGAGTCCGGCTGTGGGGAAGCGCCCGACGATCAGGCGTAAGCCGGACTGCCGGCTAATCTGTACCTGCCACGGAGCTGCGGGATCGACCTCACCAGTAATGAGCTGTTCTTCCAGCGAGAACCAGTCACTAAACGCCGGGTTCCCCTGCAACTGGCCGAGCAATTCCTGTGCATACGTGAGGGGTTGCCACGCACTGGCCAGCCGCGTATCCGACACTGGCGGGTCCCCTCCCTCGATAAAGGTTGCGATCACTGTCTCATCGTTGATCTCGACCTGGAAGGTTTGGTCCAGAAAGCGGATCGTGTAGAGCCCGTGGGTCCAGATGGGCACTTCGAACGCACCCGCGCCATGTTCCGGTTTGCTGCCGCTCGACACGGTGACTGAGTTCCCCCACGCGTTGTAGACGGTCACATCGATACCCGTGCGCGGGAGCTTCCCGATCAGCAGACGCAAGCCCGGCTGGCGGGTCACTTCCATCGTCCAACCCGCAGCGCGGCTCAAGACGAAGTCGAGCGCGAACGCTTGCACACCATCCATCTCGATCATCGCCGGTTCCCCGGCGCGGTCCGCAACCTCTGCCGCGTACGTTCCCGGGGGCAGCCCGGTGAACTGAAATTCGCCGTGCTCGTTGGTGTGAGTTTGTGCGCCCCAGGTCCCCCGCCGCAGGACGACACGCGTAGCGGAACGCGGGGTGCCATCCACGTCACGGACCGTACCGCGGACGACACCACGGCGCAGCTCGGGAGGGAGCGTGCCCTCGCCCGCGCGCACCTGCGCACCCGTGTAGTAGTGGGCGATAATCTCCTCGACGCGCGCTCCGCTCTCGGCCATCGCCATCGCGCCGACCTGGCACAGCCCCACGCCGTGTCCCTGCTTTTCCGGCAACGGGGCGATGCACGGGACCGAGCGGCAATAGGGCAAGCGTTGTACCCACACGTCCTCGCTGTTGCGCGTGTGCCCATCACAGCCTTTGAAGTAGAAGCCACGGATAATCCGATCGCCGTATACGGCCACCAGCCCATTCGTCTCGGCGACTGCCTGGTCGGACTGTGTGTGGGTCGTGGGGCGCCAGCACTGGCAGTGGGTCGTCGTACACAGATTGGCCCCTTCCCTGGCATGGCGGCGGCTCGTCACGGCATAGCTGCGTGCGGCCACCGCCTGCGCTTTGAGTGCTTCCAGTGGGGCACTCGCTGGCATCTCCGCCGGCACGACGCCACGCAGGTACTCCTCCAGCGACACGGGCTGCACCGAGCCGTCCGGCATGAGCAGGCGGATCTGGGCGGGAAGGTTGAAGGTTGGGATCAGGGCACGCGGGTGCTTGGGTAGCGCTTCCAACGCGGCGATTGCGTCCGCCAGCTCAGGCTCACCGTCATCGCGGTACCAGCGCTGTTCGGCAAACCTGCTGCCGTCAGGAGCCGAGAGAATCCAGAACGCGTTGTTGAAGACGTAATAGGGGACTTCGTTCTCCATCACCAGGCGCGCCATCTCGGTATGCAACGCGGCATGCAACCCGGCATCGACGGGCACGTAGTTTGCATCCTCACAACTGCCGGGCAGCGCACCGTTCTCGCCGCAGATCATCGGCAGTGATTTTCCGGTGCGCTCGCGGACCAATTCGTCGTACCATTCGAACTGGCGAAAGCCGTTGCTGTCCTGGCAGCCCGGGGGTGTATTCAGCGGTTCCGCACAAGGCCACGCCTCGTGTCCCCCCTGGCCCCAATCCAGCGGATGGTTCAGTGCGTAGTTGTGGATGCCAATCGCCAGCTTGTTGAACAGATGGGTCTTCCCCGACGCAATGATCTGATCGAGCATGATCCGGAAGAACTCGATGTCGCGGTAGTTGCCACCTGGTGCCAACGGTGTGAGGACGGGAACGATCCCATCGACGGAATACATCGTTTCGAGACAGGGTAGCAAATGACCCATGAACGTCTCAGGCAAGTTATCGGGATTCCAGGTGTCCCATTCTCCCTCCAGGTTGGGCTCATTGTAGACGTGGATGTAGTGCACCCCCCAGCGGGCGTAGGTTTCGCATAATGCACGCAGGGTGGATTGCTCGAAGGGACGAACGGTGGGCGTGTAAATGCGGACGACCGGCTCGATCCCCTGCTCGATCAGGCCCTTGACGAAGAATCCGGGGATGGGCTTGTCGGGCTCGGAGAGGATCGTCAGCCAGCTTGTGCCGAGCGCTTTGAGCCGGGGCATGAAGGTCCCGTACAGCTCATCGGAATAGTGATAGACGTCGGGAAACCAGTGAAACCCGATCCCGGTATCACGATCCGGACGAGGATAATCCAGAATTTTCATCGCTCCGCCTCCTTTCCCAAAAGGCACCCGGATGAACGCACCTTTCGCTTATATCATTCTCGTGCTACGGGGAGCGAACCGGCTCCCCGCTGCTACTGCCACTCAATGTCTGAACACGTCCAGGGCGAGTTTGACAGCGAAGCCAATGAGAAAGAGACCCACGGCCCGGTCGAGCCAGATCAACACCGCGGGATTGCGCACGAACCTGCCGATGAACTTGCCCGTTGCAGCGATCGCGGTCAGGAAGAGCAGCGTCGCCGCAATGCAGCCCACTGCGAAAACGTACACGTCGGACGGCGAGGCAAATTGGGTGCTCGCAATCAAGCCGCCGAACACGCCGGCCCAAAACAGAATCGTCAACGGGTTCGACAGAGTCAGCAGGAAGCCATAGCGCAGACTTCCGCCGTGCTTCGCAGCGGCAGCCGTCTGTTCTGCGACGACGGAACGTCTGGAAAGCAGGTTCTTGATGCCAAAGTAGAGCAGCAGCGCCGCTCCTGCAAGACCGATTCCCACGCGCATCGGTTCGAGCTTCATCACACTTGAGATCCCCAGCATCGCCAACACGATATAGGCACTGTCCGCCAGTACGACACCCCACACCATTAGAAAGGCTTCCTTAAACGATTCGGTGATCCCCTTCTGCAATACGGAGATACACACCGGGCCGACCGAGATTTGCAGAACCATACCGAAAAGCAGTCCAGCGACGAATTGGCTCATTGAGTTCACCTTGAATTTACTTTAGTTATACTTTATTTTACCACAGATTGTCCGTTTGTGCAACAGCAACGCAATAGACCCATCCGGAATTGGCCTACCTGGAAAGTGAATTGGATGGTCAAAAATGCGTGCGATTGGCTCTTTACATGGACGAAAATCTGCGCTAAACTGATGATTGGATGGTTCCAATGAACACTTTGCCGGGTGAGTGTCCGATCATTGCACGCGGGTCGAAAACCTCCCGCTCAGGGACTGGTCGAAGGCATGAGCCGGCGCTACACCCCCTGATCTCAAGTCCTGAACGCTTGGCGGCAACTATGGAGCAATGCTTTACGCTTATGAACACGATGTGAGGGAGCAACGGTCTGTGGAAATCCGGATCGAGAGAGATTCCGATATCCCGTTGTACATGCAGATTGCAGAGCAGATCCGCGTGGCCGTCCTGCGCGGCGACATCGCGGATGGCCAACGATTGCCGCCGGAGCGCCGCCTGGCCGAGCAGTTGGGCATCAACCGCACGACGGTGGTCAACGCGTACCGCGAGCTGGCTGCCAGCGGGATCGTCGAGGGCCACGTCGGACGGGGCACGATCATCACGTCAGTGCGAGGGGAGGATTCGCAGAGCCCTGCCGTACGTCCAATGGCGTGGGGGCAGCATTTCGTGCGCCAACCGCAATGGGCTCACGCCACGCTCGTACAGGAGGCGGCTGATCTGGCCGCCCAGCCGGGGATCATCTCGCTGGCGGGGGGCATCCCCGCCCCGCAGCTCTATCCGCTCGACGCGTTCCGGCAGGGTTGCGATGATTTTCTGCGCAAAGGCAGCCTTGACCTGCTCGCGAATTGCCCGACCGAGGGATTTCTTCCTCTCCGACAGTGGTTAGCCGATTGGGTAGGCAGCCACGGCATCGACGCCAGCGCGCATCATATCCTGATCACGTCCGGATCTACCCAGGGGATCGACCTGATCGCCCGGTTGCTCGTCGAACAAGACGATGAGGTCGTCATCGAGAACCCGACATCACTGGGCATCCGGCAGTGTTTCTCCAGTCTACGCGCACGCACCATCGGCATCCCGCTCGACAGCGATGGCATGCGGGTAGATGTGCTGCGGGACGTGCTCAATCACCACCGCCCCAAGCTGATCTACACCCTGCCGACGTTTCAGAACCCAACCGGCGTCTCGCTCAGCACGGCACGGCGTGCGGAGTTGATCGGCATCGCTCGGGAACGTGGCATCCCGATCGTCGAGGACGACCCGTACAGCGACCTGAGCTACGGTACACCGCCGCCCGCGCCCCTCAAAGCTCTGGACGAAGGCGGGCATGTGATCTACATCGGCACCTTCTCGAAAGTGTTGTTTCCCGGCCTGCGGCTCGGTTGGGTTGTAGCTGCCGAGCCGGTCGTCCAGCAGTTGGCGCGGCTCAAGCGGAACGTGGACCTGTTCAGCAGTACGCTGGCCCAGGGGAGTCTGTGGTATTTCCTGCGCGAGTTCGACTGGCAGGAGCACCTGCGAAAGCTGTGCACTACCTACCGGCAGCGTCGAGATGGGATGATCGCTGCGCTGCGCCGGCATTGTCCGCCCGGATTGCACTGGGAGACACCAGCAGGTGGCTTCTATTTCTGGGTACAGCTCCCCGAGAACGTCCCGGCGCGCGAACTGCTGGCAGAGGCGCAACGCAGCGGCGTCGCTTTCCTGCCCGGTGAACCGTTCTGCGACGACAACGAGGGCCAGCATGCGATCCGCTTGAATTTCAGTTATGTCGAACTGCCCGACATCGAGCGCGGCATCAGGCGACTGGGAGAGGCAATCTCCAACGTGTTGGAGCGGCGGCAGGGCGAGTCTGTGCCACCGCCAGCGACGCGCGCCATTGTCTGAGCAAACCGTCCCTCGCGAACACAGGACCGGCAACCCACAGTGCACCACACGTCAGGCTACCGGTCCTTCAGAATACGACGTACATTCTTATCAGGAGGGTGAACGATGAACGAACGAAATCAGGAAACACAAACCGGTACCGTGAGGGTCAAGACCGGCCTCGCGCAGATGCTCAAGGGGGGCGTCATCATGGACGTCGTCACGCCGGAACACGCCCGGATCGCCGAGGAGGCGGGGGCCTGCGCCGTCATGGCGCTCGAGCGCGTACCGGCGGACATCCGCGCGCAGGGCGGTGTGGCGCGGATGAGCGATCCGGATCTGATCCAGAGCATCATCGCAGCGGTCTCGATCCCGGTGATGGCCAAGTGCCGGATCGGGCACTTCGTCGAAGCGCAGGTCCTGGAGGCGATTGGAGTCGACTTCATCGACGAGTCCGAGGTTCTCACGCCGGCCGACGAGACCCACCACATCAACAAGTGGGATTTCAAGGTCCCGTTCGTGTGTGGCTGCCGCAACCTGGGTGAAGCGCTGCGCCGCGTCGGCGAGGGTGCCGCGATGATCCGGACCAAGGGCGAGGCAGGTACCGGTAACGTCGTCGAGGCGGTCCGTCATGCACGGACGGTTCTGGGAGAGATCCGGCGGCTGCAGAACATGCCGGCCGAGGAGTTGATGAGCGCCGCCAAAGAAATGGGCGCGCCCTACGAGCTGGTCGTGGAGACGGTCAGGCTGGGGCGCATGCCGGTGGTCAACTTCGCCGCCGGCGGCATCGCCACACCGGCGGATGCCGCACTGATGATGCAGTTGGGTGTGGACGGCGTCTTCGTCGGCTCGGGCATCTTCAAGTCTTCGGACCCCGCGCGCCGCGCGCAGGCAATCGTGCGCGCCACTACCCACTTCAAGGATGCGGGGATCATTGCGGAGGTCTCGCGCGGACTGGGAGAGGCCATGCCCGGTCTGGAGATCGCGGCCATTCCCGAGAGCGAACGGCTGGCCGAACGCGGTTGGTAGGAGTGATTGGCAATGACACGCATCGGAATCCTGGCATTGCAGGGTGCGTTCATCGAACACGAGCAGATGCTACGCCGGCTCGGCGCCGACGTCCGGCAGGTCCGTTTGCCCGAAGAGCTAGCCGGGCTGGACGGGTTGATTATCCCCGGCGGTGAGAGCACCACAATCGGCAAGCTGGCGACACACTACGGCCTGGTACAACCGCTGAAGGACTTCGCGCGAGCGGGACGCCCGCTGTGGGGAATCTGTGCGGGGCTGATCTTCATGGCCCGCGACATCGGGAACATGGCTCAGCCGCTGCTCGGCGTAATGGACATCACAGTCCGGCGCAACGCGTTTGGGCGTCAGGTGGACAGCTTCGAGGCCGAGCTCGACGTCCCCGTGCTACGAAACGGTAGCGACAACCGCGCACCCTTCCATGCCATCTTCATCCGCGGACCGATCATCGAAGCGGTCCGGCCGGGTGTGGAAGTGATCGCCCGGCTCGACGATGGCCGTATCGTCGCCGCACGGCAGAATCACCTGCTCGTCACGGCATTCCATCCGGAGCTGACCGACGACGAGCGCTTCCATCGCTACTTCCTCGAGCTGACTGCATAGCCCGCCAGCGACGCAGCACGCCGCGCGTAAGAGAGGGTCGGGTGTCACCCGTAGGGTTGCGCCCGCCACCGTCGGCCATCGACAAGCCCCCGGAGACTGTCCGGGGGCGTCCCTTTGCTGATTCGGACGTTTTCGCTGCGCTCGCTCAGCTCCGACACCGGCGTCCAGCACTGCGTACGCCCCGGGCGCATCCGCGTTCGCTCACTCGCCGTCCTGCGCCAGACGCAACTGCCGGACGACCTCGCGGTCCCGCTCGCGAATACGCTCGGCGAGCTTCTCCGGCGTCCAGTCGAAGAAGCCCTGGCCGGACTTTGCGCCCAGGAGGCCCGCTTCGAGCAGCGCCGTCGTCACCGGCGACGGGGACGTACGGCGGTCCAGCGCCGCGAACAGGTAGGAATGGCAATTTTGTACCAGATCGATGCCGACCATATCCATGTATTCGAACACGCCAATCGGCGGCATGCGCAGCGCGAACGAATACTTGATCAGCGCATCGATGTCCGCCGGCGAGGCAACGCCCATGTCCACCAGCGCCAGCGCCTCGCGCCACAGCGCATGTTGCAGACGGTTGCCCAGGAACCCCTCGATGTCCTTCAACACGCGCACGGCCTTCTTCCCGGCCCGCTCGATAACCTGGCAGGCCGTTTCCAGCGTGGCGTCCGAGGTGGCGTCCCCTTTGACGACTTCGACGAGCGGCATAAGGTATGGCGGGTTCCAGAAATGCGTGCCGACGAAGCGCTCCGGATGGGTGACCGGCCCCGCAATCCTGGTGATCGAGATGCCGGACGTGTTCGTCGCCAGGATGGTATCGGCGGCACACAGCGTACACAACTCGGCGAACACCTGTTGCTTGACGTCGATCTCTTCCACTACGGACTCGACGATCATGTCCGCACGTCCCACCGCATCAGCAAGATCGGCGGTCAGCGCGATACGCTCCAGCGCACTACGGATCGCATCCGGTGTCGCCAGCTCGAACTCGACCAGGTTGCCGGCGATCCGCTCCAGGTGTGCCTGTCCGCGTTCCAGGCTCGCGGCGTTGCGTCCGTACAGCGATACCTGGAACCCACCTCGTGCCAGCGACAGGGCAATCCCCGGTCCCATCATGCCCGTGCCCATGACCAGGATATTCGAAATGTCACGTATTGTTTTCATGGATGGCCTTCTTTCTTTCGCAGCGCAAAGGTCACAGCAACCCCGCATCACGGGCTGGCTGACCGTACTGCCACGAGTATTCCGGACGGTACAGCTCGTGATAGTCCGGATAGACGTACCGGCCGATATCCCGGTCGTCGGGATAGACGAACTTGCCGCCCGCCTGCATGATTACCGTTTTCATCTCGGGTTGATTGTCTTTCACGATGCGCTCTAATTGCGCCGGATCGAGCTGCGTGTTCGCCCAGTTGTCGTAGTGATCCGGGATGAGCACCCTGGTCTTCAGCACCTGCCCGACGCGGAAGACGTCCCAGGGCGTGCACTTGTCGGTGGCGCCGGGTGCATTGTGGCCCATGTCGATGATCGTCACGTCGATGTCGTACTGCTCACCGAGCGCACGATAGCCGTTGTGGTAGAGCGAGTCGCCGAGGAACGCCACGTTGCCACCGTCGGTCTGGAACAGGTAGCTGACCGCCACATCGGAAAACGGCAGCGGTTGGCCGAGCGGCACGCCGGTGTTCCGGGCGATTTCATCGTAGTTGACGACCATCTTCACTGTACCGCCACGCACTGCCAACTCATCACCCGGCGCGACCTGCACCAGCCGATCCTCGGGGACACCGAACGACCTGCAGCGCGCGATGGACGTTTTGGGGCCGACGAACTTACAGTCCGTGGTCGCCGTCAACGCCTTGATTGTGTAGATGTCGGTGTGATCCTGGTGGACGTGTGTCATGAACGAATAGTCGATGCGCTCGAACCGCCACGGATCGTGGACCATCGGTGAGAGGCGCATCCAGTTGATGTACGGCGCGCCACCCATCCGGCAGACGCCGCAATAGTCATAACTGGTGTAGATTGACGGACCGGAATAGCAATCGATCAGAAATATGCCACCTGCCGAGGTCTTCATCGCCCAGGATGGCCCGCTCAGCCACCACAGGGCAAAGGTACCTTCCTGCACAACGTCATGCGCCAACTGCTTGTTGAGAAACGTACCCCATTCAGGAAAGACCTCCTCCAGCCAAATCTCCCGTGTCATTGGGCGGTCCTGATTCAAGTAATCGCCGCCCAGAATGCCCTGCCCAGAACCTGGTTTCTGTTTGTCTGTCATCACACAGCCTCTTCTGCGTCTTCAATAGTGAAAATCGAATTGTCCACCGGCGACACACGGATTCTACGCAAACAAAAAGCCACCCATCGGACTTGAACCGATAACCTGGCGCTTACGAAGCGTCTGCTCTACCGATTGAGCTAGGGTGGCCGGTGTGGAATATGGCATTCCAGAGTGAAGGTATTATAGCACTCCACCCTGCTTTTGGCAAGTTACATGACCGGGATATACAGCCGGGAGCTCGCCTGGACCCACCCGAACTACTATACGCGCGTGATGTACTCGCCCGTACGCGTATCGACACGGATCGTGTCACCTTCATTGACGAAGAGTGGCACACTGACGACCAGACCGGTGCTCAGCGTCGCGGGTTTGGTCGCGCCGGTCGCGGTATCACCCTTGACGCCCGCCTCTGTGGAAACGATCTTCAGGTCCACCGTGATCGGGATTTCGATGTCGATCGGCTGGCCCTCATAACTTTCCATCTCCAGGGAAAGACCTTCGTACAGGTAGTTCACCGCATCGCCCAACATTTCGCGCGAGAGGGCGGGTTGCTCATACGTCTCGGTATCCATGAAGTAGAACAGGTCACCATCCGAGTACATGAACTGAACTGTCGCGTGCTCCAACCGCACATCCTGCACGCGCTCGCTCGATCCGAACGTCTTGTTGATCGTCGATCCCGTGCGCAGGTCCCGAATTTTGGTCTTGATGATCGCCGGACCACGGGCTGGCTTGTTGTGCTGATACTCAAGCACACGATACAGGTTGCCGTCGAGTTCAAATGTGACGCCTTTTTTGAGCTGGTTTACATCGATCATAATGATTCACTTCCTCACATGCTTCTGCCGTCATCCATCTTGATTGTCACCACAAACAACACGAGCCAAACATAACCGCAGGCTTCCAGACCTGCAGACGGACTCGTGCCATTCGTTCTTCCACCCGTTTGGACGGTTCGGTCTAATTGGTATACAGACGCAAAGCGACTCCCCACTTAGGGGAGCAGTACTTCATTATAGATGAGGTTCGCGTGGCTGTCAAATGGATTTCGAAACAAGGGTGCATTTCAGGAATTGCGGCGGTAATTGCAGCGCTCTTGAGGCGACAAATTCGCAGGAGAACGCACCTGCTGTACCAGACTGTGCCAATCTCCGCACATGCCGCATGCGGGCCTGCCAGTCCGTCCACGCGGGTTACCTCGCGAGTGGACTGCTTCCCAGATTGGCCCAGTCTTGACCAACACGAAGCCACTCGAGTGAACCTGGCAGGTCACGTTTTCAGCATCACTGGCCACTGCTCGCCAGCCTCCCTGAAATGTGGGACAGACGCTCTTCAATACAGCCCGTTGGAGTTTTGAGAAAAGTGTGGTATATTCTAGCGAGGCTGAAACGCCAGCGGTAGATTCTCCAGGAGCGACCGAACCGTGACAGAACCCTTTCGACTCGACGAGTATCCTCACCGTCGATTCAACCCCCTGACCGGCGAATGGGTGCTTGTTTCGCCGCACCGTATGAGACGGCCCTGGCAAGGGCAGGTCGAAAAGTCGCTGCAAGACAAACGCCCTGCCTACGATCCTCAGTGTTACCTGTGCCCTGGCAACGGACGTGCCGGAGGGGTTCGCAATCCTGTATACGAACACACTTTCGTCTTCACTAACGATTTCCAGTCGTTGCTACCCGATACGCCGCCCGCCAGCGATGAACACGAGTTGTTCCGTTATCACAGCGTGCCGGGGACCTGCCGCGTGATCTGTTTCTCGCCACGACACGACTTGACCCTGCCCGAGATGGCCCTCGCGGACATCCGGCGGGTCGTAGACGTGTGGGCCGAGCAGGTCAGCGACCTCGGGCAGACCTATCGTTGGGTCCAGGTGTTCGAGAACAAGGGCGCGGTGATGGGGTGTTCAAATCCGCACCCGCACGGTCAGGTCTGGGCGGGTGGCGACCTGCCCAACGAACCCTTCAAAGAGGACCGGCAGCAACAGGCGTATTTCGCAACACACCATTCGCCGCTGTTGGCAGACTATGCGCGCGAGGAATTGGCACGGGGAGAACGGATCGTGGTACAAAACATGCACTGGCTTGCGGCCGTTCCCTTTTGGGCGATTTGGCCATTCGAGATCCTGCTGATCCCGAACCAGCACGTCTTACGGTTGCCCGATTTGAGCGCAGCGGAGCGAGATGCACTGGCGGACATTCTGAAACGCCTGCTCAGCCGCTACGATAATCTTTTCGAGGTGTCCTTCCCCTATTCGATGGGGTGGCACGGTGCACCGACCGGCCCCACCGCAAACGCACAGGATGCAGCCGGAGCGTATACCCACTGGCAACTCCATGCTCATTTCTACCCCCCTTTACTACGCTCCGCCAAAGTCAAGAAGTTCATGGTCGGATACGAGATGTTAGCCGAGCCGCAGCGTGACCTGACGGCGGAGCAGGCTGCAGAAAAGCTGCGATCTCTTTCGGATATCCACTACTAAGGAAGGGTAGCCTATGTCGCTCAAACGAGAAGTGCTCGAAGTTTACGCGAGTTGCTATGGAAAGTCGCCGGCTATTGTGGTACGCGCGCCCGGCCGTGTCAATCTGATCGGCGAACATACCGATTACAACGATGGTTTCGTGCTGCCTATGGCGATCGAGCGTGCGATCTGGATCGCGCTCCACCCGCGCGATGATGGGCAGGTCGGCGTTTATTCAGCCGATTTCCAACAATTCCACACGTTTCCCCTGGAGGGATTGCAGAACACCAAGGCCGGGTGGGTAGAGTATCTGAAGGGGACTGCCTGGGCATTGCAGGATGCCGGCTATCGATTACGAGGTTGGGAAGGTGTCATAATCGGCGATGTCCCTCGCGGAGCGGGGCTGTCCTCGTCCGCTGCATTGGAGATCGTGACTGCCAGAGCCTTCGCAGCGGTTTCCGGCTTGTCCTGGGAGCCCAAGGTGATGGCAAAATTGGGACAGAAGGCAGAAAATGAGTGGATCGGTATGAAGTGTGGGATCATGGATCAGATGATCTCGGCGTCCGGGCTTGCCGGACACGCGTTGTTGATCGACTGTCGCTCTCTGGAAACTGAGCCGGCACCTCTCCCGCCAGGTACGGCAGTCGCCATTTTGGACACGGCCACGCGCCGTGGCCTGGTCGACTCCGCATATAACGAACGCCGCGCACAATGCGAAGCCGCCGCGCGCTTCTTCGGCGTCCGTGCCCTGCGTGATGTGACGCTCGCACAATTCGAGGCGAGAGCAGACGAACTGGATGCCCTCACCCGGCAGCGCGCCCAACACATCATTACTGAGAACGCGCGCACGCTGCAAGCCGCCGCTGCGCTGCGCCGGGGAGATGCCGTCGAGATGGGACGGCTGATGGATCAGAGCCACGTGAGCCTGCGCGACGATTTCGAAGTGTCGAGTGCGGCCCTGAACAGCATGGTCGATTGCGCTCACGAGAACCCGACTTGTTTCGGCGCGCGCATGACCGGCGGCGGATTTGGCGGTTGTGCCGTCGCGCTGATCCGGGCAGAAGCTGCCCAATCGTTCGCCGCGTCCGTTAGCGAACGCTACCACTCCGTCACCGGGTTAAAGCCGTCGGTCTATATCTCACAACCGGCTCAGGGTGCGGAAATCGTCGAGATCTAGCGCCATTCCACCGGGCTCACCCTGGCTTGTGCGCGTGCTTGCCCACAGGCAGCGGTGCAGCACAGCGACGGTGACGTCAGCGATTGGCGCAGTTGATAGTGGCGAGAAGAAAACTGCCCGTAAATCCTGCAGGCACCGGCACCGAAAAGACAGGTCCGCTGTTTGCTCGCCTACCCCAGAACCCCTGAAGCGTATCTCACGGATTGGACGTGCGCGCGCTCCTGACACGCATACGATGCCGGCTCTTCTCTCTTTCCGCAAGCACGTTATCAAGGTCGATCCCCTCCGGGAGCATCCAGCCTGTCGCTTCCAACTCACTCCATTCCGCGTCGAGCACGATTGCATCGTTATAGGCGACATTCCCGCCCGCGTCGATCTCGAAGAGAAAGGCCGGTGACACGACGTACAGCACCCGGCATGGCGCATCGCGCGTATTGCGGAGCTGGAAAAGCGCCCCAGGCGGGGTGATCACGGCCTGCTCGGCGGTCAGGCCGAGCGAATACGGTGCGTCCGAGTCCGGGTCCTTCATCATCACCGTCAGATCGCCCGCGATCACCCACGTCAACTGCGTGACGATGGGGTGCAGGTGAATCTTCGAGGTGGTCCACGGCGGGATGACTCCCAGCGCAACGCTGAACTGCTCCAACCACACGCCGGCGCTGTGATGCAACGCCGCAGTATCCAATATCGAATGGACGATGGTCCCATCCGGGACGGGAAATCCCTCGCCTATGGTGAAGATTCGATTCATCGCTCCCTGCCTCCTGGGTGTGATCCGCCGGCCGGCATCCGGCCCGGTGGCGCGCCGCAAAAGAAAAACCCGGCTCTCGCGAGCCGGGTGGTACATCACGCGCACATCTTGCAGGTCGCCCCGCTGGGTGGCTTGGGCAGGTCCTTCGCTGCCGCGTCACCACCGTTCTTGCCGTTGTCTGTGACGTAGAAGCCGGGGCCATTGAAGATGATCGCCGGTGCGCTCAGCACGCGGTGAACCTCGTGATGGCACTCCGGGCATTCCGTCGCTGGTTTGTCCGAGAACTGCTGCGTTCGCTCGAAGTGATGTCCGCAGTTGCGGCATGCATACTCATAGATCGGCATAATCTCTCTCCTTGTTTGTCTGGCCTGGCTGGCATACCACAGAAACACAAAGGGCACAAAGTTGCTGCAAACGGCCCGACAGGCCCCCCCTCGTGTGCTTTGCGACTCTGTGGTGCACATTCGCTCCTGCAGCCGGCCACTTGTTGATGGCCGGCTGCAGGCACTCGTTACTCCTACATCATTCCACCCATGTCGCCGCCACCAGCGGGCATTGGGGGTTCTTTCTTCGGAATGTCGGAGATCAGGGCTTCGGTCGTCAGAATCATCGCGGCAATCGACGCGGCATTCTCGACAGCCGACCGTGTGACCTTGGCCGGATCGATGATTCCGGTCTTGACCATGTCCTTCATCTCACCGGCGAGCACGTCGTAGCCGACGTTCTTGCTCTTCTGCGCGTCCTGCGCACGCTTGACTTCCTGGACGATCACCGCACCGTCTTCACCGGCGTTGTGTGCCAACTGGCGCATCGGCTCTTCCAACGCCCGGCGCATGATCTTGACCCCGGTGTTCTCATCGGCATAGACCAGCTCGATGCCGTTGAGCGCGGGAATCGCATTGATCAACGCCACACCACCACCCGGCACGATCCCTTCTTCGACCGCCGCACGGGTCGCCGACAGCGCGTCCTCGACACGGTGCTTCTTCTCTTTCAACTCGGTCTCCGTCCCGGCACCGACGCGGATCACCGCCACACCACCGGCCAATTTCGCCAACCGCTCCTGCAGCTTCTCACGGTCGTAATCCGAGGTGGAGTTGTCGATCTCGACTTTGATCTGCTCAATGCGGCCTTTGATCTGCGCGGCATCACCGTGGCCTTCGACAATCGTCGTGTCGTCCTTGGTCGAGGTCACCTTGCGTGCCTGACCGAGGTCTTGCAGCGTGGCTGTTTCGAGCTTACGCCCCATCTCTTCGGTGATGACTTGCGCACCGGTCAATACCGCGATGTCCTGCAGCATGGCCTTGCGCCGGTCACCGAAGCCGGGGGCCTTGACGGCAAGCACGTTGAAGACACCACGCAGCTTGTTCAGCACCATCGTCGCCAGCGCTTCACCGTCCACGTCCTCGGCGATGATTACCAGCTCGCGCTTCCCAACCTGTACCAGCTTCTCCAGCAACGGGACGATGTCGGAAGCAGCGGAGATTTTCTTGTCGTAGATCAAAATGTACGGGTCCTGCAACTCGGCGGACATCGATTCCGGACTGGTGATGAAGTACGGCGAGATGTACCCGCGATCGAACTGCATTCCCTCGACATACTCGGTCTCGAATGCCAGGCCCTTCGACTCTTCCACCGAAATGACGCCGTCCTTGCCGACACGGTCCATCACTTCAGCGATCAGGTCGCCGATTTCCTTGTCATTGGCGGAGATGGCCGCGACGTTGGCGATTTCCGACTTGCCTTCGACGTCCACACTCATCTCTTTGATCGCCTTGACGATCGCTTCGGTGGCGCGCTCGATGCCGCGCTTGATCAGCATCGGGTTGGCACCAGCCGCGACGTTCTTGAGACCCTCGTTGACGATGGCCTGGGCCAACACGGTCGCGGTGGTCGTGCCATCACCGGCGACGTCGTTGGTCTTGGTCGCCGCTTCCTTCAACAACTGGACACCCATGTTCTGGAACGGCTCTTCGAGCTCGATTTCCTTGGCGACAGTGACACCATCATGCGTGACGGTGGGGGCGCCCCACTTCTTGTCCAGGGCAACGTTACGGCCCTTCGGTCCGAGTGTCGTCTTCACCGCCTCGGCCAGAATATCAATACCGATCTTGAGATCGCGTCGTGCATCTTCCGAGAAAACAAGTTGCTTTGCCATCGTGATTCATTCCTCCCCTTGCCTATGCCTCGATAATCGCCATGACATCGGATTCTTTCATGACGATGACTTTCTTGTCACTATCGAGCTTGATTTCCGTCCCGCCGTACTTCTGGAACAGCACTTTGTCGCCGACTTTGACGTCCATCGGAACGCGCTTACCCGCATCGTCCCGTCTGCCTGGGCCTACCGCCAAAACGGTGCCCTGTTGCGGCTTCTCCTTGGCCGTCTCGGGAAGAATGATTCCGCTCGCTGTTTTCTCCTCTTGCTCCAAAGGCTCAACGATAACCCTGTCGCCGAGAGGCTTCATCTTGATTTCCGCCATCGAAACACCTCCAGAAAATCTGTATGAGTTAGGTTGGATACGTTGCGACTTTCCGACACTGCACTTTATGCTTCGGTTTTGACTTTGATGCTCTTCGGCTTGACCTCTTCAGCCTTAGGCAAGACCAGCGTGAGCACGCCGTTTTCGAGTTTCGCTTCCGCTTTGTCCGGAACGGTAGGCGCCGGCAGAGTCACGGAACGTTGGAATGTCCCCTCACGGCGCTCCTTGCAGTAGTAGCAGCCGTCTTCGACTTCGCTTTCTTCCTTGACGCTCCCCTTGACGGTCAGCGTGTCACCGACGACGCTGATTTCTACGTCCTCAGGTTTGACACCAGGCAGGCTTGCTTTGACGACCACATCCTGATCGGTTTCGTAAATATCGACAGCAAGCGACCCACCTGCGAGCGGAGCGAGCAACCCGGACCGCGGGCTAATGAAACTCTGCTCGACCAGACGATCCATTGCATCTCTCAGAGACACCAGATCTCTGAACGGTTCAAAACGCACAATACTAGGCATGTGATTGGCCCTCCTTTCAAACCATATCACCTGTTTGTTCAATTTCCACTTAGCATTATAGGGTACGTGTGTTAGAACGACGTTAGAGCAGTGTTAGATTTTTGTTAGATTTCGAGTGGGTTCCAGGCCCCCACAGTTGGCGACGGAGACAGCGCATGTGTCCGGTCAAACAGGTGCGTTCAGAACGCTTGGGCGACAAGGGCTGCCGCTTACCGGAAAACTTCGCTAGAGAGCGCAGTATCAGATTGTGCCAACCTCCACATCGGGCGTGGCGGGGCCTGGAAGCACGGTCGCTAAACCCCTGCCGCGGGGCTGAAGCCCCGCGCTATCAAGTCAAAGTCCTGCGGACTGACGCTTCCGCGTGATGTCAGCCCACTGCAGTGGGCTTCGTAATCTTAGCCCGGGACTTGAGTCCCGGCGAGCAGTGGGCAGGTTGCGTTTTCAGCGTGATTTGGCCGGTGCACACGAGTGTCTTCGTGGCGGTCAAGACTGTGCCAATCTTGGATGCGTTCCGTTTGCGCGGAGACCCACGTGACCGGGCTACCAGACCCCCGCCCGGCCTGTGCGGAGATTGGCACAGTCTGCTCCAGTGGGCGTGCTCTGCGGCGCACCGGTCGCGGCAAAAGCACAGTATTCATCGCCGAAATTCCTGATTGCACCCCAGTCAACCGGCGGTTTGACGGATTGCCCGAGTTCTGGTATAGCTAGACCCACAGTAGCCTGGAGTATTCGACGAAGGGACTTTGAGCTTGGCAGAAGAGACGTATTACGTGCGCGTGAGCGGGGCGTGGGGCACATCTCCGGCGGTCTATCTCGGGCCGTTCGACAGCTATTCGTCCGCACGCGAAGCGATCACCCGCAGCGGCGCGACGCTGGGCACGTCCGGGACGGATCCGAAGCGGGACGTGTGGGTGAGCATCCTGGACTCCGCTGCCGCCCACGCGGCCGGACGCCGCGACCGCCACACATTGCCACCCAGGAAACCGGATACGGAGGGCGGCTTCGACGTCCCGGCTGATGCTGCGCAGTTTACGATGGTCTATTATCGTTGCTTCGGGCGTCACTGAGCTGCAGGAGCATGCCTTGTCCTGGTCTCTGTCACAGTATAACTGGAGCGAGAAAGAAAGGGGCTGTCCCACAAGCAGCGCATATCGAGACGCCCAGGTGGCCGGCGACTCCGTCTGGAGCACCAGCCGTGTTCGACTGATACACGAATACTGAACGCACTTTCCGAAAAATCTCCTCTTGACGCCTTATGTGAAATGCGGTATAATAATGTTATAACGGTACATTTATTTACCTGAATCGGTCTATACTCCAGGCAGATTTGGCTTTCCTGCCACCGAATCGGCCGGTGAATGGGTACAGACAGGATGGGCTAGTCAGATAAGGAGGGTTGAGAAATGCGCAAATCGATGCGGCGTTTGGGTGCCTGTCTGTTGGCAATCTTGCTCTTGACCGCGTCCGTGTACGCTGCGCCTCCGGCCCAGGAGCCGGAGAGCGGCACTGTCGCCTCACCAGACACTCCGTTGAAAGCCAGCGTCAGCGGCTCTGTCATCAACTGGGGATATCGCAGCGAGCCGGACCTGCACGTCACTTTGACCGGTGCCGGATGGCAGGCGGAGAACGTTACTTCAAGCAGCGGGCGGTTCACTTTCGACGCTTTGGGCGATGGCGTGGCCGTCCTCAATGCGGTCTTCCCGGCAGACAGTGGGCTCAAAGCCATGACGACCGACCTGGCAGTGCCATTTGCAGGACCGGTAAACCGGGTCGTGAACCTGGGCATCTATGGTGGCGCGCAGTATCCGACCGCCGGCCTGCCGCTCGACATTCGGCTGACTCCCGACAAGAACGAGATCGGTCCCGGCGAAACGATCTCATTCACGGTGTCCATCACGAATATCATGCCAAATGACATTCACCAGGTGTTCGTGACCGATATGTTCCCCGCCGAATTGCAGCCCACCGCGATCGAAACATCCGTTGGCAGTGCGTGGATCGGCGATCAGGTGGCCGTCGCCGAATTGGGCGATCTCGCCCAGGGTGAAGGCGCGGTCGTCAAGATCACAGCCGTCGCCGACCCGAACCTGGACGAAGGCGATGTCGTCGTCAACCGTGCTGGTGCGTTCTACAAGGAGAGCGTTGCCATGCAGGCGGAAGTCCGCTTAAACGACGAGATCGTGGCACCGCAAAGCCTGCCAGAAACCGGCAATGCGCTTGTGGCGCCCCTGATAGCGGCGCTTGTTTTGATGGGCGCAATTGTGGTACTGCGCCGGTTGCGCTTGAACCAGGCGGTGTAAACCGGCAAGCCTTACAACAGCACATCGCGAGAGCGCATGGCGTGCGGCAACTGGCTGAGACCAACTGCGCCACGCGCACGCGTTGCGACCCATCGCGCGTATCCGTCGCTCCGTGGGTATCCGGATGCGCTCATCGAAAGAGGATTTGTCCGCTCATTCGGCCTGCCAATTGTGCAGCGCGCGGACTACACTGGTAGGCAAGGGCGAAGCGCTATGTTGCTGCAGGAACAGCAGGATCATCTGCGTTGAGATCCCCTGCGCGTGGGCCGTCGCGAGCGATCCCCGCGATATCTGGTAGACAAGGTCTGTCCCGGAGTCCGGTACCAGCCGTGCGAAGCGCTGCGTCTGGAAGCGCTCGTACAGGCGGGCGTCATGCGCGAAATGAACCGTGAAGTCGGGCCGGACCTCCAGTGTGGCGGCTGGCGCTTCGCTGGCGTTCGGAGGGCGTGACTTCCCAAGTAAGGCTTCCCCAGATGGCGAGATGCGAAAAGCCGTCCAGCCAGCCAGATCACACCCCAGCTCCACAGCGCCCAGCCAGTACAACGGTCCCGCCAGCAGTGCTTTGATCAACCGTCCCTCTACCTGATCCCAATGGCCGTAATCCATCAGATATTCGCCACCGTCCCTGTCGCGGATGTACCACGAGCGATAGTCACCGTCGGGACGGGCGAAATCCGGATCGACCGCCTTGACCGCTGCACTCAGTCCTTCGACCGACAGCCACGCCCCCAGCGGACAAGCGTCCGTCGCACAGTCGCCCAGATGCCGCAGAATCGCTTCCCGTGCCAGCACCGCATCATTGGTCCAGCCCGTTTCTTCGATAAGTAACTCGGGGATATGCCATAGCTCATTCCAACCGGGGTCGTTTCGCCACGTCTGCTGCAGATGGAAGACCTGCTGTTCCCGCGTCCATTTGAGCCATTTTCTCGCCGGGGCAGGTTGTGGACGCAAGCGCTGTCCGGATACGTGAAGCAAGCCTGCGCTCAGCGCGAGGTGCAAACCGAAGTCGAGCCGTTCGCTTTTCTCAGCTCCTCCAGGTCCCGCGAGCATCGCAGCTGTGAACGGGTCATTTGCTTCCAGGTACTGCTTGGCGGCATGCGTCAACCGCCTGTCCGTGTCGGTTGGCAGCGGGTTCGTTTGCAGCTGGCATAACAGGTCGAACGTGGCATCGACGATGTGCGTACCCTGCGCGTACGTGAGCGATGGCTCTTCGACCGGCTGAATTTCGAAGCGCGGCAGCACGATCTCGACTGGCGGCAGCAGTGGGATCACATCGGACGGAATGTAAACGAACTCGGCACGATGGTCACCGCCGGCGGGCGCGAATGTCGAGAAGATCAAACCCATGAACCACAACAGTTCGGCCGGGCTCTGCGGGTCGAGCCACGGTTTCTCTCTGTCGAGTCTGCCCGGTCCGAAGCTCCGTGGGGTACCAAAACGATCGCCGAAGATGTGGGCTTTCATCTGGCCACCGGCACGCAGGATGGTCTCCACAGCCTCGCGCGCCTCGTCCGAAAGCCGTGACCAGATCCAATCCGTCGCCGCCTGATCCACCAGATACCCGGCCAGCTCTTCCACCGCGGGAGCCTGGCGTGTGGCGCGCAACTCGAAGCCGCGCATCCGCGCGATCGCGCGGAGCAGATTCAGATCGTAATCGACGATGCTATCCTTCAGATTCCTGAGCATATCCCCAACCATCAGCAACACACAGCGGTTCCCGCCGACATTATAACACAGAAGCGGGCAATGCACAGGCCATAGGGAATTGACAATCTGTGAAACGAGTGCTACCCTTGCCATGCATGATCTCAATAGAGGAGCCGATTAGCCGATATGATGGTCGAAAACAAGCCGATACCGCCGAGCTGGGTCCGCGATGCGGTGTTCTACCAGATATTCCCCGACCGGTTTGCGCAAAGCAGCCGTGTACCCAAGCCCGCCGGGCTGGAGCCGTGGGACGCTCAGCCAACATTTCATGGGTTCAAAGGAGGCGATTTGCTGGGTGTACTGGAACACCTGGGACACCTGCAGGACTTGGGTGTGAACGCGATCTATTTCAACCCGATCTTCGAGTCGGCGGCCAATCACCGCTATCACACCGTCGATTACTATGCAGTCGACCCATTGCTGGGTGGCAACGCGGCATTTTTCGAGCTGTTGGCGGAAGCACACCGCTGTGGAATTCGTGTCGTTCTCGACGGCGTGTTCAACCACACTGGGCGAGGCTTCCTGCAATTCAACCACATCCTGGAGAACGGTCCGCAGTCGTTGTACCTCGATTGGTTTCATGTCAAAGGGTTCCCCTTGCGCGCATACGAGACGGACACGAACCCCAATTATGCCGCCTGGTGGGGGCTTTCCGCACTACCCAAACTCAACACCACCGCACCCGCCGTCCGCGAGTTTCTATGGCGTGTCGGGCAACACTGGATCGAGCAGGGCATCGACGGGTGGCGGCTGGACGTACCTATGGAGATCGACGACGACGCATTTTGGCTGGAGTTTCGCCGTAGAGTGAAGGGCGCGAATCCACAGGCATACATCGTGGGTGAGATCTGGGGCGATGCGCGGCGCTGGATCGGCGGTGGGCAGTTCGACGCGGTGATGAATTATCTGTTCGCGCGGGCCTGCATGGCCTTTTTCCTGGCGGATACCCTGGATGAAGAATTGACCGAGGGGCTGTCCTATGCGCCTGTGCCGCGCTTCGACGCAGGCGCCTTTGCGCGTGAGATTGACCGTATCCTGGCGCTTTACCCGGAGGAGAACAACCAGGCACAACTCAATCTGTTCGACAGTCACGATACCGCGCGCTTCCTGAGCCTGGCATGCGGCGATCAACGGGCGCTGTGTCTGGCGATTCTCTTCCAGATGACCTACATCGGCGCGCCGTGCGTCTACTACGGGACGGAGATCGGCATGACCGGCGCGCGCGATCCGGACTGCCGTCGCGGGATGATCTGGGACCGTGAGCGCTGGAACACCGACATCTTCGAGTGCTACCGGCGCCTCATCCGGATACGCCATGAGCGCATCTCGCTGCGGCGCGGTAGTTACACGAATCTGTTGGCGCGCGGCAAAGTGATCGTATTTGGGCGCCGCTACGAAGACGAAACGAGTGTGGTAGCGATGAACGTCGGGCGCAGCTCGCGAGTTGTCGATGTGCCGGTAGGTGATTATCTGGCCGATGGCATTGTCCTGCAGAGCCTCTGTACGAAACACACGGTGCAGGTCACCGCAGGCCAGATTCGCGGACTCAAGCTGGGACCGCAGACCGGGTTGATCTTCAAGTGCATGGGAGCTGAGTAGTCGCGGATTGCCAGAGCTACTCTTCCGCCGGACGCAGGGGTAAGCATGCCTATCTATGTGGATGTCTCTGCCGCAGTACAC
>ENA-OSEO01002570-OSEO01002570.1-sediment-metagenome-genome-assembly--contig:-NODE-2570-length-24868-cov-4.562745_pt1 | contig 24868 bp, 21 predicted proteins | sample MGYA00237883_ERZ534232 | MGnify/ENA metagenome assembly ERZ534232
CATCGGTCTCCTGCCGCCGGAGAGGCTGACCGCCTACCTGATGCTGGCCTACGTGGCCGGCTTCACCGGCGTGCTGCTCTCGCCGGCCCACGCCTGCCTGGTCCTGTCCAACAGCTATTTCCAGTGCCAGCCCGGCGAGTTCTACCGCCGCCTCTGGCCGCCGACTCTCCTGACCCTGGCCGGAGCCTTTGTCTGGTTCTACCTGATCAAATAGGCTTGCCCCCGGCCCCGGAGGCTTATAGACTCGACTGATGATCAATCCGGCCGCCGGAATCGCCGCCCTGGCGCGGGTCGGGCTCCCCCGGCCGGGCGGGAGGGATCGGCTTTGACCAGGGCCGTCCTGGTGAGCCTTCTGGCCGGCCTGGCCTGGGCCGGCTTCAGGGAGTACAGCCGCTTGGGCCGCCTGAGACAGGCCGGCCAAAGCGAGACCTTCAGCCCCAAGCGCTTCCTGGGCTTGGGCCTGGCCGGCGGCGGCGTCTGCCTGGCCGGGCTGCTGCTCTTGAGCCTGCTCGGCCTGGCCGAGCTCTAGGAGGTCCGCGTGGACGTAAACGAAGTGCTGGACCGGATCAGGAGCCACCCCAGGATCCAGGAGGCGGGCATGGTCCTGATCCACCTGGGCCAGGTCCGCTCTTCCGACCTCAAGGGCCGGCCGGTCAGGAAGCTCTATCTGGAGCACGATCGGGGCCGGGCCGAGGCGATTCGGGCCGAAATGCTCAACCGGCCGGGGATCGTCGAGATAGTCATCCAGCTGGGTGAGGGCTGGCTTGAGCTCGGCCAGCCGATCATGATCGCCGCGGTGGCCGGCCGGACCAGGGGCGAGGTCTTCCCGGTCCTGGAGGAGATGGTCGACCGCCTCAAGGGGGAGGCGGTCAGCAAGAAGGAGGAGCTTGGCTGAGGGGCTCTCCTACCACTTGGCCGATCTGATGAACCCGCTGTTTTCAATACACTCGTAAGCTATCTCCTCGACCGGGTCCATCCTGGCCGCCGCCTCCCCGCGCTGGCTGGCCCCGCCCTCGAAATCCTGGGCCGGACTCTCCTCAGGGTTGAGGACCAGCACTGGCCGCTGATCCTTCTCCGGGCCGATCTGGGCCAGGACGTAGTTGCCCTCGGGTTTGAACTTGGCCACGCTCCGGGCCGCCTGGATGGGCAGTTTGGCCTTAATGTAGCCGGCTTCCAGCCTGAGGCCGATCTGCTTGGCCTCCTGGGGCGTGGCGGCCACCAGCGACTCGGCGAACCAGACAAAACGCAACGAGCCCAGGATGAAGACGGGGGCGTAATAGGCCGGGGGCTGGATCTCTTCCATTCAGGACCTCTACATGGCCATGACCAGGGGCAGGACGACCGGGCGGCGGTCCAGGAGCTTGGTGAAGTGGCGCCTGAGGGCCCGCCGGATCTCGTCCTGGACCACGGTCAGGTCCGGCTCGGCCAGCTCCTCGACCACCTTGATGACCAGCTCCTTGGCCGCCTCCAGAATGTCGCCCTGCTCCTCCTCGAAGACGAAGCCCCGCGAGACCACCTCTGGCCCGGAGAGGATCTCGCCGCTGCGGTGATCGACCACCAGGAGGACGAAGACGACCCCATCGGCCGAGAGGTGGCGCCGGTCCCTGAGCACCACTTCGCCCACGTCGCCCACACCCTTGCCGTCGACGAAGACCCGCCCGGTCTCCACCCGCCCCGCCCGCCTGGCTCCGGCCCGGTCAAAGACGACCACCTCGCCGTTCTCCAGCTTCAGGATGTGGTCCTTTCTCAGGCCCATCTTCTCGGCCAGGTGGGCGTGGCGGACCAGATGGCGGGGTTCGCCGTGGATGGGGATGTAGTAGCGGGGCCGGACCAGGCTCTGGAGGAGCCTGAGCTCGTCCTGCTGGGCGTGCCCCGAGGTATGGATGTCGGAGACGGCCTCGTAGACCACCTCGGCCCCGCGGCGATAGAGGTGGTTGATGACCTGGGTGATGGCCCGCTCGTGGCCGGGGATGAAGCGGGAGGAGAGCACGACCACGTCCCCCTCCTCAACCTTGACCTGCTTGTGCTCGCCCCAGGCGATCCGGGTCAGGGCCGACATGGGCTCGCCCTGGGAACCGGTGGACATGAGGCAGATCCTGTCCGGCTCGAGCTCCTTGAGCTGGCCCAGGCCGACCTCCAGTCCCTCGGGCAGGTGGAGCAGGTTGAGCTCGCGGGCTAAGCGGACGTTGGTCACCATAGACTTGCCGGTGAAGGCGATGCGGCGGCCGAACTGGTCGGCCAGGTCGATGACATGCTGGATGCGACGGATGTTGGAGGCGAAGGAGGCGACCAGGATCCGGCCGCTGCTCTGGCGGAAGAGCTGAGTGAAGGTCTGGCGGACGCGGTCCTCGCTCAGGGTGTAGCCCTCGCGCTCGACGTTGGTCGAATCGGCCAGCAGGGCCAGGACGCCCTTCTGGCCGTAGGTGGCCAGGCGGTTGAGGTCGGTGGCCTCACCGGGGCCGAGGGCGTGGTCGACCTTGAAGTCGCCGGAGTGGAGGATCACCCCCAGAGGCGTACCCAGGGCCAGGGCCAAGCCCTCGGGGATGGAGTGGGCCACCCGGATGAACTCGACCTCGAAGGGGCCCAGGCTGAGTTTCTGGCCGGCCTCGACCCGGCGCAGGTCGGCCTCGATCCGGTGCTCTCTGAGCTTTTCGGTCACCAGGGCCAGAGTGAACGAGGAGCCGTAGATGGGGATCGGGTCCAGCCGGGGCAGGATGAAGGGCAGGGCCCCGATGTGATCCTCGTGGCCGTGGGTCAGGATGAGGGCCTCGATCTTGTCCTTCTGCTCGATCAGGTACGACGCGTCCGGCGTGACCAGGTCGACCCCGAACATCTCCTCCTCCGGGAACATCACCCCGGCGTCGATGACCAGGATCCGCTCCCGGCACTCCAGGACCAGCATGTTCAGCCCGATCTCGCCCAGGCCGCCTAGGGCGACCAGCTTGAGTTCGTCGGGCGGGCGGGAAGGTTGAGCCCAGGTCATGAGTCGTTCTCCTCGGCCAGGAGTTCTTTCAAGGCCGTTTCGGTTCGGGAGGGCAGGCTCCGGCCGTCGGCCGGATCGAGGGGCCGGCCCAGGCGGATCAGGGCCCGGCCCGGTCTGGGGCGGTGGCTCTTGGGCGCCAGGATGGCCGCCGTGCCCAGGATGGCCGCCGGGACCACCGGCCGGCCCGAGAGCCGGGCCAGCAGGAAGCCGCCCTGCTTGAAGGGCAGCAGCCCCCGGCCGGACCGGTTGCGGGTGCCTTCGGGAAAGACGACCACCTTGACCCCGGCCCTGATCTGGCGGGCGGCGGCCTTGAGCAGCCCGAGGGCCTTGGCCGAATCCTCCCGGTTGACCGGCAGATAGCCGCAGGCCCTCATGGCCTGGCCCATCAGCGGCAGCCGGAAGAGCGAGTCCTTGGCCAGCCAGCGGAAGTCCAGGGGCAGGGCGGCCAGGAGGACGGGAATGTCGGCGGCCGAGCGATGGTTGGCTGCCAGAATGAAGCCGCCCTCCTCAGGCAGGTTGTCCAGCCCCTCGACCTCGGCGCTGACGCCGCCGCCCCACAAGAGAATCCGCGCCCACAGCCGGGCCGCCCGGTGGCCTGCGGCCGGGCCCATGAGCCCGAGCGCGGCCAGAACAAGGACCATCAGGCTCAGGAGGGCGGTCCCCAGGCCGAACAACCCGGCCACCCAGACGGCGCGGATCAGGCTTCCCTTGGGCTGGGCCATTGGTCTTAAGAATCATAGCCGCGCCTTGTTCGGACGTCCACTCAAAAGGTCCGGGCCGGCCGGGGCGGCGGCCGGAAAAAGAGGCCGGCGGGTTGACAAGCTCCTGACTAACTCATAAGGTTCAGAGTTACCGCACCGACGGGCAGGACATGTCGCGAAGGATTGTTCTGGGCACAGCCGGCCACATTGACCACGGCAAGACCACCCTGGTCAAGGCCCTGACCGGCATTGACACCGACCGGCTCAAGGAGGAGAAGAAGCGCGGCATCACCATTGAACTGGGCTTCGCCCACCTGACCCTGGACGACGGGCAGCGCGTCGGCATCGTCGACGTGCCCGGCCACGAGCGCTTCGTCCGGCACATGGTCGCCGGGGCCTCGGGTGTGGACCTGGTGGCCCTGGTCATCGCCGCTGACGAGGGGGTCATGCCCCAGACCAGGGAGCACGTGGACATCTGCCAGCTCCTGGGGGTCAAGGCCGGGGTGGTGGTCCTGACCAAGATCGACCTGGTCGACCAGGACTGGCTCGACCTGGTCAGCGAGGACGTCAAGGATTACCTGGCCCAGACCTTTCTCCGGGACGCGCCGCTGGTTCCGGTCTCGGCCTTCACCGGCCAGGGCCTGGACGAGCTCAGGCGGATCCTGACCGAGCTGAGCGCCGAGGTGGTCGAGCGCGAGCAGAGCGGGCCCTTCCGGCTGCCCGTGGACCGGGTCTTCACCATGAAGGGCTTCGGGACCGTCATCACGGGCACGTCCCTATCGGGCCGGGTCGCGGTCGGCCAGACCGTGACCGTCTTTCCCCGCGGCCTGCAGGCCAAGGTGCGCGGCCTCCAGGTCCACGGCCAGGAGGTCGAGTCGGCCTCGTCCGGCCTGCGCACGGCCCTCAATCTCCAAGGCCTGGAGCGCCAGGAGATAAAGAGGGGCGACGTGATCGCCTCGCCCGGCGCCCTGGCCCCGTCCAGACGCCTGGACGCCAGCCTCAAGCTCCTCTCTTCGGCTCCCCGGGAGCTCAAGAACAGGGCCCAGGTCCACTTCCACGTCGGCGCCTCCGAGATGATGGCCCGGGTGATTCCCCTGGACGTCGAGACGATCAAGCCGGGCCAGGAGGGCCTGGTCCAGATCATCACCGAGGAGGAGGCCTCCTGCCTGCCCGGCGACCACTACGTCATCCGCACCGGGACCCTGACCCTGGGCGGAGGGCGGGTTCTGGCGGTGGCCCCGCCCAGGCGCCGGCGCCTCGACCCGGCCAGCCTGGAGGCGTTGAGCCTTCTCCGGGACGGGCAGTCCGGCGAGCGGCTGGCCTGGCTGGTCCGGGAGAGCCGGCTGCTGGGCCTCGGCCGGGAGGAGCTCAAGGCCCGCCTGGGGCTTAATGACAAAGAGCTGGACGCCCTGATCCAGGACCTCCTGTCCAAGCGCCTGCTGGTCCGCTTCGACCGGGAGGCCCAGCGCTTCGTCCACCTGGAGTCCCTGGAGCAGGTCAGCGCGGCCATCCTGGACCTGCTGGCCGAGTTCCACCGGGCCAAGCCCCTCAAGGAGGGCCTGCCCCGGGAGGAGCTCAAGACCAGGCTCAGGCTCCACGCCGACCCCAAGCTGGTCACCTTCGCCGCCGGCCGGCTGGTCGAGGAGGGCCGGCTCAGGGCCGAGGCCGACCTGATCGCCCTGGCCGGGCACAGGGTCGCCCTGGCCGAGGACCAGAGCCTTCTCAAGGACAAGATCCTGGAGGCCCATCGCCGGGCCGGACTGGCCCCGCCCCGGCTCAACGAGCTGGACGTCGGCCTGAGCAACGGCCAGCTCAAGGACGTGCTGGCCCTGCTGATCAAGGAGGGGAAGCTGGTCAAGGTCAAGGAGGACCTTTACTTCGATTCCCAAGCCCTCGATCGGCTCAGGGAGAAGATGGTCGAGTTCCTGGAGAGCCACGGCCAGATGACCACCCAGGACTTCAAGGACCTGGCCGGAGTTTCGCGCAAGTTCCTCATTCCCCTGGCCGAGCATTTCGACAAACAGGGCGTGACCATCAGAGTCGGCGAGGTCAGGCGGTTGAGGGCCAGGCTGGCCTGAAGCCGTCGAAGGAAGGACCATGTCCCAGGACAGGGAAGTCAAGAAGCTCATCACCCCGGAGGAGATGACCCCCAACCCGGTCAATCGCCCGGGTGAGCGCAACCTGTATTGCCCTCACTACCCCTTCTGCCTGGACGTTGCCGCGGCCAACTGGTGGCCCCGCTTCACCTGCAAGGAATGTGTCCACAAACACCTGGACTGCCGGCCCGACATCGAGGAGTTCGCTTACGAAACCATTGGCTGGGACGACATCTGGTCCGAAGGCTGAGCCACCCCCTCCGATCATGCAACCTGAATTCCTGGATAAAATCCAAGGACCGAGCCGTTTCCTGGGCAGCGAGGTCGGGGCGGTCCGCAAGGACCCCGGCCGGGTCGAGGCCCAGGTGGCCCTCCTCTTTCCCGACCACTACGACCTGGGCATGTCCCACCTGGGCTTCAAGATCGTCTACCACGCCCTCAACGAGGCCCCGGACCTGCTCTGCGAGCGGGCCTTCTGCCCCGAGCCCGGGCTGGAGAAGGAGATGCGCCGCCTGGGCCAGGGCCTCTGCGCCCTGGAGAGCGGCCGGCCGCTGAGGGAGTTCGACCTGATCGGCCTGAGCCTGCCCCACGAGCTGGCCGCGACCAATGTCCTGACCCTGCTCGACCTGGCCGGAGTGCCCCTCCTGGCCGCCGAGCGGGGGGAAGACGAGCCCATCGTCCTGGCCGGCGGCCCGGCCGCCTTCAACCCCGAGCCCCTGGCCCCCTTTCTGGACGCGGTCCTGCTGGGCGACGGCGAGGAGGCCGCCCCGGAGGCGGCCCGCCTGGTGGGGCGGGCCCGGCGGGAGGGCCTGAGCCGGACGGAGATCCTGGACCGCTTGGCCCAGGTCGAGGGGATCTACGTCCCCTCCTTCTTCGAGCCGGTCGAACAGGACGGCCGCCTGGTCGAGGTCCGGCGGCTGACCCCGGGGCCGGCCCGGATCGCCAAGCGGACCCTGGCCGAGCTGGAGGGGGCCTTCGCTCCCCAGGCCCAGCTGGTCGCCTTCGGCCGGCCCGTCCACGACCGGCTCCAGGTCGAGCTGGCCCGCGGCTGCACCAGGGGCTGCCGCTTCTGCCAGGCCGGGGTCATCTACCGCCCGGTCCGGGAGCGCGAGCCCAGGTCCATCTACAACCTGATCCTCTCCTCCCTGAAGAAGACCGGTTACGACGAGCTGTCGCTCCTCTCGCTCTCGGCCGGAGACTACTCCTGCCTGGCCGGGCTCCTGCCCGCGCTCATGGCCCGCCTCTCGCCGGAGCGGATCTCGGTCTCGCTCCCCTCGCTCAGGGCCGACTCCTTCAGCGGCGAGCTGGCCGAGCTGATCAGGCAGGTCCGGCTGACCGGCCTGACCCTGGCCCCGGAGGCCGGCTCGGAGAGGCTCAGGCAGGTCATCAACAAGAACCTGAGCCAGGAGCAGATCCTCAGCGCCGCCGAGCAGGCCGGCCGGGCCGGCTGGCGCCTGCTCAAGCTCTACTTCATGATCGGCCTGCCCGGCGAGACCGAGGCCGACCTCGAGGCCATCCTCGACTTGTGCCAGGCCATCTCCCGCCGCGCCCCAGGCCTCAGGCTCAACGTCTCGATCTCGCCCTTCGTGCCCAAGGCCCACACCCCCTTTCAGTGGGAGGCCCAGACGGGCCTGGACGAGAGCCTCGAGCGCCTGGCCGGCCTCAAGCGGGGGCTCAAGCGCCTGAGGGCGGTCAAGGTCAAGTGGAACAGCCCCTGGGTGGCCCAGCTCGAGGGCCTGCTCTCCCGGGGCGACCGGCGGTTGGGCCGGGTCATTCTGAGGGCCTGGCAAAAGGGGGCCCGGTTCGAGGCCTGGAGCGAGCACTTCGATCTGGCCCTCTGGCTCGAGGCCCTCCGGGAGGAGGGGCTCAGCCCGGAGGACTACCTGGCCGGCCGGCCCCTGGCGGCGGTCCTGCCCTGGGATCACCTGAGCGTGGCCGACAAGGGCTTCCTCCTCCTCGAGCGGGAGAGGGCCCTGGCCGGGGTGGAAACCCCGGACTGCCGCCAGGTCGGCTGCCAGGGCTGTGGGGTCTGCGACCTGGAGAGGCTCAAGCCGGTCCTGGCCGGGGGCCGGGCGCCGCTGGCCGAGCCGCCTGCCTCCGGCCGGCGGCGGCCCCGGCGGCTGACCTTCTCGTTTCACAAGCTTGGACCGGCCCGCTTCTTCGGGCACCTGGAGATGGTCTCCATCTTCCAGCGGGCCTTCCGCCGGGCCGGGATAAGGGTCGGCTACTCCCAGGGCTTCAACCCCCAGCCCCGCTTCTCCTTTTTCGAGGCCCTGCCGGTCGGGTCCGAGTCACTCCAGGAGTGGGTCCAGGTGGAGGTGCTGGACCACCGCTCGCCCGAACAGATTCTCAAGGCGGTCAACCAGCAGCTGCCCGAAGGGTTGGGCCTGACCGTCATGGCCGAGGGCCAGGCCAGGATCAGGTGCTCGGCCGCCCTCTACCGGGTCAGCTTTGACCGGGGAACGGCCGGCGAGGCCGCCGCGGCCGAGCGGATCGAGGCCTTCCTGGGCCAGGAGGCGGTGCCCTTCGAACGCCGCCGGCCGGGCAAGGTCCAGAGCCTGGATCTGAGGCGGCCGGTGGCCGAGTTCAAGCTGGTCCACCCGGGCGAGGTCGAGCTGGTCGTCGGTCAGGTGGCCGAGGGGCCCACGCCCAGGCCGGAGGAGATAGTCGCCCACGTCCTGGGGCTCGAGACGGCCGGGGTGCGGGTCCTCAAGCTCAAGACGGTGATGGAGGAGGCGTGACGGAACGGGAGCGGCTCGAGGCCGAGCTGGCCCGGCTTAAAGAGGAGCGGAGGCAGCTGGAGATGGCCCTGCCGCCCCACGGGCTCAAGCCGGCCCACCTGCAGCGCCTGGAGGAGCTGGAGGAGCGCGTCGAAGAGCTCAGGGCCAGGCTTCTCCTTGTGGAGGAGTCGGACTGAAGGCCTTCCAGGAGGCCGGCCCCAAGCGGCGGCCCGAGACGACCGCGTCAGGCCGACCGGTAAAAAAGCGCCGAGCCCCGGCCCGGCGCTGAGGCGACGTGGTTCCCTGGCGGGGCTACTCGTCCAGCTTGATCGAGCTCCTGGTCTTGGACCGGCGGCGCTGTTCCTTGGCCTGGTACTCGGCCTCGCAGCCGTCCTTGAAGACCATGACGCACTCCAGGTACTCGACCGCCTCCAGGAGGCAGGCCCGGATGGCCTTGCCGGTCGGGGTCTTGGAGTAGTGGCCCAGCTGGCCGCCCACGTTCCAGGCGTGGCCCCCGAAGTCAAAACCGCTGCTGCTGGCCGTGGCCTCGACCGTCCTGACGAAGTCCAGCTCGCCGGTGCTGGAATTGACCACCCTCAGGTCAATGGCGATGTAGGCCTTCTCGCTCTTGCCGCCTAAAGATACCCCGCCGCTGCCGCCGGGCAGGCTGAAGCCGCCGATGGAGATGCCGCCGCCCGTACCCGAGGTCTGCTCCTGAAAGGCGGTCACCGTGCCCAGGACCAGGTACTGGGCCCCGGTGAGCTGACCGATCTTGGCCGCGGAATCAGGGCGAACCCGTCCCGAGGCGCCCAGGTCCTGCTCGCGCAGGACCACGCCCAGCTTGTCCCGCTCCACGACCTTGAAGGCTCCGCCGGCCGCCAGCTCGTTGCTCAGGGCGCCGGCCAACTCCTCGCCCACGCTTCCGGACCACCAGCCGGCCGAGGTCTCGTTCTTGAACTCGGCCACGGCCAGGACCGGCTTCTCAGCGGCCGGAGACAGGCCGGGGACCAAAAGCACGGCCAGACCGGCCAGGAGAGCAACCCCGCAGAGTCTTTTCACGCCTTCCTCCTTGAAAGAAGATGCCGCCCCGCCCCTTAAAAAACGATACCAAGCCGTCCTGGGGCAGTCAAGTACCGAGACCGCCGCGGCCGGCTATCCCTGGTCCGGGGGGATGATCGGCTCGCCCCACTTCTTGACCGCGGCCAGGCCGCCGTCCAGGTTGAGGGTTTCGATCCCGACCGTCCGGAGGGTCACCTGGGCCTCGTAGGAGCGCGAGCCGGCGTTGCACATGGTGATGAGGATCTTGTCCCGGGGGACCTCGTCCAGCCTCTCGGCCAGGGACTCCTGGGGCAGGTGCCGCCAGCCCCTCCCGCCCAGAGCCTCCAGGTAGGGCTTGGCGTTCTGGAGGCCCCTGACGTCCAGGAAGACCACGTCGGCCCCGGGGTCGTGGAGCAGCCGGGCGAACTCCTGGGGCGAGATGGTTTTGAGCCGGCCGGCCATGAGGTTGTCCAGGGTGTTGGCCGCGGCGTTGAGGATGTCCAGGGCCTGGGCAAAGGGCGGCGAGTAAGCGATTTCCAGGTTGGAGAGCTCGTCCACGGTGGGCTGGTGGGGCAGCAGGGCGGCCAGGGCGTTGATCCTGGCCGCCAGGGCGTCGCCGGCCCCGGCCAGCCCCTGCAGGCCCAGGACCCGCCTGGTCGGCCGGTCCACGACCAGCTTGAGGTACATCAGGTCCTGGCCGGGGTAGAAGTGGGCCCTGTCCGAGGCCACCACCAGGGCCGAGACCGGGTCGAAGCCGGCCTCGACCGCCCGGTTGTGAGTGAGGCCGACCTTGGCCACGGCCATTTCGAAGAGCTTCATGATCCAGCTCCCGACCGCGCCCTCGAAGCTGGCCCGGCCGCCGGCCAGGTTGGTGCCGATCACCCGGCCCTGGCGGTTGGCCAGTGAGCCCGAGGCCAGGTAAGTCTCCCGGCCGGTGATGAGGCAGCGGTTGGCCACGCAGTCGCCGCCGGCGAAGATGTCCGGGTCAGAGGTCTGGAGGAAGCGGTTGACCCTCAGGCCGCCGTTGGCGGCGACCTCCAGGCCGGCCTCACGGGCCAGGGTGTTGTTGGGCCTGACCCCGGCGGCCAGGATGACCAGGTCGACCTCGACCTCCCCGCCGTCCCAGGCAACGCTCCTGACCCCCTGGTCCGGCGAGCCACTGATCCGGCTCAGAGGCTGGCCCAGATGGAGGTGGAGGCCCTGCTCCTCGAGGTGGTGGGCCACGCAGTGGGCCAGGTCCTGGTCCAGCAGGCCGGGCAGGACCTGGTCGGTCTGCTCGAAGACGTGGACCTCCAGGCCCCACAGGTCGCCCAGGGCCTCGGCCATCTCCAGCCCGGTCGCCCCGGCCCCGATCACGGCCGCCCGCTCGACCCGGCCCTGGCTGACGGCCGTCTTGACGGCCCGGGCCTGATGCAGGTTGGCCACCGGCCAGACTCCGGGCAGGTCGAGGCCTTCGATGGGCGGCCGGACCGGCTCGGAGCCCGTGGCCAGGACCAGCTTGTCGTAGCCCAGCCGCCGCTCCTGGCCGGTCTGGGCCTGGCGGATGAGGACCTCTTTCCTCTTCCGATCCAGGCTCAGCGCCTCCCAGGGGGCCAGGACCTCGACGCCCTTGGCCCCCCGGAAGAAATCCTGGTCGCGGACCATGTGGAAGCTGGTCGTGCGCAGCCCGTTAAGCTCGGCCACGTCTCCGGAGACGTAATAGGGGATGCCGCAGCCGCCGTAAGCGAAGATGTCGTCCCGGTCGACCATGACCACCTCGGCCGAGGGGTCGAGCCGCTTCAACCGGCTGCCGGCCTTGGGTCCGGCCGCCACCGCGCCGATGATGACCACTTTCAGAGCCACTGTCCGGCCTCCTTAGCCTCTGGATCAGGCGATGAAAGCACAAAAGCGCCGTCAGGGAAAGCCCAGAAAAGGCTTGATATCCTGAGCCCGGCTCGGTCAGAATAGAAGATCAAACAACCGGGCGGGGAAACCGCCCCAGGAGCTGTCGTGACCGGCCTGGGTGACATGCTGAAACTGGGTCTGGGCTTGAGCGGCCCCTACCGGCGGGGCATCGACTTCTACAACCAGGGGCTTTACCAGGAGGCCCTCGAGGAGTTTTCGGCCATCACCCGGCTGGAACCCCAGCCCCACGACCTCCACTACAACCTGGCCATCTTCTACTCCGGCCAGGCCCACTGCCACCTGGGGACCCTGGACCTTTACGCCGGCAACTACCAGGCCGCGGTCGATCACCTCGAGGCGGCGGTGCGCTTCAACCCCAACCAGTTCGGGGCCTACCACTACCTGGGCATGGCCTACAACAACCTGGGCCAGTACGAGCTCTCGCTCCGGGCCTTTCGCAAGGTCCAGGAGCTCAACCCGGACTACCTGCCGGCCCGGACCAGGCTGGCCGTGGTCCTGTACAACGAGGCCCGCTACCTGGACGCCCTGGCCCAGCTGGAGAGGATCGTCGCCGACAAGCCCCTCTGGGCCGACATGCGCTACCACCTGGGACTGGTCAAGGTCTCCCTGGGCCAGGCCGAGGAGGGGCTGGAGGACCTGCGCCAGGCCGTGGCCATCAACCCCTCGTATCTCAAGGCCAGGATCATGCTCGGCGTCCTGTTAGGCTATCTGGGCCTGAGCGAGGAGGCCATCCAGAAGCTGAAGGAGGTCCTGGAGGAGCGGCCCAAGTACGCCGACGTCCACTGCTACCTGGGCCAGATCGAGGCCTCCCTGGGGCGGCTTAATGAGGCCCAGGAGTCCCTCCGGGCGGCGGTCAGCATCAACCCCAACTACGCCGACGCCCACCTGCGCCTGGCCCTGGTCAGGGGCGCCCTGGGCCAGACCGGAGAGGCCTACAGCGGGCTGCAGCGGGTCCTGGAGATCAGGCCCGATCACGTCGAGGCCTCCCAGATAATGGGTCATCTTCAGCGGCTGGCCGGCGGCGGCGACCGGGAGAGCTGGCGGGAGTTCCTGATACGCTTCTGCCAGGAGGCCAGCCGGCGGCTGCCCAGGCACGTGGACATCACCCCGGACTTCCAGGACATCGTCTCGGTCTTCTCGCCGACCAAGGACCGGGCGCTCTACACCTCGCTGATCAAGCTCTACCGCGACATGGCCAGCCGCAACCCGGAATTCGCCGACCTCCACGACAACCTGGGCGCCCTTTACGCCCGGCTGGAGATCTACGACAAGGCCATCGAGAGCTTCCGCCACGCCCTGGAGGTCAATCCCAGCTACGTCCGGCCGCGGATTAACCTCTACCGGACCCTGATGAGCCTGGACATGTTCGGCCAGGCCGAGAAGGAGATCAGGCTGCTCCTCAGGCAGGGCCTCAGGTTCCCCGACCTCTACCTGGACCTGGGTCGCGTCCTCAAGAGCCTGGGCCGCCTGGACGAGGCGGTGGCCTTCTTCATCCAGGCCCGCGAGCTGAACGTGAACCTGGCCTCGACCTACTGGCACTGGGCCGCCCTGGAGGAGAGCCGGGACCGCAAGAAAGAGGCGATGAGGATCCTGGAGAGCTATCCGGGCTTCCAAGGCCCGGGCCAGGAAGCCGAGAAGTTTCGGGCCAAGGTCGAGGCCCTCTCCATGGACCTGGACTAGGGGCCGAACTTCCGGCCCAGCCCCTCGACTAATCTGGTATAAAGCCCATCAAATCCGCCATTGGACATGACCGCGATCAGGTCGCCCGGCCCGGCCGCCTCTAAAAGGCTGGCCAGGAGGCTGTCGGTTTCGGGAAAGGACTGGGCCGCCTGGCCGGCGGCCCTGAGGTCGGCGGCCAGCTTGGCCGAAGAGAAGCGCTCCTCGGGCGGGACGGCCTCAACCCCGGGCGGCTCCCGCAGGAGGACCAGGTCGGCCCCCTGAAACGAGGCGGCGTAGTCCGCCTGGAAGAAGCGGCGGCGGGAGGTGTTGGTCCGGGGCTCGAAGACGGCCACCAGCCGCCGGCCGGGATAGAAGGACTTGAGGGCCAGGAGGGTCTCCCGGACCGCGGTGGGGTGGTGGGCGAAGTCGTCCATGACCAGCACGTCGCTTATATTGGCGATGATCTCCTGGCGGCGCTTGACCCCCTGGAACCGGACCAGGCCCTCGGCCAGCCGGCCGGCCTCGAAGCCCATCTCCAGGAGCAGGCCCAGGGCGGCCAGGGTGTTGGCCAGGTTGTGGCGGCCGGGCAGGGGCGAGCGGAAGCGGCCCAGATCCCGGCCGTCCCGGATCAGGTTGAAGCCGACCCGCTCCGGGCCCAGCTCGACCGCCTCGGCCCGCAGAATGGCCTCCGGCCCGAAGCCGTAAAGCAGAACCGGGCAGGAAGAAAGTTGGGCCAAAGCCCGTGCTTCCCGGTCGCTCTCGAAGACCAGCAGCCGGCCCTGGGTCGGGATTAGCTCGACCAGGCGGGCGAAGGCGGCCTTGACCGCCTCGAAATCGGCGTAGATGTCGGCGTGGTCGAACTCGACGCTGCTCAGGATCGTCCACAAGGGCCGGTAGTGGACAAACTTGGGCACTTTATCAAAATAAGCAGTATCGTACTCGTCGCCCTCTATTACAAATTGTGGGCCATTACCCAGTTTATAGTTGGACCCGAAGTTGCGGCAGATGCCGCCCACCAGAAAGGACGGGTCGGCCCCGGCCGCCTCCAGGAGCCAGGCCAGCAGCGCGGCGGTGGTGGTCTTGCCGTGGGTTCCGGCCGCGACCAGGGACTGGCGGCCGGCCAGGAAGTAGCGACCCAGGGCCTGGGGCAGGGAGAGGTAGTCCAGGCCCAGCTCCATGACCCGCCGGGCCTCCGGGTTCTCCCGCCGGACCACGTTGCCGATGACCACCAGGTCGGGCCGGGCCTCGTCGATGTGCTCGGCCTTGAAGCCGGCCAGGACGGGGATGCCCTTCTGGGCCAGGAAGGTGGAGATGGGCGGGTAGACGCCCTGGTCCGAGCCGAGAACCCGGTGCCCCGAGTCCTGGAGCATCCCGGCCAGGGCGCCCATGGCCGTGCCGCAGATGCCGATGAGGTAGATCTTCTGCTGAGGCATGGGCTTCCCCAGGCCCTCCCCAATCCGCCAGGGTCCCTGGCGAGTCAGACCAGCCGGGCGCATATTGAAGCCAGGGGACGGCCCTGTCAAGGACGACCCGGCCGGCCGGCTTGACAGGCCGGGACGGCCGGACTACTTTGGGTTCCGGTCAGAGGTGGCGGGCGTCAGATGAAGCTGGGCATCCACGGCCGGCCGGGTTCGGGCCGGCAAACCGTTTTTGAGGCCCTGGGCCTGGGGCTCAAGGCCGGTCCGGAGGAGGCCAAGGCCCGCCGCTCCGGCCGCCTGGCCGTGGTCCAGATGCCCGACGCCCGGTTGGACCGCCTGTCCGCCATTTTCCGGCCGGCCAAGACTACCCCCATCCGGCTGACCTTTGTCCTGCCCGAGGAGTCCGGCCAGGCCCAGGCCCTGGCCGAGCTGAGCGCCCTGGAGGCCCTCCTGCTGGTCGTCCGCAACTTCAGCGACCTGATCGGCCAGCCCCCCCGGCCGGCCGAGGAGCTCAGGGCCATCGAGGAGGAGTTCATCCTCCGCGATCTGGGCGTGGTCGAGAACCGGCTGGAGCGGCTGGTCAAGGACCGGGCCAAGGGGCAGGCCGCCTCGGCCGAGGAGGAGCGGCTGCTCAGGGAGAGCCTGGCCCTCCTGGAAGAGGGCCGGCCCATCCGCCAGGAAGAGAGCCTGGCCCGAGCGCCCGAGCTGAAGCCCTACGCCTTCCTCTCGGCCAAGCCCAGGCTGGTCCTGCTCAACAGCGGCGAGGCCGAAGACAGCGCCCCGGACCTGGGCCTGGCTCCGGAGGAGGTCCTGCTTCTCAAGGGCAAGATCGAGCAGGAACTGGCCCAGCTGGAGCCGGAGGACGCGGCCGACTTTCGCCGGGAGTACGGCCTGGGCGAGCCCGGCCTGGACAGGGTCGTCCGGGCCTGCTTCGGGCTGCTGGGCCTGATCTCCTTCTTCACCGTCGGCCAGGACGAGTGCCGGGCCTGGGACCTCAGACACGGCTCCAGCGTCCTGGCCGCGGCCGGGACGATCCACAGCGACATGGCCAAGGGCTTCATCCGGGCCGAGGTGTCCGCGGCCGAGGACCTCCTCGCCGCCGGCTCCCTGGCCGAGGCGCGCAAGCGGGGGCTGATCCGCCTGGAGGGCAGGGATTACCTGGTCCAGGACGGCGACGTCCTGACCATCAGGTTCAACCTCTGAAATGGACCGCTCTCCCCGGCTCGTCGCCGCGGACGGCGTCCTGGTCCTGGTGACCTTCTTCTGGGGCACCTCCTTCGCCCTGATGAAGCAGGTCCTGGCCACGACCGACCCGGCCAGCTTCCTCATCCTCCGCTTCGTCCTGGCCGGCCTGATGCTCCTGCCCCTGGCCTGGGCCAGGCGGCGCTCCTGGTCCTCCGAGCTGATCAAGCCCGGCCTCATCGCCGGCTTTTTCCTCTTCGGCTCGTTCATCACCCAGATGTGGGGCCTGCTCTACACTAGCGCCTCGCGCAGCGGCTTCATCACCGGGCTGAACGTCATCCTGGTGCCCCCGCTCTCCATTCTGATCCTGCGCCGGATGCCGGCCCGGGCGGCCCTCTTGGGGGCGGGTCTGGCCTGCGGCGGCCTCTACCTCCTGACCTCGGCCGATCAGGCCCAGGGTCTGCCCTTCAACTGGGGCGACGTTCTGACCCTGATGTGCGCCTTCCTGTGCGCGGCCTACATCCTGGCCCTGGGCAAGTACTCGCCGGGCCGGGACGCCTTCTGGCTGACCTTCATCCAGTTCCTGACCGTTCTGGCCGGGGCGATCGTCTGGGCCGGTCTGATCGGAGAGCTGAGGTTCGAGCTGACCCCGGAGGTCTTCCTGGCCGGACTCTGGCTGGCCGGCCTGTGCACGGTCTTCGCCTTCTGGGGCCAGACCTGGGCCCAGGCCTACACCACCCCCACCCGGGCGGCGATCATCTTCACCCTGGAGCCGGTCTTCGCCGCCCTTTTCGCCTGGTGGTGGCTGGGCGAGACCTTGGGCCCCTGGGGCCTGGCCGGCGGCGGCCTGATCCTGGCCGGCATCCTCCTGGCCGAGCTCAAGCCGGGCGCCTGGAACAGATCGGGCCGCTCGGACTGACCGGGCCGGTCCGGGATTGTTGGATCGGCACCTCTGGCTGATTGACTTCCCCGTCCCGTTAATGTAGAAGGGGATTCGCGAGTTGACGCGGAGGCGCTCGGCAATGGCCAAGAGCGAGACCTACACCCAGGCCGGGGTGGACATAGACAAGGCCAAGCGGCTGGTCGACCGGATCAGGCCCCTGGTCAGGCAGACCCACACCCCCGGCGTGATGACCGACATCGGCGGCTTCGGGGGCCTGTTCTCCCTGAGCAACACCCGCTACCGCAAGCCGGTCCTGGTCGCCTCCACGGACGGGGTCGGCACCAAGCTCAAGATCGCCTTCCAGACCGGCCGTCACGACACCGTGGGCATCGACCTGGTGGCCATGTGCGTCAACGACATCATCGTCCAGGGTGCCAAGCCTCTGTTCTTCCTCGATTACCTGGCCACGGGCCACCTGGACGAGGAGGTCTTCCTCCAGATCATCTCCGGCGTGGTCGAGGGCTGCAACCAGGCCAAGGCGGCTCTGATCGGCGGCGAGACGGCCGAGCTGCCCGACATGTACCGCCCGGGCGAGTACGACCTGGCCGGTTTCGTGGTCGGGGTGGTCGACGACGAGAACATCGTCGACGGGGCCAGCATCAAGGTCGGCGATCGACTCATCGGCGTGGCCTCCTCGGGCCTGCACTCCAACGGCTACTCCCTGGTCCGCAAGGTCTTCTTCAAGGACATGGGGCTCGGTCCCGACGACCGCCTGGAAGGGCTGGACCTGACCCTGGGCGAGGAGCTCCTCAAGCCGACTCGCATCTACGCCGAGACGGTGGCCAACCTGACCCGGGACCTGCCCGTGGCCGGCATGGCTCACATCACCGGCGGCGGCCTGACCGAGAACGTGCCCCGGATGCTGCCCGATCGCTGCCGGGTGGTCATCGAGGAGGGCTCCTGGCCGGTGCCCGAGATCTTCAACATCCTCCAGCAGGCCGGCAAGATCAGCCAGGAGGAGATGTACCGGGTCTTCAACAACGGCATCGGCCTGGTCCTGGTTATCGACGAGGGGCGGGTCGACGAGACCCTGGACCGCCTGGCGGCCATGAACGAACCGGCCTGGATCATCGGCCGGGTCGAGGCGGCCGAGGAAGGCCGCCCGGCCCTGGAATTCGCCTAGACCGGTACCCGGCGATGGTCAGGCTGCTGGTCTCGGCCTGCCTGGTGGGCCTGCCCAGCCGCTTCGACGGAGCCATCGAGACCAATCAGGACTTGCTGAGACAGCTCGAGGGGCTGTGGTGGCTGCCCGTCTGCCCCGAGCAGTTGGGCGGCCTGGCCACGCCCCGGCCGGCCTGCGCCCTGGTCGGCGGCGACGGCCTGGCCGTGCTAGAGGGCCGGGCCCGGGTGATCGACCGCCTCGGCCGGGAGGCCACGGCGGCCTATCTCCGGGGCGCCCGGGCCGTTCTGGAGCTGGCCGGGAGGCTCAAGACCAGCGCGGTCCTGCTCAGGAGCCGGAGCCCCTCCTGCGGCCCCAGGGACCGGCTCGGCTCCGACGGCCTGCCCAGGCCCCAGGGGGTGACCGCGGCCCTGCTGGTTCGGGCCGGGGTGAGGATCTTCGAGGTGGAAGAGACCGGGCTGAGCCCCGAGGTGAGCCGGTTTCTGAGCGGGCTGGCCTGAGCCCGCCGGGGGGTGGGCGGTCGGGCCCGGGAAGCGGGGGGAGTGCTCCAGGTGGCCGGCGGCGGGAAGACGGATCAACCCAGGACCTTCTTCTACGGCTGGGTCATCGTCGGCGTGGCCCTGGTCTCGCTGGCCTTCTGGTTCGGCGTCCGGACCAGCTTCTCCGTCTTCTATGTCGCCCTGCTGGAGGACTTCGGCTGGAAGCGGGCCGAGGCGGCCGGGGTCCAGTCCCTGGCCCTGATCACCTACACCCTGACCGCCCCTCTGGTCGGAGGCCTGATCGACCGCTTCGGCCCCCGCCGGGTGCTGACCCCGGGCATCCTGGTCCTGGCCGGCGGCCTGATCCTCTGCTCGGCCATCACCTCCCTGGGCCAGTTCTACGTCTATTACGGTCTCCTGGTCGGGGCCGGGGTGACCTGCGTCAGCCTGGCCGCCTACCCGGCCATCCTGTCCCACTGGTTCCGGCGCCGGCTGGGCCTGGCCAGCGGCACGGCCATCGCCGGCACCGGCCTGGGCACCTTCGCCTTCGTGCCCCTGAGCCAGTCCTTCATCCTGAGCTGGGGCTGGCGCGGCTCCTTCCTGGCCCTGGCCGGGCTGGTCCTCCTCCTGCTGCTGCCCCTCAACGCCCTGCTCTTGAGGCACAAGCCGGACGAGCTGGGCCTCCAGCCCGACGGCCTCGAACCGCCGCCGGTCCCGGCCGGCCGGGACAAGCCGGCCGAAGGGCCCCAGGATTGGGGCCTGGCCGCGGCCATGCGCACGGGCAGCTTCTGGGCATTGATGGCCTTTCCCTGTTCGGTTGTCACCGGCATGTACATCATTCTGGTCCACTACGTCCCCTTCCTGGTCGATCAGGGCCTGGACCGGATGCTGGCCTCCTGGACCTTTGCCGTGGCCGGGCTCATCTCCTCGGGCTTTCGGATCATCTGGGGCTGGCTGTCGGACAGGATCGGCCGGGAGAAGGCCTTCACCCTGGGCATGAGCTGCATCCTGGCCGGCCTGGCCAGCCTGCTCCAGATGGGCCCCGGCTCGGGTATGGGGCCGGTTTACGTCTTCGTGGCCATCTTCGGGGCCGGCTGGGGGGCCACGGCGCCCCTGTTCGTGGGCGCCGCGGCCGACCTCTTCCCGGGCCGCCGCTTCGGCCTCATCTACGGCCTCCTGGAGGGGGTCCTGGCCGTGGGCGGCGCCTTCGGGGCCTGGGTGGCCGGCTACATCTTCGACACGACCCGGTCCTACCGGGGCGCCTTTGTCCTGGCCATGGCCGTGACCGTCCTGTCGGTGATCCTGATGTGGCTGGCCGCGCCGCGCAAGAGGCGGCGGGCCGGGCCGGGGAGCTGAGTTGGTGGTCTGGCCTTGGCGCGGAGATGACAAGGCAATAGACGGCCACTAAGGTATCATGCTAGATATGGAGTCGGGTTTAACTCTGGCCGCCCGGCGGTAGACACCAAACTGAATCATAATGGGAGAAGCCAGCACGGTTGCCCTAATAGACCAGGAGGTCAAGAATCGAAGGAGGGCGACATGGGTAATAGAGAAAAACCAAAGATAGACAAGTGTGTATTATATGCTCATATTCTCCAGTTACGAGCCTCTGGAACGGGCAATTACCACTCTCTTGTTAATACGTACGTATTTGTCCATTCCATTATCATCGTCATAATTGGATATTTACTTAACCCTCACACTAATTTAATAGTTAGATTTATGTCAATAGTAGGTTTATTCCTTTCGTTACAGATGTATTTGGCGCAAGGCCGATTGCTGGCAGACAACATATATTGGGAGAATTGGCTTAAGTGCTTGGAACAAGCAATCGACTTCGGACCCCATAAGCCGTTCACAGATCGAGCCAATTACATATGTGATTTCGATAAATATTTTCACTTAATATGTCGCTCGCGAGGCTACCTTAAACCGGCGTTTACATGGGGAAATCAATGGCCCCTGTCTTGGCTGCTGTCCAGGATGAAAATTTTCCCATTTGTTTTTGCATTTATATACATATTCTTAATAGGCTGGACTTTCGATCCTTTTTAAGAACTTCATAAAAACCATCTCTGGTAGAACATTGAAAGCTCCAGACTTTCAGGCCCATTTTTCTGTCCGGCTGAAAAAGACTTGCCTTGGGCCGGTTTGAGGTGTATAGAAATCCCCTGTCGCTAGGGACGGAAGAGAGGAGACCGGACATGGCCAGGGTTTGCGAGATCTGCGGCAAGGGGCATCAGGTCGGCTACAACGTCAGCCACGCCCACAACAAGACCAAGCGCCGCTTCGACCCCAATCTCCAGACGGTTCGCACCACCCAGGGCCGGATGACCATCTGCACGCGCTGCTTGAGGAGCGGGCTGGTGGAGAAGAAGACCTCCTGAGCCCCCCAATCGTTGAAGGAACGAGCCCCGGCCCTCAAGGCCCGGGGCTTTTTTTTCAGGCGCTCAGCCTGGTCACGGCGTTGACCGCCTGGATCTTCTTCAGCTCGGACATGAGCTTGTCGAGCTGCCGCCGGTCCTTGACCATGACCGTCAGCTCCATGGTCCCCTGGCCCTCCTCGGTCGTCTGGACGTGGGCCTCGGCGATGTTGACCTCGTGGGTCGAGAAGACCGTGCTCACCTTGGCCAGGAGGCCGGCCTGGTCCATGGAGTCGATGCGCAGCTTGATCGGCCGCCCGGACCAGTCGCCGCTTTCCCACTCCACCTCGACGATCCGGTTGGGATCGGCGCCCATGACGTTGGGACACTCGGCCCGGTGGATCGAGACCCCCCGGCCGTGGGTGATGAAGCCGATGACCTCGTCGCCGGGCAGGGGGTTGCAGCATTTGGCGAAGCGGACCAGGATGTCCTCCAGCCCCTTGACCCGGATGCCGTCCTTGGAGCGGCGGACCTTGCGGACCATCCTCTCCAGCAGGCCCGGGCCCTTGAGCTCCTCCGGCTCCACCGGCGGGAAGAGGCGGTTGACCACCTGCTTGGTGGTCAGCTTGCCGTAGCCCACGGCCGCGATCAGGTTGTGGGCGTCCTGGAGGGAGTAGGCCTCCACGGCCTTGTTCAATTCGCCCGACTTGAGCACGGAGTTCAAGCTGGAGCCGGCCTTGCGGAACTCCTTGTCCAGCAGTTCCCGGCCGATGGCCTCGGAGCGGGCCTGCTCCTCGTCCTTGATCCAGGAGCGGATCTTCTGCTTGGCCCTGGAGGTGACGACGAAGCCCAGCCAGTCCTTGGAGGGATGGCGGTTCTTGTTGGTGATGATCTCGACCACGTCGCCGTTGTGCAGGGCGTAGCGCAGGGGCACGATCCGGCCGTTGACCTTGGCCCCGGCGCAGTGCTCGCCCACCTCGGAGTGGATGGCGTAGGCGAAGTCCACCGGCGTCGCTCCCCGGGGCATGGCCTTGACCTCGCCCCGGGGGGTGAAGGCGTAGACCTCGTCGCTGTAAAGCTCGACCTTGACCGAGTCCAGGAACTCGCGCGGGTCGCTCAGCTCCCGCTGCCACTCCAGGAGGTGCCTCAGCCAGGAGAAGCGCTCCCCCTCGGCGGCGTCGAAGCGGCCGTCGCCCTCCTTGTAGCGCCAGTGTGAGGCGATGCCCTCCTCGGAGACCCGGTGCATCTCCTCGGTCCGGATCTGGATTTCGATGCGGGCCCCCTCCGGGCCCATGACCGAGGTGTGGAGGGACTGGTAGCCGTTGGGCTTGGGCAGGCTGATGTAGTCCTTGAAACGGCCGGGAATGGGCTTCCAGAGGGAGTGGACCACACCCAGGGCCTCGAAGCACTCCCTGACGTCCTGGGTGATGACCCTGAAGGCGATGATGTCGAAGAGCTGGTCGATGTTCAGCGACTGCTCGTTGAGCTTCTTGTAGATGGAGTAGTAGTGCTTGGGCCGGCCCTCGATCCGGGCCTTGATGCCCACTTTGGCCGTCTGCTCGGCCAGGATGGCCTTGACCCGCTCGACGTAGGCCTGGCGCTCGTCGGCCCGCTGGGCCACGCCGTCGGCGATGCGGCGGTAGGCCTCCGGCTCCAGGGCGTAGAGACTCAGGTCCTCCAGCTCCGACTTGATCCAGTGGATGCCCAGGCGGCCGGCCAGGGGGGCGTATATCTCCAGGGTCTCCCGGGCGATGCGGGCCTGCTTGTCCGACGTCTGGAAGCCCAGGGTGCGCATATTGTGGAGCCGGTCGGCCAGCTTGACCAGGAGGACCCGGATGTCGTTGGCCATGGCCAGGATCATCTTGCGGATGTTCTCGGCCTGGGCCACGGCGGCCGAATTGAACTGTATGACCGAGATCTTGGTCACGCCCTCGACGATGCGGGCCACTTCGGCCCCGAAGTGCTCGTTGATCTCCTCCAGAGTGGCCTTGGTGTCCTCGACCGTGTCGTGGAGGAAGGCCGCGGCCACGGCCGCCTCGTCCAGGCGCATCCGGGTCAGGATCAGGGCCACCTCCATGGGGTGGGACAGGTAGGGTTCGCCCGAGAGGCGGACCTGGCCCTCGTGGACCTTGGCCGCGTAGACGTAGGCTCGCCGGATCAGGCCGATGTCGGCCTGGGGGTGATAGGCCGAGACGGCGGTGGTGATGTCGTCAATGCGGATCAAGTCTTCATCTGCTCGGCGATCAGGGCGGCGGCAATGGCCCCCGCCTCGGCCAGGGGGAGGAGGCGGGCTTCTTTCTCGGTCCTGGCCTTGAGCTCCACCTTGGAGTCCTTGAGGGCCCGGCCGATGGTGATCCGATAAGGCACGCCGATCAGGTCGCCGTCCTTGAACTTGACCCCGGGCCTCAGGTCGCGGTCGTCCAGGGCCGCGGCCAGGCCCAGGTCGAGCAGCTCCCGGTAGAGCTTTTCGCCGGCCTCGGCGATCTGGCCCTCCTGGCTGGTCGGGGCGACCAGGACCGTGAAGGGGGCCATGGGCACGGGCAGGATGATGCCGTCCTGGTCGTGGTTCTGCTCGATGGCCGCGGCCAGGGTCCTGTCGGCGCCGATGCCGTAGCAGCCCATGACCAGGGGTTTGCTCTCGCCCCGCTCGTCGAGATAGGTCGCCCCCATGGCCGAGGAGTACTTGGTGCCCAGGCGGAAAACGTGGCCGACCTCGATGCCCCGCTTGAACTCCAGGCCGCCGCCGCAACGGGGGCAGGGATCGCCTTCCTGGATGAGGCGGATGTCGGCGTACTCGGGCTCGGGGAAGTCCCGGCCGGGCACGGCGTTCTGGAGGTGATAGCCGTCCTCGTTGGCCCCGGTGATCCAGTTTACCATGGGCCTCAGGGCGTTGTCGGCGATGAGGCGGACGGCCTGGTCGATCCCCACCGGGCCGCAGGAGCCGGCCGGGGCGTGGCAGTAGTGGGCCACCTCCTCGCCGGGGGCGATCTCGATCAGCTCCGCGCCGGCCAGCCTCATGACCTTGGTCTGGTTGACCATGTGGTCGCCGCGGGCAAAAGCGGCCACCGGCCCCCGGTCGGTCAGGAAGAGGACGATCTTGACCAGGTCGCGGGGCTGGTTGCCCATCAGCTGGGCCAGCTCCTCGATGGTGTGCACGCCCGGGGTGGCGAACTTCTTCAGGGGTCCAGGGTTCTCCTGGCCTTTAGCCGGGTTGGAGTCGACCACCTCGGCCCGCTCGATGTTGGCCCCGTAGTCGCACTCGAGGCAGGAGATGACCGCGTCCTCACCGGTCTCGGCCAGGACCATGAACTCGTGGGAGTAGGAGCCGCCGATGGCCCCGGAGTCGGCCTCCACGGCCTTGTACTGGAGCCCCAGCCGGTCGAAGATGCGGCAGTAGGCCTGGTACATCTGCCGGTAGCTCTCGGCCGAGGCGGCCTCGTCCGCGTCAAAGGAGTAGGCGTCCTTCATGCAGAACTCGCGGCAGCGCATGACCCCGAAGCGGGGCCTGATCTCGTCGCGGAACTTCTGCTGGATGTGGTAGAGGTTGAGCGGCAGGTCGCGGTAGGAGCGGATCTCCCGGCGGACGATGTCGGTGATGACCTCCTCGTGGGTCGGGCCCAGGCAGTAATCGTGGCTGTGGCGGTCCTTGAAGCGGAGGAGCTCCTTGCCGTAGAACTCCCAGCGGCCCGACTCCTGCCACAGCTCGCCCGGCTGGACCGCGGGCATGAACATCTCGATGGCCCCGGCCCGGTTCATCTCCTCCCTGATGATGGCCTTGACCTTGCGCAGGGCCGCGTAGCCGTAAGGCAGGTAGGAGTAAATCCCCGAAGACAGCTTGCGGATCATGGCCGCCCGGAGCATGAGCACGTGGCTGACGACCTCGGCCTCGGCCGGAACCTGCCGCAGGGTGGGCAGGAAATATTTGGAAAGCCGCACCAGTAACCCCCTCAACCGCTAGATTCGCTGATCAGAGCTTCCACCTCGGCCACCAGAGCCTTGACGATGTCCGCCTCGGCCGTCTTCCTTACGTGCCGGCCGCGCTTGAAGATGAGTCCCTGACCCCGGCCGCCGGCCAAACCGACGTCGGCCTCCCTGGCCTCGCCCGGCCCGTTGACCACGCAGCCCATGACCGCCACCTTGAGCGGCCGCTCCACGTGGGCCAGGGCGGCCTCGACCTGCTCGACCAGGGTAAAGAGGTCTATCTCGGTCCGGCCGCAGGTGGGGCAGGAGATGATCTCCACCCCCCGCTCCCTGAGGCCCA